>WNEZ01008039.1_pt1 | contig 20756 bp, 19 predicted proteins | sample 5400521 | NCBI WGS metagenome assembly WNEZ01 (sample SAMN13153339, study PRJNA577476) | soil metagenome | isolation source: 120 cm saprolite under Douglas fir tree site 2 hole 1 replicate 1 | place: USA:California | collected 2015-04-18 | reverse complement strand
AAAGCGAGCGATGGCATGTCGGGCATGAAACATCGGCCGGCCATGATGCCGACCGGCGCAAACCCATAAAAGAAAAGCGCCCACGTAGCCGCTGTCTCGCCGAAGATTTTGTGCACCAGCAAAAGGAAGAACGGCAACGAAACCGCGAATAAAATCAGCGCTTGAACGCGTCCAACCCATTCGTGGATGCCAAATATTTTGTAACAGATCGCGGCCAAGAACGGCAGGATCGGAAATTCGGTCCCGACATAACCGCTCTCATCACCCGCCCAATCGATTTGCGGGTGCGCGAAATGAAAACCGCCCTGGAAATAATTTCGCGCGATCGCGGCGAGGATCGACATCATAATCGCGAGTCGCGTCGCTCGTATCATGGATCGCCTCTTGACAAAGCATCGCGGCAAAGTCAATCGAGTAGCTGACCCTGAATGAAGACGGCGGCTTGCGCTCTTACGCTATGGCTCGGCTTTGCCGCGATCGGATTGCGCGCGCAAAACGAGCCAAATTTGATTCCGGACGTGGTCGATCCGGCGAAACTGATTCCGATTTTACCGGAAGCGCCGGCTGGTTGGACGGCGGAAAAGGCCGAAGGCTCGAGCGACGACGTTGGCGGATTCAAAATCACGAATGTCCATCGCGATTATCACAAAGGCGAAGCGGCTGAGGCGCCGAGAGCTTCGATCACTATTCTCGATTCCGTCGCAAATCCCGACTACGTGGAAGCGACAAGTGGAGCCTGGAGCCAAGCTAGCGAGATCGCGGAAGGTTACGGGAAACCGGTCACGATTGATGGAAATCCCGGCCGCGAAGATTACGACAAGGAACGAAAACAGGCGTCGCTCTGGGTCATGGTGGCAAAACGCTATTTCGTCACAATCGAATTGCAGAACCAGGACCCGAAAGAATTGCAGGAGTGGATCAAGCGCGTCGACCTGAAAAAACTGGCCGAGATTAAAAAATAATCATTTCTTGGCCGCTTCGCCGGCCATAGGCACGAAACGCACTGGCAAAATGGCGCGCTCTGCCATTTGGCCCTCCTTTTTCTCGAGCAAAAAGAGTTGCTGATCGATTCCGTTGCCGACCGGGACGATCATGCGCCCGCCTTCTTTGAGCTGTTGCGTCAACGGCTGCGGGACTTTGTCTGGCGCGCACGTCACGATGATGGAGTCGAACGGCGCGACTTCCGGCCAGCCTTGGTAGCCGTCACCGATTTTCACATGAGCATTTTTGTAATCAAGCCGAGCTAGTCGCGCCGAAGCCTCTTTCGCGAGCGGCTCGATGATTTCGATTGTGTAAACATCTTTCACCAGCTCGGCCAAAACCGCCGCCTGATAACCTGAACCGGTGCCAATTTCGAGAACACGATCTGTCGCCTTCGGATGCAACTGCTCGGTCATGAACGCGACGATGAACGGTTGCGAAATCGTCTGATCGTGGCCGATTGGAAGCGCGCCGTCGGAATAACTCTGCGCCCGCAAATTTTCGGGGACGAATTCTTCCCGCGGCACTTTCGCCATCGCCGCCAGGACGCGCTCATCATGAATGCCGCGCGGCTTGAGCTGTTCCTCCACCATCCGCTGTCGCTCGGCCGCGAACTCCGACGGCGAATTGACCTTTTGATGACAGCCGGTCGCCGCCAGAACCACAGCCAACAGACATTGCGAAATTCGTCTCATTCTAAAATAAAACGCAGCAGCGCTGCCATTTCGATGCCACAAATTCTTCGTGTCCTCGCCGTTGTTCATGGTTAATTTCACCGGCCTTTCAATGAACGAGTCTTTGTCATTCCGAGCGAAGTCGAGGAATCTCTTACTACTTCCGTGAACGAAAACCGCAAAACTTTAGAACAACGCGGGCAGATGACCGACATCGAACGTCTGCGTCATTCCGTGTCGCACGTCTTGGCGACTGCGATTTTGAAGATATGGCCCGAGGCGCAGTTCGCCGCCGGGCCGCCGGTCGAGAACGGTTTCTATTATGATGTCGATCTTCCGCACCGGATTTCGCCTGACGATTTCGAGAAGATCGAGGCGGAGATGAAAAAGGAGATCAAAGCCAACCATCCGTTCGAGCGCACAGAGGTGTCGCGCGACGAAGCGCTCGAGCTTGGGAAAAAAGGCCGGCTCGCCGCGCTGAGCGATCGCGATCAGCCAAGCAAGTTCAAGATCGACATCATCGAAAACATTCCGCCCGGCGAAAAGATCTCGCTCTATCGCAATGGCGACTTCATCGATCTCTGCGCCGGCCCGCACGTAATGCGCACGGGAAACATCGGCGCGTTCAAGCTCACGACTGTGGCTAGCGCTTATTACAAAGGCGACGAGAAGAATCCGCAGCTCCAGCGCATTTACGGCACGGCGTTCAAAACGAAAAAGGAGCTCGATGATTACTTCGCGATGCTCGAGGAAGCGAAAAAGCGCGACCATCGTAAGCTCGGCCGCGAACTGGAAATTTTTGTTCTGGACGACGACGTCGGACCCGGCTTGCCGATGTGGCTGCCGCGCGGCGCAGCGATGATCGATGAATTAGAGAAGCTCGCACGCGAAACTGAATTCGCTGCCGGTTATCAACGCGTCCGCACTCCGCACATCGCGAAGGAGAGTCTTTATCGCAAGAGCGGTCACCTCCCCTACTACGCGGAGTCGATGTTTCCGCCTATGCAGCTGAAGCTCGATCCTGAACAGGAAAAAGAGCTGATCATTTTGGAAAGCCAAATCCCAGATTGGGAGGTTGAGTCTGAAAAGATGCTGGAAGTAGACATTGAAGAAGGACCACGCATGGCGAGAGGTGTACGGACAAGTGCCCGAGTGCTCGAAAACACGAAGCAAAGACGAGACGCACTTCTTGCCGCGAATCGCTATTACCTCAAGGCGATGAATTGTCCGCATCATCACAAGTTGTTTGCGGCGGTGCCGCGCAGCTATCGCGATTTGCCGTTGCGGCTGGCGGAGTACGGGACCTGTTATCGCTACGAACAGAGCGGCGAGTTGATCGGTCTGATGCGGGTGCGCTCGATGCAGATGAACGATGCGCACATTTACATGACACCGGAGCAGTTCGAAACGGAGTTCAACGCCGTCAACGAAATGTATCTGAAATATTTCAAGCTCTTCGGGATCGAGAAATATCTGATGCGCTTCTCCACGCACGACCCGTCGAAGCTTGGCCAGAAGTTTGTCGACGAACCAGAGCTTTGGAAACAAACCGAAGTAATGACGAGAAACGTACTAAAGAATTCCGGGATCAACTACGTCGAGGTTCCGAACGAAGCTGCGTTTTACGGACCGAAGATCGACGTGCAAGCATGGAGCGTGATCGGCCGCGAATTTTCGATCGCGACCAACCAGGTCGATTTCGCGCAGCCGCGCCGCTTCAATCTCGTTTACAAAGACAAGGACAACACCGAGAAAACGCCGCTCTGTATTCATCGCGCGCCGCTCGGCACTCATGAGCGCTTCATTGGGTTTTTGATCGAGCATTACGCCGGCAATTTCCCACTTTGGTTATCGCCCGAACAGGTGCGCATCCTCACCATCGGCGACGACGCGAAGCTGCTCGATTATTCGATGTCGATCTTAAAGGAGTTGCGCGCACACCAGGTCCGCGCCGAGATCGACAAAAGTACCGATCAGATAAACGGCAAGATCCAGCGCGCCGAGCAAATGAAAGTCCACACCATGTTCGTGATCGGCAAACGCGACATGGACGCCGACGCAGTCAGCGTCCGCGTCCACGGCCAAGGAAATCTCGGCGCAAAACCCCGCAGCGAGGCGATGGCCGAGATTCTATCGTCAATTAAAGAGCGGCGAGCTTAGTGCTTTTCTGAGTCTGGCTTGGGCTCGAGATATATAAAGGTTTTCAGTACTTCCTGCAGCGCACCTGAATCTTTCTGGTAGCTCGCGTGGTCGCGCGATGAGAGCACGATGTAAGCAACGGCGTGCGGGAGTTGGACATAAGCGACGCGCTCCCACTGCGAGTAATAAAATAGTCATGGGCATCATGCGTTTTGCCAGACGCGATCTTTTCTTTCGGTTTGCCGTGCGTTTTCGCCATCTCCTTGATCGCCATAGCGACGAACGCGTTCACGTCTTCAAACTGCGTGCTTGCGATCTTGGCATACATGATCGTTTTGGCGTCCGCCCAGGACGAACCTTTCGGGTAAAGCACGCAGGGCAAACCTTGTTCGACACCGGCCTGATTATCGAGCACCCATCCCTCCGGCGCAGCGATGTTAAAGGCTGCCTTCGGTCCATAAACAATTCCGCCGCGGTAATTTTCTTGCGCGGAGATCGAGACCATTGCGAAAACCACGCAAGATAGGCAGCCGACAACAATCGGGCTCTTCATAAGGCGGAGATTGAGAAATTCTTAAGTGCAGTGTCAAGCGATCTCCAGATACAATTCAGATATGAAAAATCGCATTCACGTCCAGATCCTCACGATGTCGATCTTGTTTGTAGCTCCGGCCTTCGCGGCCAATCTGTTTCTCGACGCCAAGGATGACAGGCCGGTCTCGGCCAATTTTCGCGGGACGGAATGGAATGACGAAAATATTCAGGGCGAAATCCCACTGACCGCACGAATGATTACGACCCGCATCGCCAGTATGTCGTGGGGCGCAATCTTCAAAATCGAATTTGTCGATCTAAAGTCGCGGGCCAAGCAGCGTCGCGAGATCCCGCCACAATATTTCATCGCCACCGACGATCGGATCGTTCTGCTGAACGAGGAAAACAACGACGCGGCCGCCAAGAAAATTTCCGCGATGGAAAAGCCGACCGCATTCGAAGAGGGCGATGTCCGCGGAATAACGAGTGGCAAGTCGAAGCACGAAGGGGGTCCGTGGACGACAACAATCGAGATAAAAGGCGACGAATGTATTTATCTGACCAGTCACGATTCAGGTCATTTCGGAAAGTTTGTCTGGAAGAAAGGCGTCGGGCTGATCGAGCATTCGAGCGGTTACGGCGCGATGAAGGACGGTTTCCGGCTTAAACGTCTCCGACAAAAAGGCCGTGACTTTGATTGAAGACCGGCAGTAAAAGAGAACAACCAGCACTAAGATGAAAACGAAAGTTGGCGGCAAAATTCATTTCTTATTCGCATTGTCGCTCTTGATCGGCGTTTCAGTCGCTTTCGCGCAGAACGATCCGCAAGCCGTCCTGGCCAAAAAGCAGGCTGAGTTAGATCGACAACGCATTGAGCTGGAAAGGAAGAGTCTCGAGCTGCAACAAAGGGAGCTCGACCTTGAGAGAGCGCGGCAAGAATTCCAAGCCCAGCAGAGCGGCCGTTCGCTCAGCATGAATCTTTCCGGTGACGTGCTCTTTGATTACGACAAAGCGGTGTTGCGGCCGGAAGCCGAACAGACGCTCAAGAAAGTCGCGGTCGTGCTATCGCAATTCCCGGAGAGCCAAGTAACGGTGGAAGGTTACACCGATTCCAAAGGAACGAAGGCGGCCAACATGCAGCTCTCGCGCGAGCGGGCGCAATCGGTGAAGAATTGGCTGGTCAAGAACGGTGGCGTGGTCGCGACAAACATCGCGACGAAAGGCTACGGCGAACAATATCCGATAGCCCTGAACAAAAATGCTGACGGCAGTGACAACCCGCTCGGCCGTGCGTTGAACCGACGCGTCTCAATCGTCGTCGAAAAGTCGACCTCGACGCCAAGGCCTTGACCGCTGGCTCTATTCTTTTCCGCGAATTCTCTTTAGGTCGCAATCCTTTGCGTTAATGCGCCAGCATTTGCCCTTTCTTCTGATCCTTATCGGAATGGCGATAGTGCGTTTCGTCATTTTGTTCGTCTCGCAAACTCACCTGACAAGTGATGAAGCGATCATCGGGTTGATGGCGAAGCACATCCTCGAGGGCCGTTATTTTCCCTTTTATTTCTACGGCACCTCTTACAACGCGTCTTGTGCATGGGAAGCGTACCTTGCTGTCATCCCATTCGCGATCGCCGGTGTCGGCGTTGTCGCACTAAAAATACCGACGGTCCTGTTGTCGCTCGTTTGTCTCACTCTCTTCTATATGATGACAACGCGGCTCTATCCGGTCCGCGTGGCGACATTGGCCAGTCTCATCTTCGCGCTCTGGCCAGGGCTACTGAAAGGCGTCGGGCTGGTCGAGCACTCGAGTGGTTACGGCGCGATGAAGATAAACGCTCCTTTTTCTGCCGCGCGATGACGAATGGGCGTATCAGTTACGGATTGATTCTGGCCTACGGCGCGCTGTTTGCGTTTGCGCTCTTTCTTTTTTTCTACCACTTGGACAACCGGCTCCTCTGGGGAGACGAAGCGGAAACGGCGTTGTTGGCAAAAAACGTTCTTCGTTTCGGCATTCCAGTGACGGTCGATGGCATTAATCACATTACGGTCTTGGGTAACCTTCGCGATGAGAATGCCGCACACGTTTGGACCTGGGCGCCATGGCTACAGGACTATTTGGTCGCTGGAATGTATGCTCTCTTTGGCGCGAGCACTTGGACGAGTCGCGCTGCCTTTGCCGCAATCGGCTGGTTCAGTGTCCTTCTGCTCGCGCATCTAAGTTATAAAATATATCGAGATCACCGAGTCGCTCTCGGCAGTGTTGTTCTTCTTGCAACTTCCGAGATATTTCTTCTGCACTCCCGTCAATGCCGTTACTACTCAGTCACTGTTTTTGCCGAAATCCTGCTCGTCTATGGCGCTTTTGAACTTCTTGCCAATAGTAAACGAGCCACTTGGTTTCTGGCCTCTGCGCTGATCCTACAATTTTACACGAACTTCATCGTTGCTGCCGCCAATCTTCCGCTGCTGGTCGCGTTAAGTTGGTTCGCTTGGAAGGAAAAAAGAGTTCTTACTAGACTGACCATAGCGGTTGGAGTCTTTGCGCTAGCGGCGTTGCCCTGGGTGGCGTATGCCCGCCCGTGGCAGCAATCGCGAGCGATCATTCACGAGAATCCAGTGTCAGAAGCTCTGTATTACTGCACGGAATGGCATTTCCACTTTCTTCCGTGGATTATTCTGCTGCTCCCAGCAGTTAACCTGTTTACAAACGCGCACCGCCCACAAGCTTCTACCACAGTACTAGTCCGGCCGCTGGAGCAATCGCTCTCAGTACTGCTTGTCGGCTATTTCCTCATCCTCTTAGTGCCACCCTCAGAACTACGGTACTTATTGCCCCTTCTGCCGGTCGGCTGTTTACTCGTGGCGGCAGGGTTATTTCGTTACTTGCCGTCGCCGATTCTGGCTACTGCTGTGATCGCGCTCCAGGCGACAACGAATTTGATAGCGGTCGCCACAACATTCGGATTAAATCGAGAGCACCCGTGGCGTGCGCCGCTGTTTCAGTTCATTGGAGGATTGAACGAAGCTTACGCGGACCGCTTCTCGGACGTTCGGGATTTCTTTTCCAAGGAGGCACACCCCGGACAAAGCGTGTGGGCGCCAGATCCGGAATTCCCTCTAATCTTTTATATGAGGCTGAAAATCATCGACGGACGCTTGGAAACACCGGACAGCTTGCCCGATTGGATTTTACCGCAGAGTGCGTCTGGGTTACTGGAGCAGCAAGCCCTTAAAATACCTGATTCGATAAAGCCGTATTATGATACTATTTTCATCCGCGTGCACGACTCAGATCGGTTTGATAAGGTTCCGGAACCAGACTGTTATCAGTATCAGTCAACTCAGAGATTCACTGATTTCCTAATTTATCGGAAGAGAATATGATATTGACTGTTTCGCAATTGCAGGTCAACGCGCCGGCCTTTTCCAGCCGGTATAACTTCTTCCATCGCCGGTAGCGGGACGACGCGTTCTATTTTCTTTTCCGTTTTCGGGTCGGCAAATTTTTGCGCTTGGTCTTGGCCACTCTCCGTAGTTCTTTTCGGCTCATCGATTTGTACATGCCTCTCGATGCGCCGCGCAGTGATGATTTCGACCGCTTACCGCGCTTGGCCGCGAGCGCCGCGCCAGCCGCCATTTGTTGTTTCTTTGATTTTGCAGGCATAACAAAAATATTTCGCAGCCGGGACGCGAAATGGACTTGTTAAGGCGCCGCCGATTTCCGCCAGAAGAAATAAACCGGCACGCCCGTCAACGCGATCAAGATTCCGATCCCGGAAGTTGTCGGCGCAAGAAAGGAAAGATCGACAATCAGCAAAGCGGCCAGCAACATCGACATAATCGGCACGATTGGATAGCCCCACGTCCGATACGGTCTGTCGGCCGCTGGGGCTTTTCGTCGCAGAACAATCAAAGCGAAAACCATCAGGAGATAAAAAATCAGATCGGCTGAGACAATGTATTCGAGCAACTGGGTGTAAACGTTTCCGTAGACGACTTGATGCGTCGCGCCATTCGTCGTTACGGTTCGCGGCAAAGTGAGAAGCGCCGTCCAGATTCCCTGCGCGATCAACGCCGCCGCCGGGACATGGAATTGATTCGTGGTGGCAACTTTTTTGAAGAACAAACGATCTTGCGCCATCGCAAAATAGACCCGGGCTCCGGCGAGAATCAGTCCATTGTCGCAACCAAACGTCGAAATGATGATCGCCGCTGCCATGCACATCGCGCCCGGATTTCCGAATGCGGACTTCATCGCCGCAACCGCGACACGATCCTGCGGCGCATGCTGGATTTCTGGAAACGACAAGAGCGCCAGATAAGAAACGTTCGCGAGCACGTACAAAATCACAACGGCGCCGGAGCCAATCAAAAGCGCACGGACAAGATTTCGCCCCGGATTTCGCACTTCGCTGCCAAGAAACGTGACGTTCGTCCAGGCGGTTTGGGCGAAGATCGGACCGACCATCGACTTGCCCAGAAGCAGAATGATTGCGAGTCCGCCGACGAACTTAAACCCGGGCTGTGCAACCTGTGGACTCCAACCGTTAGCCGACGAATTCCACCACGCGGACGTTCGCGCGGCGCTCGTCGCACTCCAACCGAGGAAACCTCCAACGACAACGACGCCGGCGAGCGCCGCCGTTTTTGCAAACGTAAAAGTGTTTTGCACGAGCGTGCCGAGCTTGAGTCCGCGCGTATTTGTCCAAGTCAACAACGCGACCAACGCGATTGCAACCAGCTGTTGAGTGGAAAGACTGACCGCATATCCGCCGCCCAACGACAACGGTTGTTTTGTGAAAAGATAATTGTCCGGCGAAATTGCGCTGACGAAAACTCCTAGAAATTTAGCGAACGCGATCGCGACAGCCGCGATGGCTCCGGTTTGAACGACCAGAAACAGAGTCCAGCCGTACGAAAATCCTATGGCCGGGCCATAAGCTTCGCGAAAGAAAACGTAAACACCGCCCGCGCGCGGCATCATTGTCGCGAGTTCGGAGCAGCAAAGCGCGCCTGTGATCGTGAGCAAACCGGCGAGCGCCCAAGCCAGCAATAGCCAACCGGGCGCGCCGCTCAATCGCGCCGATTCCGCCGAAGTGATGAAAATGCCGGAGCCGATCATCGACCCGATCACGATCATGGTGGCGTCGATGGGCCCGAGCGCGCGCACCAAGCGACTTTGCTGCTGCTCGTCGCTCATTCCCGGAACTTCGGCGCGCGAAGGCTGACGTTTTCTTCCTCGAGACGCGATTTTAACACTCGCGCGAAATCCACCGCGCCCGGCGTATCGCCGTGAACACAAACGGTCTCCGCGCGAACATCGACGTCTGCGCCGTCGACCGATTTGACTCTTCCATCGCGCAGCATCCGAACCACGCGCGCCGCGGCTTCTTCCGGATCATGCAGCAAAGCGTCCGATCGCGTGCGCGGAACAAGCGACCCGTCGCTCAAATAATTTCGATCAGCAAAAACTTCGTGCGCGATTTGCAGCCCATTCGCTGTTCCTCCTCGCGCCAGCGCGCTGTGTTGCGGCGCAAAAAGAATTAATTTTGTGTCGATCTTGGCGATGGCGCGACCAATCGCGTCAGCCAGTTCGCGATCGCGCACCGCCATGTTATAAAGCGCGCCGTGCGGTTTCACGTGATTTGGACACACGCCGGCCGCATCGGCGATCGCTTGAAAAATGCCAAGCTGATAGACGACAGCGTCGAAAATTTCGTCTGGCCTTACCGACAATTCTTTTCGTCCGAAGTTTTCTCGATCGAATAGACTCGGGTGCGCGCCGACGGCCACTTTGTGGTCGCGCGCCGTTTCAATCGATCGGCGCATCGTTTCGGCGTCGCCCGCATGAAAGCCGCAGGCAATGTTTGCCGATGTGACAAGCGCGAGCAGTTCGTCATCGTGGCCGGCGCCTTCGCCGAGATCGGCATTAAGATCGACAACCAGACTCATTTAAAATGCGATTCGAGTCCGCGCCGGAATTGTTCCAGATTTCGCTCGCGTTCGAGTAGCAGCGCGTGGGCATCAGCGATCGAAACTTCGCTAAAACGAATTCGATCGCCCGGAGACAACTGCGCAGCAATCGGAAAATCGACCCTGATCACGTGCGCGATCTTTGGATAACCCCCGATGGTTTGGCAATCATTGAGAAGCAGAATCGGCTTGCCGCTCGGCGGAACCTGGACGGTGCCCGGCGCCACTGCTTCGGAGAGAAGATCGACATCTTCACTTCGCTCGAGACGCGGACCGTCCAACCGAATTCCCATTCGATCGGAATCGGGCGAGGCGATGAACGCATCGGCAGTGAAACGTTGCGTAGTTCCATCGTTGAATCGGTTCCAGTCGACGCCACGAATAAAACGTAGAACCGGTTCGCGGCGCGCCGTATTCGACCAATCGTGCGGCGGTTTCCAGCCCGCGATTTTTTCTCTGCGCAACTTATCGATCAAAACTTTTGCGCGCTGTGGATTTTCGTCGAGTGGAAATTCTTCGCCGTCCCGCACCGGTCGACCGGTAACGCCGCCAAATCCAGCTCGTAAGTCCGCTGACCGACTGCCGAGCACAACCGGCACATTGATTCCGCCGGAGATCGCCAGCCATGCCCGACATCCGAGCGCGGGAGATTCGATCGAGAATTCTTCGCCTCCACGCACCAAGGCAGGATGCCCAGCAGCCAGGTATGTCGAACTAATGCGCGCGCTGAAGTCGCCGCCACACCAAACTACAATTCGATCATCGGCAAACCGCAGCCGCAAACCACCGAAAGTAACTTCGAGACCCGCGGCCGATTCATCGTTGCCGGCGAGCAAATTCGCCACCCGCAATGCGTGCGTGTCGAGCGCGCCACCTAACGAAACACCAAATTCGCGAAAGCCCGTCCGCCCTAAATCTTGCACACTGGTCAAAAAACCAGCGCGGATTGCCGTCGCTTTCACGTTGTCGATCTTTCGAATTCTTCACGGGTGATAGAGCGGAAGCGGACGCGGTCGCCGGCCCGCAAAAGCACAGGCGGATCTTTTTCCGGATCGAACAATTGCAGTGGCGTGCGGCCGATCACGTTCCAGCCGCCGGGCGATTTGATTGGATAGATTCCGGTTTGCGTTCCGCCGATCGCGACCGAACCAGCCGGAATTTCTTTGCGCGGAACATCTCGCCGCGGTGTCGCAATTTTGCGCGGCAGACCGCCAAGAAATGGGAAACCGGGCGTGAACCCGACGCAATGAACGCGATAATCGGCTCCGCAGTGAAGATCGACAACTTCTTTCCAATGCACGCCCGCATGCCGTGCGACTTCATCGAGGTCGAACGCGAACTCCTGTTCGTAGCAAACTGGAATTTCTACAAGAGATGTTTCGGTCCGATCGGCATGAATTTCTCCTGCATTGGACAGCGCTTGGCGAATCCGTTGTTCGATCCATCCGAAAACATTCTCGATCGGCGCGCCCGCATCGATCGCCCGCGTCGGATCATAGAAAAGTGCGACTGTCGTGTAAGCCGGCGCGGTTTCGATTGTACCTGGAATTTGCGCAGCTTCCAGGCCGCGCTTTGTCGCAAGCACTTTGTTTAAGGCGTCGCCCGGAGCGTCGTCAAAATTTTCAGCGATACGAATCAGCAGCGCGGAATCTCCGAGCGCCTTAATTTCCATGAAGCAGTCGCGGATCAGCTTTTTTCGGGCGAGACCGCTTCTTTAACAGTCTCGACCTGTTCTTTGATTTCGTGAACACGAGGATGAACTTCCTTGATCAAATTATGTTCGGCCTGCGAGAGCTGCTCGATCCGCTGGGTCATTTCGTGCAGCTCTTTTAACATCGCGTCCTGGCGCGACGAGATGCGATGCATCCACCAAAAACAAACGCACCAGCAGCCAAGCCCGACCCAGGTGAGAACGAAAAGGGTCATCTCATTGCGCCCGCGTGGCTTCGATCTCGATATTAATAGCAACGGTCTGGCCGACCCCCGACACGCTTTCCGCCGCCTGGGCGAACATTAAATTAAAATCGCGGCGCTTCAGCGGGTCCGTCGTCACCGCCCATCGTGTTTGTTTGTCGTTGGGTGACGTTAGCAATTTCACATGCAGCGTGATCGGCTTCGTCAGCCCGTGCATCGTCAGATCGCCCTGAATATCGCCAGCCTGCGGACCAGTCTGTTTCACGTTTCGGCTCTTGAATGTGATCTCCGGATATTTCTCAACCGCGAAAAATTCCGGACCGCGCAGATGATTATCGCGCTTCACAATTCCGGTATCGATGCTGCGAACGTCGATCCGGGCCCTAACCGATGAATTTTCCGGGTGCTCGCGATCGATGTCGATCTTGCCGTCGAATTTGGCAAACTTCCCGTGGGTGGTGCCAAGGAATTGGTGGACCGAAAATCCGATCGTCGAATGTGCTTGATCGAATTTGTAGGTCTCGTTCGCAAACGCGGCCGAAGCCAAAGCGGCTCCGAGAGCGGCGGCAGTAACAACAATTCGTAATCTCATGCGGTCTCCTTTGCTTTGCTCTTCGCCTCGGAAGTGAGTGTTTTCAAGAGCGGGGTGCGGGAGAGCGGCAGCCTCCCGAACAAATTACCAAGCGCAAAAGCCGGGTCGGCTTGCAGTTTCTTTGAGTCATGCACGCCGGCGATCCGCGCGAGCTCGGTTTCGAAATGCGAAATCGCACGTAGGTTTGGATCGTTGGTGTCGAGGTAACCAAACGCCCGGCGCAAGAGCGCGAACAGCTCCGGCTCGTGATGATCAAGCTCGGTGCAAATCTCGATCAGCTCGACAAAATAAGCGGCGGCCTGGGTGCGCAGATAATTTTGGCAAAGATCGAGCTTGCCGGCGAATGGAGTTTTGGTGCGGCGCGCGCCTTTGGCCACCGTTTGAACGCAGCCTAACGACTCAGTGCACCAGGAGACGATCAGACTGGTGTCGCTAAACTTGCGTTTGCGTAAAAGGATCGCGGCCGTGCTCTGCACGCACGAAATCTAGCACGCGATTTGCAAGCTTGCCGCGCGCGCGGAAAGCGATGGCCGTTTACTCCAAGCGCGACTGATGACGCTACAACGATCAGCGATTGATAATGTGTAATGCGCGCTTCTCCACATTCATCGCCGCTTCTTTCACTGCTTCGCTCAAAGTCGGATGCGAATGACAGGTGCGCGCCAGATCTTCCGAGCTCCCGCCAAACTCAATCACGGACACCGCTTCGGCGATTAATTCCGACGCCGCGTGCTGCAAAATGTGCGCGCCCAGAATCCGGTCGGTTTTCGCGTCGGCTATGAATTTCACGATGCCCTCGAGATCGTCATTCGCGACCGCGCGACCGCTCGCACGGAATGGAAATTTGCCGACATGATAATCGATCTTCTTTTCCTTCGCCTGATCCTCAGTCAGTCCAACGCCGGCCAGTTCCGGATTCGTGTAAATGATGCCGGCGATCGCGTCATAATTTATATGGCCATCCTTGCCGGCGATTCTTTCCACGCACGCAATTCCTTCCTCCGACGCTTTGTGAGCTAGCATCGGACCCGCGATCACATCGCCGATGGCGTAGATGCCATCGATGTTGGTTTTAAAATGCTCATCGACCTTGATCCGCTTGGTTTCGTCGAATTCGACGCCGGCTTTTTCCGCGCCGAGACCTTCGCTAAATGGTTTGCGTCCGACCGAAACGAGAACTTTGTCGGCCTCGAACTTTAATTCTTCGTTTCCTTTTGTTGCAGTCGCGGTGGCACGACCATTATCGATCTTGACCGCGCCGACTTTGGTTTCGAGATAAAACGTAATCCCCTGCGCCGTGAGCGAGCGCTGCAACAAATTCGAGAGCTCGAGGTCGAATCCAATCGCAATGCGCGGCAAAAATTCCAAGATGGTTACTTCGGACCCGAGCCGGTTCCAGACTGAGCCAAGCTCGAGCCCGACGGCGCCCGCGCCGATCACGAGAAATTTCTTCGGTGGTTCGGTGAACGTAAGCGCTTCCGTGCTGCTAACGATTGTCTTGCCATCGAACTTTGCGAACGGCAGCTCAACCGCCGCGCTGCCGGTAGCGATGATGACGTTTTTGGTTTCGATCTCTTGAGTTTTCCCATCCGACAATTTAACCGAAACTTTTCCCGGCGCCGTTATCGTGCCGAGTCCTTCGAACGTCGTCACCTTGTTCGTCTTCATCAGCGAGCGAACACCGCTATTCATCGTCTTCACGACCTTGTCCTTGCGCTGCTGCATCTTGTTAAGATCGACATGTGCATTCTCGATCACGATGCCGTGTTTCTCGGCTTCCTTTTTCGCGAACATGAAATGATCGGTCGAAGTCAGGAGCGCTTTGCTCGGGATACAACCGACGTTCAAACAAGTGCCGCCGAGTTCCTTGTCTTTTTCGACAATGGCCGTCTTTAAGCCAAGTTGCCCAGCGCGGATCGCCGCGACATAGCCGCCCGGCCCCGAACCGATGATTACGACATCAAATTTATCCATTTAGAAATCCAGCGGCAGTTTCTTTGGATCCTCGATGCATTCTTTCACTTTAATCAGGAACGTCACCGCTTCCCTGCCATCAATCGCGCGGTGATCGTAACTGAGCGCGAGATACATCATCGGCCGCGCCTCCACCTTGCCGTCAACCGCCACCGGTCGCGGCATGATTTTGTGCATCCCGAGAATTCCGCTTTGCGGCGGATTCAAGATCGGTGTGCTCAACAACGACCCGTAAACGCCGCCGTTTGAAATCGTAAACGTGCCGCCGGTCAAATCTTCGATCTTCAATTTGCCTTCGCGCGCCTTGGTTGCGTAATCGACAATATCGCGCTCGAGATCGGCGAAAGATTTTTTGTCGGCGTCGCGTACAATCGGCACCACCAGTCCGCGCTCCGTTCCAACCGCCACGCCAATGTCGTAGAAATTGTTCTGGATGAAATCTTCATCTTCAATCCGGCCATTCACCACCGGCACGGCCCTGAGCGCTTCGACGGATGCTTTGATGAAGAACGACATGAACCCAAGCTTCACCCCGTTTTTCTTCGTGAAAGCATCCTGAGATTTCGTGCGCAATTCCTGAACCGCGCTCATATCGCACTCGTTGAATGTCGTCAGAATCGCCGCGGTGTGCTGCGCCATTACCAATTGCGCCGCGATCTTGCGCCGCAGCGGCGACATTTTTTTCCGAACGAATCGCCCATCGGCCGATTGTTCGCCACGGCGATTCCCTCCTTCGGCGGATCGATCTTCTGCGATGCTTGGCCCGCCGTAGCCCCGCGAAGGCGGCTCGACCTTTTCCTCGGCGGCGCCGCGGTTCTGCGCAGCCGCGAGCGCATCCGCTTTAGTTAAGCGACCGCTTTTACCGGTTCCTGAAATTTTTTCCGGCTCGAGATGTTCTTCGTCAACAATGCGACGAACAGCAGGTGATAGAGTTTTCGCGTCGGCCGATTTTTCTTTTGTAGGGGAAGCCGTTGGCTTCCCAGAGACGCTAACAGCGTCTCCTACAGACGTTTTTTCGGGCGCCGTTTCAGTCGGCTTCTTCGAGTCGTCGATGGTCGCGACCACTTCGCCGATTTTTACTTCCTGACCTTCGGGAACGATCGCGTCAAGCACTCCGGATGTTTCGGCCGCAATCTCGGTGGAAACTTTGTCCGTCTCGAGGGTGAAGAGCGCGTCACCGGCATTGACGAAATCGCCGGATTTCTTGTGCCAGACCGAAACTATTCCGCTCGTGATCGATTCGCCAACAGCGGGAATTTTTACCTCGACGCTCACTTGCGCCTAACTAAGCGCAAAAAAACGATATTGCTACAACTCAGACTTTGAACGCGTCAGCCACGAGCGCGGCTTGTTCGCGCTTGTGCAAGGCGAGCGAACCGACGGCAGGACTGGCACTGGCGTCGCGCCCGGCATAAGCGATTTCGCGTCCAAAAAGTTTGCGCAAGCGCAGCTCGATGAAGGTCCACGCTCCCATGTTTTGCGGTTCTTCCTGACACCAGACGAGCGGCGTGGTTTTCGGAAACCCTTTCATCATCGATTTTAGCTTCGTTTCGTGAACTGGATAAAGCTGCTCGAAGCGAATGATGGCTGCGTTGTCGATCTTCTTCTCCGCTCGGTAATTGATTAGATCGTAATAAACTTTGCCCGAGCAAAGGATCACGCGTTTCATTTTGTCGTCCGGCCCAACTTCGGGTGAGCCGAGAATTTCTTCGAACTTTCCGCTGGTGAATTCCTTCGCCGAGGAAGACGCGAACTCAGCACGGAGCAAACTTTTCGGCGTCATGATTACGAGCGGTTTGATGAAGTCGCGTTTCATCTGCCGACGCAAAATGTGAAAGTACTGCGCCGACGTGGTGAGATTGCAGACTTGAATATTGTCCTCAGCGCAAAGTTGGAGAAACCGTTCGAGACGACCGCTCGAATGTTCCGGACCTTGTCCTTCGTAACCATGAGGTAGAAGCAACACAATCCCACTCGGCCGCTGCCATTTCGATTCAGCGGAAACGATGAATTGATCGATGATGCTCTGCGCGCCATTGGCGAAATCGCCGAACTGCGCTTCCCACAAGCAAAGCATGCTCGGATAATCGAGCGAGTAACCGTAATCGAAGCCCAGGACAGCGGCTTCGGAGAGCAAGCTGTTGTAAATGCAAATGCGCGCCTGCTTTTCGCCCAAATGCATCAGCGGGACGTACGGCGCTCCGGTTTTCGCGTCGTAAAGAATCGCGTGACGGGAGCTGAAAGTCCCACGCGCGCTGTCCTGGCCGGACAATCGAACCGGCGTTCCCTCCAAAAGGAGCGAACCAAACGCGAGCAGTTCGGCGTAATGCCATTCGAATGGCCCGCCGTTTTCAAAGACCTTGCGCCGATGCTCGATGATGATTCGTTTGATCTTCGGCTGAATGTTGAAATCGTCTGGCACGCGCGTGAGTGCATCGACAATCGCCTTGAGTGTTTTCTCATTAATGGCCGTCGCAACCGGCGAACTCTTGTACTCCGGTTGAAATACCGCGGTTGATTCCTTGAACTTCGCCTGCTTATCGGTCTTCTCTTTTTCGATCGCTTTGACGTTATCAAGCGCCATCTCAAGCCGCAGATCCATTTCGGTCTCGAGCGAAGCGGCATCGTCCTCGGTCAACGCGCCAGATTCGAGCAACTCGCGTTTGTACAACTGCGCGACCGACGGGTGCTTGTCAATCTTGGCGTAAAGATCGGGCTGGGTGAAGGCAGGCTCGTCGCCTTCGTTGTGTCCGTAGCGGCGGTAACAATACATGTCGATCACGATATCGCGTCCGAATTCCTGCCGGAAATCGAGCGCGAGTTTGCTGACCTGCATGCACGCGAGCGGGTCGTCGCCGTTCAGATGGAAAATCGGCACCTCAATCATTTTGGCGATGTCGGTGGCGTACATTGATGAGCGCGCGTCTTCCGGCAGCGTGGTGAAACCAATCTGATTATTCACTACCACGTGCACCGTGCCGCCGGTCCCATAACCGTGCAGTTGCGACATGTTCAGGGTTTCGGCCACAATCCCCTGCCCCGCGAAGGCCGCGTCGCCGTGAAGCAATAACGGCAAGACTTTGCGCCGATGCTCGGTGTCACCTCGAATCCGTTGACGCGCGCGAGCCGTTCCTTCGACAACTGGGTCGACCGCTTCGAGATGGCTCGGATTTGCCGACAGACGAATTTCCACCTCCGCGCCGGATGCGAATTTTCGCACGGTCCGATAGCCGAGATGATATTTCACGTCGCCATCGCCGGCGACGAGCTCAGGAATGTAATTCTCGCTGAACTCGGTGAAAATAACGCGGAGCGATTTCTTCAGAAAATTCGCGAGCACGTTCAGCCGCCCACGGTGCGACATGCCCATGCAAATTTCCTCAACACCAGCGGGCGGACATTTGTGAAGGATCGTGTCGAGAATCACCATCAACGATTCGGCACCTTGGATCGAGAAGCGTTTTTGGCCGACGTAACGCGAGTGCAGGAAAACTTCGAACGACTCGGCCTCCATCAACGCGCGGAGCAAAGCGATTTTCACCTGGCGGGGCGTGGAATGTTTGTCCGGGCGGGATTCGAGCCGGTACAGCACCCAGTTCCGCATCCGCGTGTTTTGAATGTGCATGAACTCCGCGCCGATCGAATCCGCGTAAATTTTTTGGAGACGCGCGATCATTTCGCGCAACGTCATCTCTTCATTGTCGGCGAAGAATTTTGAGGAGACGTGAAGATCGAGATCCTTTTCGCTGAAGCCGAGCTCGCGCAGCGTCAGGGACGGATTTTCCGGGCGCTTCTCCGCCAACGGGTTCACACGCGCGATGGTGTGACCGAGCGTGCGATAGGCGTAGACGAGGCCGTCGATCCGTGTCTGTAACGGACTTTCGCGAACACCAGCGCGCGGTGCCGCGGTCGCGGCGGCGCCATTTCGCTGCGGCAAATTCCCTAACTCGAATCCCTCAAAAAAAGCCGACCAGCTTGGATCGACTGATGCAGGATCCTCCTGCCAACGCCGATAATTCTGGTCGATCAGCTCCAGATTAGCTCTAGCGGCGATTGAAGTGGGCATGGCACAGTTAATCTGCAACCGTTAAGGACAGCGGCAAGTGCTGTAGCCACGTGTCTGTAGCACGTACTCGCCACGTCGCACAGCGACGTGGCTACACTTCCGCTACCAAGTTGACAGTGCTGAGGCAGCTCCGTTACTTGCACCGCACAAATGGGAACCGCGAAAATTTGGTTAGGGGTCGGAACGTGCGTCTTCGTGTTGGCAAGATCGACATCGAGCTTCGCCCAAGCCGATCCGGCGGCGGAGCCGGCGGTCCTGGCTATCGCGAAAGTTTTGCCAGCCGTGGTCAACATCAATACCGAGCGTGTGGTTCGCCGTACGGTGCGTGATCCGATCGAAGATTTTTACGCGCAATTTTTTGGTTATTACCGCGGACGGACGCGCGAGATTCGGCAAACACTGCAAAGTCTCGGATCCGGGTTCATTGTCGATCCAGCCGGCTACATCGTGACTAATCAGCATGTGGTCCAGCGCGCGGCCGACCTGAAAATCCAGGTAACGACGAACAACAGCAAAACTTACAGCGCGCATTATATCACCGGCGACGACAAGAAAGACCTCGCCTTCATCAAGATCGATTCGAAAGATTCGTTTCCGTTCATCAACCTCGACAACATTTCGCCCAATCTGTTAGGCGAAACCGTCCTCGTGGTCGGCAACGCGGTCGGTTACGGCAGCTCGATCAGCCGCGGCGTTTTGAGCGCAACGAAACGGGACATCAGCATCGACAATGTGGATTACAAAAACCTGGTGCAAACGGATGCGGCGATTAATCCAGGCAACAGCGGCGGGCCGGTGATCGATATCTCAGGGCGATTGGTTGGAATCAGCTCCGCGAAAATGGCGTTCACCCCGCAAGGCGTGCCGACGCAAGGACTCGGGTTTGCCATTCCGGCCGATGTCGTGCGCGACAGTGTGAAAAATTTCAAAACGTTCGCTCAAAAGCATCCGGGCGGAAAAAATCAACCGGCGGCGGAAGAAACATCAACCTCGAACGCGGAGCGCATGTTTGGAATGCAGTTACAGGATTTGAATGAGGAGCTGACCGACGCGCTCGGTTACGAGCCTGGACGCGGAGTGCTGATCAGTGCAGTCGAACCAAACAGTCCGGCGGACCAAGCCGGGATCGAGCGCGGCCTGGTGATTTACCGCGTCGGCAAGCACGATGTAAGCTCGATCAAAGACGTCGAGAACCTGCTCGGCCGCGCCAATAGCGGCACAAGCGTGGACTTTGCAGTCGGGGTCGTCCGTGCGGGAGGCGCCGGACAGCGTGTCGAAACCATTACCCTGGCTGCCCGTTGACAGCCGAAAAATTTTGGCAACGCATTACCACCTCGGTTGTCTCATCAAATAATTTGGGAATGATTAAAGTTGAAAATTTAACCAAACGCTACGCCGGGCAGACCGCGATCCGGGATTTGAACTTCGAGGTCGGCCAGGGCGAGATCATGGGGTTTCTCGGACCGAACGGTGCCGGCAAGACCACGACGATGCGCATCCTGGCGGGATTCATGCCGGCCACTTCCGGTCGCGCCTCGATCGCCGGCTTTGATGTGTTCGAGAGATCACTCCAGGCGCGGTCGAGGCTGGGTTACATGCCGGAAAACGTTCCGCTCTATAATGATATGCGGGTCACGGAGTATCTCGATTATCGCGCCGCGCTGAAAGGCGTCCCCCACCGCCGCATCGCGGAGCGCGTCGGCGACGTGAAGGAACTCTGCGGCTTGCGCGAGGTGGAACGAAAATTAATCGGGACACTTTCCAAAGGTTATCGGCAGCGGGTCGGTCTGGCCGACGCTCTTGTGAGCGACCCGGACCTCCTTATTCTCGACGAGCCGACCATTGGTCTCGATCCAAACCAAATCCGGCAGGTGCGCGAACTCATCAAAAATCTCGGCAAACAGCACAC
>WNEZ01003321.1_pt1 | contig 20764 bp, 20 predicted proteins | sample 5400521 | NCBI WGS metagenome assembly WNEZ01 (sample SAMN13153339, study PRJNA577476) | soil metagenome | isolation source: 120 cm saprolite under Douglas fir tree site 2 hole 1 replicate 1 | place: USA:California | collected 2015-04-18 | reverse complement strand
CTCGCCTGCCTGACCGCGCTCGCCTGGTGGCGGAGGCGTGGCGATCGAATGGCACTGCCGCGGCTCTTCGGCGTCACGGTCCTCCTCGCGCTGTGCGCCAACCTCTACGTCTACTTCTATGATGGCCTGCTGCTGCTCGTGCCGGGCGTCGTATGGTGGGTCGAGCGGGAAGGGTATCGCTCGCGCTGGTGCCACGGGCTGATCGGAGCCTGCCTGCTCGGGTTCTTCGTCGTCGGGTACGTGAGCATCTTCCTGCTCGAGTTCAACGAAGGCGTCAGCTGGGCGGGCGCGCTGCTCGCGCTCTGGCTCGTGTTCGAGGCGGCCGACCTCCTCGCAGCGGCAGCTCCCGGCCACCCGGTGGACTGAGCGGGCGGGACGCGCCGGCGCCTTCCTTGCCGTCGTCGCCGGCTTTGGAGTACTCCGCTGCGAGCGAACGGATGTTCGGCGTCACCTACACCCCGGCGGAGGAGGCCTTCCGCGCCGAGCTGCGCGCGTGGCTCGAGGTGCACCTGCCGCGCTCGCCGCTCCCCGAGGACGAGGCCGGGCGGCGGCGCTTCCAGCGCGCCTGGCAGCGGGCGCTGGCCGGGGGCGGCTGGATCGGCATCCAGTGGCCGCGCGAGCACGGCGGGCGCGGCGCGAGCCTGGTCGAGCAGATCATCTTCACCGAGGAGATGGCGCGCGCGCGGGCGCCCGAGATCCTCGACCCGGTGAGCGTCAACATCGTCGGCCCGACGCTCATCCGCTTCGCTACGCCGGCGCAGCGGGCGCGCTGGCTGCCGCCCATCCGTCCCGCGGACGAGGTGTGGTGCCTCGGCTTCTCGGAGCCGAACGCGGGCTCCGACCTGGCCTCGCTCCGCTGCCGCGCGGTGCGCGACGGCGACCACTGGGTGGTCAGCGGGCAGAAGGTGTGGTCGAGCAAGGCGCACTTCGCGGACTGGTGCCTGCTCCTGGTGCGCACCGACGCCGAGGCGCCGAAGCACCGCGGGATCAGTTGCCTGGTCGTCGACATGCGCGCGCCCGGGATCACCTGGCGGCCGCTGGTGCAGCTCTCCGGCCGCTCGGAGTTCAACGAGCTCTTCCTCGAGGACGTCCACGTGCCGGTCGAGAACGTCGTCGGCCCGGTGAACGGCGGCTGGCCCATCATCCGGGCCGCGCTGGCGCACGAGCGCGGGACGCTCTGGGCCTTCGACTTCAAGGTGCGGCTCCAGAACAGCTCCCGCGCGCTCGCCGACCTCTACCGGCGCTGCCGCGAGCGCGGGCACGGTGACCTCGCCGCCTTCCGCGGGCGCGTCGCGCAGGCCTGGATCGAGGCGGAGGTGTTCGGCGCGCACACGCTCCGCATCCTGCCCCGGCTGCATGCCGCGGCCGAAGCGCCGCCCGAGGCGGCGCTGCAGAAGCTCTTCGGGAGCGAGATCCAGCAGCGCGCCGCGGAGCTCGCGATGGCGCTCGCCGGTCCCTACGCCGCGCTCGGCCACGATCCGCGCGCGCCCGGCGGCGGCGCGTGGGGCGAGGCGTACCTCTACTCGCGCTCGGTCACCATCTCGTCCGGCACCTCGGAGGTGCTGCTGAACCTGCTCGCGCAGCAGGCCCTCGGCCTGCCGCGCGGCACCTGACACGGCGGAGGAATGCACATGGCAACGCGAGTCGTCGACAGCGACGCGCACGTGATCGAGGGCCAGGAGCTGATGGCCGAGGTCTTCACCCGCTTCCCCGACAAGATCCGCATGGCGCGCCCCGACGAGGAGGGCGCCGCGCTGGTCATCGAGGGCCGGCCCTATCCCATGGCGTCCGGCCCCGGGGCCGGCTGCCACGCGAAGCACGGCCTGTGCCTCGAGCGCGGCGCGAATCCCTTCACCGCCGAGGGCGTGATGCGCGACGCCGACCGCGAGGGCATCGACGCCATGATCTTCTTCCCGAGCGCGGCCCTCGGCCTCCCCGCCTTCACCGACCTCGCCTTCGCGGCCGAGTTCGCGCGCCTCTACAACCGCTGGCTCGCGGGCTACTGCGGGCAGTTCCCGCGGCGCATGTTCGGCGTCGGCCTGGTGCCGATCGAGGACGTGGCGACCTCCGTCCGCGTCATGCGCGAGGCGAAGGAGCTCGGGCTGGTCGCCATCATGGTCCCTGCCGTGCTGCGCGCGCGGAACCTCGACCATCCCGACCTGGCGCCCTTCTACGCCGCCGCGGAGGACCTGGACATGCCGCTCGGCATCCACGGCGCGCCCGGCATCCATCTCCCGCCGCTCGGGGCCGAGCGCTTCGACAATTACCTCCAGGTGCACGTGGTGAGCTTCCCCTTCGACATGATGGTCGCGACCACCGCGCTCGTCCTGGGCGGCGTCCTCGAGCGCCACCCGCGCCTGCGCGTCGGGCTGCTCGAGTCCGGCGTCGGCTGGGTGCCGTATTTCTTCGACCGGCTCGACGAGCACGTGGAGAAGCGCGGCCGCCTCACGCCCGGGTGCAAGCGCGCGCCGCGCGAGTACCTGGCGCGGGGCCAGCTCTACGTGAGCTGCGAGCCCGAGGAGAGCGCCGTACCGTTCGCCGCCGCCACGCTCGGCGACCGCTTCATCATGTACGCCAGCGACTACCCGCACTGGGACAGCGACTTCCCGAACTCGACCCGGCCGCTGCGCGAGCGCACCGACCTCGGGCCGGAGGCGAAGGCGCGCATCATGGGCGAGAACGCGGCCACCTTCTACCGGCTGCCCGCCTGAGCATGGCCGACGACGACCTGGGCGCGCGGCTCGCGCGCTTCGTGGGGGAGCGGCTCGGCGCGCCGGTGCGCGTCGTCCACCTCGAGCGCTCGACCGAGGGCTTCTCGCAGGAGGCCTTCGTCTTCGAGGTCGAGACGGCAGGCGGCGAGCGGCGCGGCTACGTCGCCAAGCGCGAGCCCGCGGCCGGCGTCCTCGAGCCCTATGACCTGGAGCCCGAGTTCCGCGTCCTGCATGCGCTCGCGGGCGACGGCCTCCCCTCCCCGCCCACGCCGTGGTTCACGCGCGACCCGGCGGTGCTCGACCGTCCTTTCTACGTGATGGAGCGACTGCCGGGCGAGGTGCCGGTCCCCGCCGCGCGCGCCGACGGCGCGGGCCCGTTCGCCGACGCGGAGCGCGCGGCGCTCGGCCCGCAGGTGGCGCGGGCGCTCGCCCGCCTGCACGCCATCGACTGGCGCGCGCGCGGCTTCCAGTTCCTGGGCGCGCCCCGCCCCGGCCGCGAGGCCGCGGAGCACGAGCTGGCGCGCTGGGAGGAGCGCATCCGGCGGAGCCGCCTGCCCGTCTCGCCGCCGCTCGCCGAGGCGCTCCTCTGGTGCCGTCGCCATCTGCCCGCCAGCGACGAGATCACGCTCGTGCACGGCGACTACCGTCTGGGGAACTTCCTGGTCGTGCCCGAGCCCGGCGGACCCCGCCTCTCCGGCATCCTCGACTGGGAGCTCGTCCACCTCGGCGATCCGCTCGAGGACGTCGCCTGGTGCGCCTCGCCGCTCTGGCGCGCGGGGACGCCCTACGCCTCGGCACTCCTCGCGCCCGAGGAGTTCGCGGCGCGCTGGGCGGAGGCGTCGGGCCGCGCCGCCGATCCGGAGCGCCTGCGCTTCTACGACGTGCTCACCTTCGTCAAGATGATCGCCATCATGCTGAGCGGGCTCGAGGCCTTCGCGAGCGGCCGCACGAGCGATCTCCGCATGGCGATCTTCGACCACCAGCTACCGTTCCTGCATCTCCTCCTCGGTATGACGCGCGGCTGGCTCGCGGGAGCGCCGGCGTGACCATCCCGGTCGAGACCCTGATCGACGGCCTGGTGCGGACGCTGACCGGGGCCGTGCTGCCCGGTGTGACCGGCCGCTTCGCGCGCGGTCAGCTCTTCACCGTGGTCGACGTGCTGCAGAACCTGCGCGACCGCCTCGAGGTGAAGGCGGCGCTGCTCGAGGCCGAGGCGGCCTCGGCCGCGACCGCGCTCGGGCGCGCGTGCGCCGCGCTCGGGCGGGAGCCCGCGGCCGCGCGCATCGCCGAGGCGCTGGCGGCCGCGCCGGCGAGCCCACCCGCGGCGCGCGCGGCGGCGCTGCGCGCGGCCCTGGTCACGGCGCTCGAGGCGATCGACACGCTCCCCGAGGACCTCGCCGCCCCCGCGCGCGCCGCCGTCGCCGAGCACCTGTCCGCGCAGACGATGCGCGACCTGGCCGTGCTCAAGCCCTCGCTTCTCGGCGAGATCTCGAAAGGCTGACGCCCATGCTGACCGCCTTCGACGACTACCTGGTCCACCAGAACCCCGAGCCGGTCGCGAGCCCGGGGACCGGCGACCGGAACTTCTACGATCGCCACTTCTTCAATGGCTTCAGCCGCGAGGGCGACCTCTTCTTCGGCGCCGCCCTCGGCCTCTATCCCAACCGGCGCGTGATGGACGCGGCCTTCACGGTGATCCGCGACGGCCGCCAGCACGCGCTCCACGCCTCGCGCCTGGCGCCCGCCGAGCGCGGCGAAACGCAGGTCGGGCCGATCGCGATCGAGGTGGTCGAGCCGCTGAAGACGCTGCGCGTGCGGGTCGCCCCCAACAACCTCGGGCTCGAGGCGGACCTGCTCTTCCGCGCGCGCGGCCCGGCGCTCGAGGAGCCGCGCTTCACCCGGCACTTCGAGAACCGGCTCTTCATGGACACCACGCGCCTCACGCAGTTCGGCCTCTGGGAGGGGACGATCGCCGTCGGGGCCACGCGGCTCGCGCTGGCGCCGCTCCGCGCCCTCGGCGTGCGCGACCGCTCGTGGGGCGTGCGCCCGGTGGGCGAGCCCGAGGCCGGCGCACCCGGACTGCCGCCGCAGTTCTTCTGGCTCTGGTGCCCGCTCCATTTCGACGACCTGTGCACGCTCTGCGGCATCAACGAGGACGCGGAGGGACGGCCGTGGCACGCCGCCGGGAGCGTCGTCCGGCTCGCCGACGGACCGATCGAGCCGATGGCGAGCGTGGCCCACCGCGTGCGCTGGCAGCCGGGCACCCGCCGCGTCGCCGCGGCCGAGATCACGCTCCGGCCGCACCAGGGCGAGCCGATGGTGATCACGCTCGAGCCCGTGCTCACGGCGCAGATGTGCGGCCTCGGTTACCTCCACCCCGAATGGGGCCACGGGGTGTGGAAGGGCGAGTTGGCGGTGGGCGGCGAGAGCTGGACGCTCGCCGACCTGGACCCGATGGAGCCGCGCCACCTCCACGTGCAGCAGGTTTGCCGCGCGCGCCGGGGGACGCGCGAGGGGATCGGCGTCCTCGAGCAGCTCGTGCTCGGCCCGCACGCGCCCTCGGGCTTCACCTCGATCCTGGATCCCGCCCGATGAAGTGCGCGCTCATCCTCCACACCCAGCGCGTCGACCTGGGCGCCGAGTTCGTGAGCGCCGCGGCGGTGACGGAGACCGCGCGCGCCGCCGAGGGGGCCGGCTTCGACGCGGTCGCGGTCACCGACCATCCCTTCCCGCACGACGAGTGGATGCGCTCGGGCGGCCACCACGCCCTCGACCCCTTCGTCGCCCTTTCCTTCGCCGCCGCGGCGACCGAGCGCGTCCGGCTCCTCACCTTCATCTACGTGCTCCCGTACCGGAACCCGTTCCTCTCCGCGAAGGCGGCCGCGAGCCTCGACGTGCTCTCCGGCGGCCGCTTCGTCTTCGGCGTGGCGGCGGGCTACCTGGAGCCCGAGTTCGCGGCGCTGGGCGTGCCCTTCGCGGAGCGCGACGACCTGGCCGACGAGGCCATCCGCGCCATGAAGGCCGCGTGGAGCGAGAGCGGCGTCGCCTTCGAGGGCAAGCACTTCGCCGCCCGCGGGCACACCGCGCTGCCGCGCCCGCTGCAGCGGCCGCACCCGCCCATCTGGGTCGGCGGCAACAGCAAGCGCGCGATCCGGCGCGCCGTCGAGCTGGGCGACGGCTGGATGCCGATCTTCAACCCCGCCCAGCACGCCAGCCGGCGGCGCACGCCGGCGATCGAGTCCGCGGCCGACGTCCGCGAGCGGCTCGCCTACGCGGCCGAGGTCGCGCGCGCCGCCGGGCGTACGCGCCCGCTCGAGGTGGCGATCACCGCGCGTGGCCTCGGCGCCTTCGGCACCCCGCGCTTCGACCGCGACGCGTTCCTTGCCGACGTGGCCGATCTGCGCGCCGCCGGCGTCACGTATCTCACCGTCAACCTCCCCGCGGCCTCGCGCGCCGAGCACGTGGAGCGCATCGCGCGCTTCGGCGACGACGTCCTCCCGCGGCTCGCCTGAACGAGGAGACCGCATGCCGCAGCAGGTGCCCGAGTTCCGCTTCAGCGACGACGCCCTCCGGCTCCGGCAGTTCCTCTACGAGTACTGGTGCGCGCACGGCCACGGCCCGAACTTGCGCGCCGCGCACCAGGCGACCGGCCTCCCGCGCGCGCGCCTGATCGAGGTCTACCGCGAGCTCGACCTGGGCCTCATCTGCACCGTCGACCAGGCGACGCAGAACGCGAACCTGCTGAAGCTCCAGCCCTTCTCGAGCTACCCCAGCCAGGTCGAGGTCCTCCTCGACGGCGCGTTCCACACCTTCGCCGGCTGCGCCATGGAGTCGGTGGCGCTCTCGCGCATGCCGCCCTTCGCCGGGAAGGAGGTGCGCCTGGAGTCGTACTGCGCCTGCTGCCTCGCGCCGGTCACCGTCGTCACGCGCGACGGGGAAGTGCTCTCGCGCTCCCCCGCGTCGGTCCTCATCCACGTGAGCACCAGCCCGCGCGAGTGGAACACGACCAACATCGTCTGCATGTGCGACAGCATGAACTACGTCGCCGACGCCGAGCACGCGGCGGCCTACGAGCGGCAGGTCTCGCGCCGCGGCGTCCTCTTCACGCTCGAGCAGGCGAAGCGGTTCGTCGCCGACACGGCGGCGAACCGGATGTGGCGTTACGACTGGCCGCCCGCGCGCGTCGTCCCCGAGCGCATCATCAAGGCGCTCGGCGTGGACGTGACGAGCTGGGGCGGCTGACCCCTCACGGCGTACAGGTCGAGCTCACGCAGTTGGGGGCGGCGACCGGGCAGACGACCCCGCAGCTGCCACAGTTGGCCGGATCAGAAGTGGGGTTCACCTCGCAGCCGTTGGCGTTCATGCCATCGCAGTTGAGGAACGGGGAAGTGCAGGAGATGCCGCACATTGCCCCGCTGCAGGTCGGGGTGGAGTTGGGCGGCGTCGGGCACATCAGGCCGCAGCTGCCGCAGTTGCTGACGTTGTTCTGGGTGCTCACCTCGCACCCGTCCGCGTTGTTGGCGTTGCAGTTCGCGAAGCCGGGGTTGCAGCTGATCGTGCACATGCCGCCCTGGCAGAGGCCCGTCGCGTTCGGCGCCCCGGGACACTGCCCGCTGGTTTGGCAGCTGCCCGGCTGCGTCGTGCTGGTCGTGCTGCTCGTCGTGGTCGTGGTGGTCGTCGGCACGGGCACCGGCGCGCAGAGGAGGCTCGTCGACTTGACGGTCACCTGGTGGTTCCCGAACTGGTCCACCACTGTGGCCGTGGGCGCGGCCTTCGCGCACTTCACCTTGTAGCAGAGGAACTTGTGCGTAGGCGCGCCCGCGGGAGCGCCCGGCGGCTGCGTGCCCACGATGCTCTTGACCACGTCGACGCAGAGGAGCCGCGCCGGTACGCGCACAATGCACCCGGTGGCCACCGGGAAACCCGTGTCGGCGGGCGTCAGGTCCGCGGTGTACGTGGCCTTGGCCACTGTGTCCTTGATTTTGAAGCACTGCAGATGGTCGGCCTGCGCCACCGCGAGTGACGGCAGGAGGCCGAGGAACAGGGCGGTCATCGCGAGACCGGTCAGTATCCGCCGCATTTGAGTCTCCCCTCTGGACAGACCTCGTTACTCTCTCCCGCGTGGCGACGTCAACAAAAAAAGCGGGCGGCGTTCCCTCTAGGGTGCGGGCAACCGGGCAGGCCGCAAGTTTCCGCTCGAGGCCGCCCGGGCGGATACCCGGCCCGCTCGCCGGAAGAAGATCGTGCTCAGATGGTCCTCGTACACGAGCTTCCACTCCCGCGAGGCCCGGAGGACGGTCGCGCACTGGGCATCGGACGGCGTGACGGCGGCCGTCACCCGGTACTTGTCCAGCACCTTCTGCCAGCGCCGCTCGGCGTAGAACACCGCGAAGTACCGCATGACGAAGTCGTCCCCGTAGACGTAGATGCGATCGTCGATGAAGACACGAAGCGTGGGCCAGAAGCGGTAGATGAGCGTCCCACCCAGGTCGTCGGTATTGAACGGCCGCGCGAACCGTGAAGGGTGGGCCGTGATGAATTCCGCGGCGCCGCGAGAGAGTCGAATGTCGTCGAGCGTCCGAGGGAAACCGAGGACTCCCGCGACCGATAGCCCGACGAAGAGGACGCAGATCGCGGGAATGTAGAGCAGCGGCGCCTTCAACGCCGCCTGCTCCGCCGCGATCTGCCGCCAGCGGACAGCGAAATGCGGCCACCGCGCCGCGAGCGGCACGGTGAGCTCGCGAGCGACGAGCGGCGCGGCGACGATCGCAAAGAGGTTCATGTGCCGCACCGAGTGCAGCGCCTCGTGGAGGAAGAAGAGAAGCAAGGCGAGCTCGACCCAGGCGAGGCGCTTCCGCGCGAGCGCTGCGACCAGGAAGGCCGTCAGCACGAGGATCTCGAAGAAGTGTACCGGATACATCGGTGCCTGGAAGTCGGGGCTGCGAAATTCCAGGAATTTCCCCGTGGTCTTCATCGCGAGGTGGTGCAGGATGTCGGCGTGGAGACGCGCCCCGTTCGGGTTGACCAGGGTCGCAGCCGCCATGACGAGCAGCAGGACGCCGAACGCCAGGGCCTCGCGCCACTCGGAGCGCTCGCGGAAGGCGACCGCGCGAAGGCCCGCGACGCCGGCGTATATCCCCACGAGCGCCAGCCCCGCCATGAAGCCGCCGTGCACGTTGCACCACGCCGTGGCCAGCGGGGGCAGCATCCAGAGCGAGCGAACCGGGCGGCGGCCAGCGTGAACGTCGTCGAGTCGCTCGAGGAAGAACGCGAAGAGGAGGTACGTGAACACGTGGGGTCGGGCGAGCGAGTGCGAGATCAGCACCAGGTACGCCACGAGCGTGAGGGCGAGGGCGGGGACGATCGCCGTCCCCATGCGAACCATCCTTCGGTAGAGCAGCACCGGCACGAAGGCGTAGACGAGCACGCAGGCGCTCGCATACAGCGGGAGTCCCCCCAGCCGCTCGAGAAACGCGCCCGTCATGTCGAAGAGCCAGTAGTAGGTGATCCAGGGGCGGCCGCTCGCCGTGAACGAGAAGACGTCTCGGTGAGGAATCGAGTGGGTCGCGAGGATGTATCGGCCGGTCGCGAGGTGCCAACCGGTCCCCGGATCCTGGAACTGTCCGTCCGGCGCAAGGAGCGAGACGAGCGGAGGGATCAGGAAGATGATCGCCGTGAAGGGCGGCGCAAGCCAGCGGCGAAGCCCTGACGAGACGCCCACCGACGGGAGCGAATCGGGCGTCATCGCGGAAACGCGAATGGCGGGGATCCGGTGCGGCGCGGCGCGGCCGGGGCTCCGGTCGTATCCGCCCGGAAGAAGATGGCGTTCATCCCATCCTCGTACGCGACTTCCCACCCGGGCGAGGCGCGTAGCAACGCCGTGCACAGGGCACCGACGTCGACCACCGCCGCGGTCACACCGTACCGGTCGAGAACCTTCCGCCAACCCCTCCGCCCGTAGAGGACCCGAAAGTATCTGCGCTCCATGAACTCCTCGCCGAACACCGCGGTGCGGTCGTCGACGAATACCCGCAGCGCCGGCCAGAAGCGATAGACGATCGCACCGCCGAGATCGTCGGTGTTGAAGAGACGCCCGAACCGGCCCGGGTGCGTCGCCATGAACTCCGCCGCACCGCGGCTGAGCCGGAGGTCGTCGAGCGTTCGTGGAAACGGCAAGCGGCCCGCCAGGGACAGCGTCACGAAGAGCGCGCAGGCAGCCGGGAAGTAGACCAGCGGGGAGCGGAGCGCCGCCTGCTCGCGGGCGATCTCTCGCCAGCGCTCGGCGAGCGCCGGCCGAAGCCTCTCGAGCCAGGGCGTGACCTCCCGGGCGATGATCGGGGCGGCCAGGATCGCGAAGAGGTTCATGTGTCGCGCGGAGTGCAGGGCCTCGTGGAGGAAGAACCCGAGCAGCGCCACCTCCACCCACGCGAGCTTCTTCCCTCCGAGTCCCAGCACGAGGACGAGCGCGAGCACGAGCGCCTCGAAGCTGAGCACGGGCGCGGCACCCTCCAGGAAGTTCGGGCTCTGGAACTCGATGAAGTAGCGGTTCGAGGCCAGGCTCAGGTACTCGTGGATGGCGGTGTGCAACCTGAGGCCGTACGGGTTCACGAGCGTCGCGAGCCCCATGGCGACCAGCAGCGCGACGAAGACGAGCGCGCGCCGGCGTTCCTCCGCGTCGCGCAATGCGACCGAGCGAAGCGCGGCCACGCCGGCGAACACTCCACAGAGTGCGAAGCCGACCAGGAAGCCTCCATGCAGGTTCGCCCAGGCGAGCGCGAGCAGCGGCAGCCACCAGAGTGCGCGCCCGGGCAGGCGTCCGTTCTGGAAGTCGTCCAGCCGCTCGAGAAGCAACGCGAAGAACACGTACGTGACGATGTGCGGACGTGCGATCGCGTGCGAGCAGAGGACCAGATAGGCGAGCAGCGTCATCACGACCGCTGGCGCCAGGGCCGCGCCCATGTGCAGTGCCCGGCGGAAGATCAGCACGGGGATGAACGCGTAGACGAGAACGCACGCGGTCGCGAAGAGCGGCAGGCCGCCCCACCGCACGAGCAGGGAGCTCGCCGCCTCGAAGAGCCACGCAAAGTCGATCCACTCGTGGCCCGCGGCGGTGTACGAGAACAGGTCGCGCGCGGGGACGCGGCCCGTGTCGAGGATGTAGCGGCCGGTGACCAGGTGCCAGCCGGTGCCCGGATCCTGGAGCAGGCCGTGCGGCCGGAAGATGGCGAGCAGCGGGTGGACGAGGAAGAGGAGCACCGTGAACGGCGGCGCGAGCCAGCGGCGGAGCGGCGACGACCGCGGCGCGTCCGCCGTCACCGCGGCAGCCCGAGGATGCGCTGCGCGATCACGTTGCGCTGGATCTCGGAGGTCCCGCCCATGATCGTCTCCGAGCGGGAGTAGAGGTAGGCGCGGCGGCGCTCCCCTTCCAGCTGCGCCCACGGTCCGAGCACCTCCATCGACAGCTCCTGGAGACGCTGGTCGGTCTCGCTGCCGAGCACCTTCTCGATCGAGCTCTCCACGCCGGGTTGCCCGCTGCGGAGCAGGCGCGTGAGGCTCCGGTAGCCCACCAGGCGGAGCATCTCCACCTCGATGTGCGCCTGCGCGAGCCGCTGGCGGTACCCCGGGTCGGCGAGCGCGCGGCGGCCGGCGGGGTGCGCGCGCGCGTCGTGCAGGAGCCGCTCGAGGCTCCGGCGGATGCGGCGCTGGAAGGTGAACGTCCACACCGGCCCGCGCTCGTGCGCGAGGATGCTCATCGCGATCTGCCAGCCGGCGCCGGGTGCGCCCACCATCATCTCGCCCGGCACGCGCACGTCCTCGAAGAAGACCTCCGAGAACTCCGCGTCGCCGGTGATCTGCGGCAGCGGGCGCACGCTGATGCCCGGGCTGCGCATGTCGACCAGGAGGAGGCTGATGCCGCGGTGCTTCGGCGCCTCGCGCTCGGTGCGGCAGAGGAGGAAGCACCAGTCGGCGATGTCGGCGTAGCTGGTCCATACCTTCTGCCCGTTCACCACGAACACGTCGCCCTGCCGCTCGCCGCGCGTGCGCAGCGCGCCCAGGTCGGAGCCCGCGCCGGGCTCGGAGAACCCCTGACACCAGAGGTCCTCGCCCGAGAGCAGCCGCCGGAGGAACCGCCCGCGCTGCGCGTCGCTGCCGTGGCGCAGGATGGCCGCGCCGATCAGGTCGACGTATGCACCCGCGGCCGCTCGCGGCGCGCCCACGCCATCGAGCGCCTCCTCGAAGAGCCAGCGCTCGATGACGGTCGCGCCGCGCCCGCTATGCTCGCGCGGCCACGAGATCGCCGCCCAGCCGCCCTCGTGCAGCTTGCGTTGCCAGTCGCGCGCGATGGCCGTCCACTGCGGGTCGTCGGTGCGCGACCAGCAGTACTCGCGGCGCCACGCGCGCGGCACGTTCGCCTCGAGCCAGGCGCGCGCCTCGTCGGCGAAGGCGAGCTCGCGCGGCGAGAAGGCGAAGTCCATGAAGCTTCGCTTCGTAGCATTCGCAATCGCGTTTTGACACAGCCCCGATGCCCGGCTAAGCGCCGAGCGTGTCCAGCGACCACCAGCCCGCCGCCCGCTACGTCCGTGTCGGCGATCTGCGCTTCCACTACCTCGACTTCGGCGGCGACGGCCCGCCGCTCGTCTTCCTCCACGCGACCGGCTTCCACGCCTGGGTCTGGCTCCCCTACGTGCGGCGCTTCGCCGCGAGCCACCATGTCCTCGCCCTCGATCAGCGCGGCCACGGCGAGAGCGACAAGCCGGCCACCGGCTACCGCTGGGAGACGTTCGGCACGGATTTGAAGGGCTTCCTCGACGTGCTCGGGGTGGACGGCGTGCGCGCCGTCGGTCACTCGAAGGGCGCCATCGCCATCGCGGGGGCGGCCGCGGCGGGGACGCGGCGCCTCGAGCGCGCCGTCCTCATCGAGCCGGTGCTCATCGCCGGCCCGCACGTGATGGAGCCGGCGTGGCAGAACCCGCTCTCCGTCGGCGCGCGCAGGCGGCGGAGCGTATGGCCGAGCCGTGCGGCCATGCTCGCGGCACTGGGCGGCCGCGCGCCCTTCGACACCTGGAACGAGGAGTTCCTCCGCCTCTACATCGAGCATGGCGTGGCCGATCTTCCCGACGGGCGGGTCGAGCTCCTCTGCCCGGGCGAGATCGAGGCCCAGGTATACGCGCACGCGCCCATGACCGACGGCTTCGGGCTGCTCGAGCGCCTCGCGGTGCCGACCCTCGTCATCCGTGGCGAGCGGAGCCCGGGCTTCCGCACGGACGACGCCGTCGAGGCAGTGCGCCGGCTGCCGGCGGGCACGCTGCGCACCGTCGGCGGCGCCGGCCACTTCGCGCCGATGGAGCGCCCCACCGAGGTGGGCGACGCCATCGCCGCGTTCCTCGCCTAGATCTTTCCTGCCCCCGCGGCCGTGCTAGAACGCGACACGATGGCCGCTCTCCTCCCGCCGCTCGTCGCCGCGGGCGCCTTCGGGCTCTACTTCCTCACCAGCTTCCGCCTCGCCCGCTATCGCCGCGCCCCCTGGGAGTTCCTCGCCGTCATGGCGGCGGGCGCAGGCCTCGGGCTCTACCAGCTTCTGACGGCGCCGGGCGCCGGCACGGCGATCGGCGCCGCCCTCGCCGCCGGCATCCTCGCCTTCGCGTGCTGGTTCCTCTTCTCCTTCTCGATGTACCGCCCGCGCGAGGACCGGCCGCGCGTCGGCGAGCGCTTCCCCGACTTCACCCTGCCGGCCTCCGACGGCTCGACCTTCCGCCTGGCGGACGCTCGCGGCCGGCGCCTCCTCCTCCTCTGCTACCGGGGCGACTGGTGACCGTTCTGCGTGACGGAGCTGGGCCAGCTCCGCGACCACTGGCAGGAGATCCTCGACCGCCGGGTGGACGTGGTCGCGGTGAGCGTCGATCCGCCGGAGACCTCCACGTCCGGCACCGGAACGCCATGCCGCCGCGCCTCATCTCCGGGCGGCCGGCCGACGGCAACAGTGATCTCTTCCTCTCGACCACCTTCCTCCTCGACGAGGTGGGCGTGATCCGCTGGGTCTACCGGCCCGACACCTACCGCGTGCGCGCCCCCGCGCGCGAGCTGCTGCGCGCGATCGACGCGCTCGCATGAGCGCACCGCTCACCCGACGCGAGGACCTGGTGCGCGACCAGCTCGCCCGTCCCGGTCGCCCGTCCGGTGCGGCGGCGGCCGTGCGCCTCGGCGTGACCGGCAGCGGCGAGGATCTGCTCGTCCTCGCCTGGTCGGCGGCCGACCTCGCGCGCGAGCGCGCGGCGGGCACGCGGCTCCTCCGACGACTCGGCGTGGCCCCCGGCATGCGGGTCGCGAACACGCTGCCCGGCGCGCTCGCCACCCCGGGCTCGCTGCTCCTGGGCGACGTCGTCGAGGAGCTGGGCGCGCTCGACGTGCCGCTCGGCGCGCTCGACGGCGCCGCGGCGGCGCGCGCCGCGTGGGAGCTGGTCGACCGCGTCACGCCGGACGTGATCGTGCTCGACCACGTGTCGGGCCCTGCGTTCCTCGCCGCCGCGCCGGCGGCGTTGCGCCCCTGGTGGCGCGGCGTCGTGTGGCTGCGCACGGCCGCGCCGGCGGCGCGCGTCGCCGTGCCACCCGCGGCCGGCCTCGGCGGCTGGCAGCGCGAGTGGCTCGCCGTCCCCGAGGCGACGAGCTTCGTCGCCGGCACGTGCGCCGCCGGGCGCTTCCACGTCGACGAGGACGTGGTGGCCGAGGTCGTCGACGCCGTGCTCGTGGTGGCGGCCCGCGGGTTCGAGGTCCCGCCGCAGCGCTATGTGAGCGGCCTCCCGGCCCGCCCCGCTGCCGGGCCGTGCCGGTGTGGCGCAGCAGGAACCGTCCTGGAGATGCCATGAAGCGCAGGATCTCGCCGTGCGCGTTTCCCTTCGGTCGGGATGCGAAGATGCAATGGAAATGGGAAAGGGCGCGACTTTGCAAGGAAAACAGGCTCCCAGCTCTCTGCGTCTAATAGAGGAGGTGGGCACCGAAGTTGCTCTTGGATCGACTCGCGTCAGATCGGCGGACGCATTCTTCATGCCAAAAGGTCCCGTCCTGGCAATTGGGTCACAGGCCTACCCGAAGGTGCCGGCGGCGCGAACCCTGCCAGACCACTTGCTCAGATGGGCCAAACGCACATCTGCGCCGTCTCACGCCGCGCTCGTGCTGACGGCGGCACTCGTGACCGTCCTCCGGCCGCTCGTGCGCTCGTTCGCGCCGTTTCCCCAGGCTCCATCCCTCGAGAGCTTGGCGCTGTCGTTCCTGCTCTCGGCGCTCAGCCTGACGCCTGCGCTCCTGGCGGGCTTTCTCGGCCCGCGCTTCGCGCGACTCGCGAGGCTGCTCCTCGGCATGCCATTCGGCCTTTTGGCGATGAGCCTGGTCTTCGCCGACGGCTATTCCTCGCGCGGCGTGCTGTTCGCGGCCGGGCTCACGGGGTTTCCGGCGGGCGTGCTCCTCTACCATGTCGGCGGCACGCGCTCGCTGGCGGCCGCGACTGCGCTCTGCCTCCTCCTCGGCGCCGGCACGCGGCTCCGCCCGGCATACCCCGCCACCGGGCACGAGCCGAGCGTGCTCTTCGTCGTGCTCGACACGACAGCGACCGGCCATCTTTCCGCTTACGGCTACGCGAAGCCGACCACTCCGGCGCTCGAGGCCCTCGCGCGCAGGAGCCTCGTCTATCGCCGCGCCATCTCCCCCGCCTCGTGGACCATCCCGGCGCACGCCTCGATGTTCACGGGGCTCTATCCCTCCGAGCTCGGCTTCGACGGCCTCCGCTTCTCCCCGCAGCATGAGCCGGGCTCGCTCGCCGGCGATCTCGAGACCACGGGACGCACCTCCTATGCCATCACGGCGAACCCGCTCGTCGGCGCGAGCGCGACCCTGCGCGCCGGCTACCGCAGGCTCTGGCAGGCCGACCGCCTGACGCGGCCTCTCCCCCTCCAGCTCTTCGACCGCCTGCGGGGGTACAAGGAGCTCGTGACCCGTGGCGATCAGGTCACCGACCTGGCGCTCGACTGGCTCGATCGCCTGGCGCCGCGCGACAAGTCGTGGTTCCTCTTCCTCAACTACATCGATCCGCACAGCCCGTACCGGCCACCGCGGCGCGAGCACGACGAGTTCGCGCCCGGCATCGATCCCGATGCGATCGAGGATCTGACCCAGCACTACGGCTCCGGGCAGCGCCAGCTCACCCCCGCGGTCACGGTGGCGATGCGCGCCCTCTATGACGGCGACGTCGCGGCCATGGATCGCGCCCTCGGCCGGCTGCTCGACGAGCTCGGCCGCAGGGGCTACGACGCGAGCAACCTTCTCGTCGTCGTCACTGCCGACCACGGCGAGGCGCTCGGCGAGCACGGCCTGGTCGGCCACGTGCGCGGCCTGCCCGACACGGTACTGCACGTTCCCCTCCTGCTCAACGGCCCCGGTGTCAGCCCCGGCGAGGTCACGACCCCGGTGCAAACAGTTCAGCTTCGCGCCACCGTGCGCGCGCTCCTCGGCCTCCCTCCGCTTCCCTCGATCGCATCCGCGCTGCCCCCCTGGGGCGAGGCGCCGCCGCTCCTCATCACCGAGCATCCCGAGCCGCGCTGGTATCTCGACGAGCTGAGCTCCTTCAACGCGGGCTTCGACCCCACACCGTGGGCCGGTAACTGGGTCGCCGTCGAGCGCGATGGAGTGAAGGTCGTCTTCGACGACCGTGGGCGGGGCAGGACGTACCGGCTGACGGCCGATCCAGAAGAGAACGATCCCCGGCCGCTCGCCGAGGGCGCGTCGCTCACCCGGGCATACGCCGCCTGGCACCAGCGGGAGTGGAACATCGCGCGCGCCCCGTCAGCAGAGAACCGCCGCGCGCTCGAAAGCATGGGATACGTTCACTGACCGTGGCTCTGCCGTGCGGCCCCCCCTCTCGCCGTCCGCACTCTCCCGTCCCCGCTTCGCGACCGGCCTGCCCGTCAGAATCGCGTCGAGATGCCGGCGAGTAGTTCAAGGGTCCGGACTTCCACACGGCCCTGGTCGGTGGTACGAGCTGCTGGTCCTCCTTCCTCATCGCTTCTCGCGCGACACCTCTCCACGGTCGGTTACCGGATCAACCTCCCGGTCGGCGTCGCCATCCAAGCGTTCACGCTGGGGCCGGTGTTGACTTTCCTGCTCGTCGCGATCCCGCGTGGCTGACGTCTCGTCAGCCAGCAATCACCAAGGCCCTTCTCTCGTTCTTGCCCCCCCAGTAGCCAGCCCAAAGGAGCGTCCATTTTCGTTGCTGGCATACCCGCGTGCTGCGCCTGGGGAGTGCGGAGCTGCCGGGGCTGCGCGCCTGGCTCTCACCGCCGCAGCGACAGCGGGCACAACCCGTTGTCGGGCGATGGCGGGCCGGGCGGGCTCGTCGGGGCCCGGCCGGCCACGTCACCGGACGGGATGCCGCCGTGACGACGCTACACGCTGAGCCGATGCGCGCAGGACGGGTGAACCACACGCTACCACGCGCACGATCCCGCGGGGGGCTACGCGATGCGACGGCCGCATTCTCCAACAGACGCGCGCCACGGGTGGCGACACCGTCGTCGCAACCCGCTACTACCCGCTCCGCGCACCAGTATCGTCAATAACGAATTGAGGAATTGTGGGGTGCACCGGGAGCGAGGACCGGCGTAGGACTACCCCCTGCTCGGGTCTCCCCCGGTCGCACGGCAGCAGCTGGATCTCGCCCATGAAGAAGGGCGGAACCCCTAGGAACGTGCAGATCACCCACAGTTCGGCGATCGCTCCACTCGCCACGGCACCCGCAACCAAGGCCCATCCCCGACCGCGGCGCCCGGCTAGGAAGCGGCGCCGAGCCAGCACGCCGAATGCCACGGCTAGCGTGAGGCACAGCAGCGCCATCAGCAGGTCAACCATCCGCTGAGACGAGCTGATGCAACTCCAAAAGTCGCCCCTCAAGCTGTCACCCGCTGCCACCGTCTACCCGTTCCCCGATCACAAGCCCGTCGGCCCTGATCAACGATTCGTTGCCCTGCCACCTGCGCGTGGCGTCCAGGAGCGGCTTATTCATTCCCCGAGATTCACCGTCACTAGCCAAGGCGAACGATGCACGATCCGAAGTTATCGGTTCCGATACCGGTGCCTGTCCCAGAGGGGTTACACACTTGCTTCGCGCAATATATGCCTTGGGGACACCCGCTCGGTCCGCACGGCACGTTGCATGAACCGAAGGTTGAGACGTTGCTGCTATTGGTCTTGATATCCGACTCCTTTATTTCGATAGTCACGAATCCCACGATTGTTTGAGCTCCACCGCATGCCCCGCAAGTGCCTAAAACGGGGATCGTGAAGTCGCGCGTACCGTTGTACGGAGGGGGGTGTACACAATTATTTTTGAGGTTACTGAACAGGTTAACATGGTTGCCGTTATTTGTGTCGACGGTTTCACCGTCACTAGCAATCGGGGGCGCACCATTACCACCGCAATCGGGCGGAAATAGATGCAATAGGTCTTGGTTGGATGGGTTGGTCGTACCCGTTCCGAGATCGTTCCAGCATGCGTCTTGGGTGTTGGGAATCGCGTTGAGAGGGCTTATCGTGCCGAGCTGCGTCGGGTCGCACGCCTCTCCAGGCTGGAAGAGGTGCAACTGTATGTTTCCGCCGGCGCAAACCGTGATGGGCAAATCGGGCGGGACTTGTAGCGGCGGGGCACATACTGCCGTCGCGATCTTCGTGATCGGCGTGTTCGTACCGATCGATCCATTGCCGCCGCCCACGAGGTTCGCGAGAGCCGACATGAATCCTCCGAAGATGAATCCAACGTGCTGCGCTGTGGCTGTGACTCGAACCGCGTTCCAGGGAGCGGGTCCAGCGGCGAACGGATCAACACCCGGGGCCTTTGTGTTATCGTACGTGCCGGCCTGGACCGGATTGAGGGCGTACAAAGTAGGCTGCGCATCAACGTCAAAATAGTTCCCGTCAGCTCTGTTCTTAGCTGCGCCGGCTTTGGCGACCGCGGTGTAGTCGCCACCCTGTGTGGCGGTCTTGACGGCTGCGGTTGCGGCCGCGTCGGCAACTCCCTGCACTTCGGTCGCTGTATATGCCAAGCGACTCACGTCGATGGCGAGAGCTGCCAGCGCCATCAATGCGAGGATCCACATACCCATCATAACCAGCGCGAATCCGCCCTGCTTCGTTCGACGCATGCTCGACTCCTTCTAGCAAACAGTGAAGAATCGCTCTCTCATCATCAGCGCTCCTCGTCGCGGAAAGTCGCGGAGCGAACTACAGTGAACCCGGTGCCAACGAAGGGCAGATTGAACATGTAGTTGAAATTGCCGCTGACGCAGACAGTCACGTACGGGATGTTACCGGCTGGCGTTGCCGTACACGAGGGCGAGGTGCCAGGGTCACAGTTAGACGTTGCGCTGCAGTCTGGCGGCGGAGAGGCGCCAGTCGCGCATGATTGAATGAAGTTGATGGTCATGCCCGTGACCCCGGCCGCCTGAAGCTCTTGGGTCACTTGATTCTGCACTGTCAAAAAGCCAGGTGAAGTGATCCTCTGGCAAGAGTCCCGGTAGTTCGGATAGGTCAAGACGGACGCCATGCGTGCTCCGTCGCGCGCAGCGTGTGCGATGTAGTTGGCAACAAAAAACGCTCGCCCGAATTCCACGACCCCGAGCGCGAGAATAACAAAGAGGGATATAGTAATGGCGCCTTCGATAAGCGCTTGACCCTGCTTGCGTCGGGGCACGATTCGCATCACTCACCTCGCGGCTCTCATAGCCACTGCGACTTCATGGCGACGTTCCCGTCGCGGCCCGGAGCCTCATTGAAGCTTTCGAGCTTGCTACTTCTCGCCGTTCTATCCATCCCAAGCAGGTGGGCTTCCCGGGCGCGGAGTCTACGATGAATCAACCACCGTGTGTGGGCCAGGTCGCCGGGAGCCGCGCCCCGTCGCGCCCCGCGAGCGTAAATCATGTTCACCGCCATGAACGGTGCCCGAGGGTGACCACACCAAGCTCGACGGTCATGGACGGGACGACGGTGACCCCAAGCTCGACCAGCTCCTGGCCCCGCTGTTCGCGTCTCTGCCTCACGTGATGATTCCTAGGACACGCGTCGGGCCTACCTTTGACGGTCGCACCCTCGTGGTCGGTATGACTTCCAAGGTCATCGCGTTGACTCCGGCCCGCTTCCGCACGGACAGGAATGTACAGCGGGAGCGTGCCGCCGTCCAGCGAAAGGTGGATACGCCCGAAGTCCCCTTTAATTCGAGGTGTTAGCCCTGGCGGCGCTGGTGACGGACCGACCCCACCTACCCGGCTCGGCGGCAATCGGGAAGATTAAGAGAGCGTGGTCGCCCAGCCATCAGGTCCCCCGACGGAGCGTCGTTCATCGGCGAGCCCCGTAGCGCGCGCCCGCCCGTTTGCGCAGAACGCCGTCGCCGACTGCTCGACTGTGTCGCGGATCGCGTAGCCCTTCGCGGCCGTTGCCGCCTCCGGCTCGTCCTCGCGGAAGGGAGATCTAGCCCGCAGCCGGCACGGATCCCGCCATGGGGCTTTCGACCCTCCTTCGCTCTCCTGCTGCTAGATTGCCCGGGCATCGTAGCGTCGAGCACTTCCACCCTACCCTGGGTCGGCGATACAAGCTGGGCGATGGCCCGGTCAGTAAGGTTCGACATGCGCGACTCCTTCACCTTGCTGTGCGCCGGGTCATGCGCGGGTCATGCTGGGGTCATGCGCGCGACGACACTTGGTGACCTCTGATGCCATGAAAAAATCCTTGCCCCACGGCCTTGCCTTCGCGCCCGTCAAGGTCGGCGTGCTGATCGACATCGACATGGGCTCGATGAAGAAGTGCCGGAGCGACGCGACGTTGACGGTCTAGCGTAGTCCGTTCGCGCACTTCTCGGTTCGCGATCGTCTGGCGCGGTTCGTGCTTGTTCGCCCTCGTGGGTGCCTGACGGGTGCCTGGAAGGAGCGAGCAGGACCGATGAAGACACGCCGCGAGAAGCTGACGGACCAGGCAATACGAGCCCTCACGCCGCCCGAGGCAGGCCAGGCGATGGTCTG
>WNEZ01001330.1_pt1 | contig 20768 bp, 10 predicted proteins | sample 5400521 | NCBI WGS metagenome assembly WNEZ01 (sample SAMN13153339, study PRJNA577476) | soil metagenome | isolation source: 120 cm saprolite under Douglas fir tree site 2 hole 1 replicate 1 | place: USA:California | collected 2015-04-18 | reverse complement strand
ACGCCCGCTGCCGCGTACGCCTCCACGAATTTCTGAAAGTAGCGCGCGTATGTGGGAATATTTTCCGGCCGAATGTTTCCGCCCAACATCGAGTTGCTGTACTTCATCCATCCCGGAGGGCTCCACGGTGAGGCGAACAAAAACAGATCGGGATTGGCGGTGAGCGCAGCTCGCAACGTCGGCACAATGTAATCTCGGTCGTGGTCTATGCTGAAGCGCTTGAGGTCCGGATCGGCCGCACCGTCGTCGTAGCTGTATGCCGCGGTGCTGTAATCGCTCGCGCCAATCGGAATGCGCCCCATGCCCAGGGCATGTTGATCCTGCCCGAACATGGTATGCAGGAGGTTCGCGCGATCGCTATCGCTCAAGCGCGAAAGGGTGAAGCAGGAAGCATCGGTAAACGCCGCACCAAATCCCAGGATGGTCTGCGCCGGTTTCGCTGGGTCCACGGTTACGTCCGCCGGTGCGGCCTTTTTCGCAATCTTTGTCCAGACAATCTCCGCTCCCGCTGCGAGCCGCTTCCCGCTCTTGTCGGTGACTTCTGTCTGCGCGGGTTTGCTCGGAGGCTGCGCTTGGTTCGCTGCGGCTTTAGCGTTTACCGGCAGTCCCAATGCTGAAGCCGTCGCCGCACCGATTCCCAGCCCCGCATACTTCAAAATTTCTCGCCGTGATGTCACGCTCGGCTCCCGGTTATCCCTGAATTATTCACGCGGCCTCCAACAAAGGCGATTTGCTGCGTGGGACAGCATACTGCAAAACTCATTTATTCTGGGCACCCCGCTAACTCCTTCCATGAGAAGGCCGGTGAGTGTCAAGTCGGTTTTTCTTTTTCCTCCCTGTGAGTTCTTTGTCTTCGAGCAAAGCCGCCTCTGTCGCCATCCTTCCATCCGCACTCTTTTTTTGAGCGATTTTCGCTCGGTGCTAGTTGGGTGTCCTCGTTTCAGCAGGTGCTGCTACCTGATAATCGACCTCGGCTCCCATCTCTTTAAACGGAAGTTGGGCCAGGAGTTAGTCGCAGTCACCTGAACTCGGCGGTTGAGCTCGGCTGTTAAATCCCACTCTATGCCACTTGGCCCACCACACTGTGGTTGTTCCGTAGTGGCTCATAGACCTCTCCGCTCATCCACAACCTATGAAGCAGTACGGCCAACTTCCGAGCTACCGCAACGACGGCTCGTTTCTTGGCATTCCTTCCTCCCCGCTCGGCTAGTTTCAATCCCCAGCGCCGCAGATCACTGTCCTGTCCAAAGGGCCCCAGAATGTAGTGCGCACCTTGCACCATCAGTGTCCTTAGGTAACGGTCTCCTTCCTTGCTGATGTGTAGTTGTGGCTGGCTTTGGCCCGAATTCCTGCGCCCAGGACGCAACCCGAGAAAACATCCCACGTCCCGGCTCCGCCGGAACCGGTATGGGTCGTCCACCGTCAGCACGAAGGCCAACGCAATGAGTGTTCCCACCCCTTTCACCTGTTTGAGCAGAGCGACCCCGGGGTAGATTCCCTTGGCGATTTGCTCGATCCGCCGGTCATATTCCGTGATGCGCTCGTTCAGCGATTCGATTTCTCCAAACAGTGGCTCCAAGGCCTCTCAACTCCTGGCTCAATCCCTTGGCCATCTCCCGATTCATCTGCTGGGTGCCACACTTCCGCAGTCGCTCGCCATAAGACTTCGTCAATCCCCGTGCGGCATTCACCAACGCCGTGCGAGCACTGACCAGTCCCGCGCGCAAAACCAGATGTCCGATAAGCGTTAACCAGGCATCGACACCGCAGGGGGCGTTTGCACTTGCTCTTTTTAGCTAGTTTCGATAAATGGAGAGTCGCTGCGATCAACTAAGACTCGGACATCCTCTGACCCTGCTGGAGCCAGCTCTAGTGGCAATTCGTTGTGTCGAGGGCAGGAGAAGCTTACGATGCACAAGCCAATGTCCAAACCGGAAATTCAGCTTTCGTTGTACTGTAGTGACCAGTAAGTGGAGAGGAAGTCATGCGGCGATCTATCCTTTTGGCAATTGTCGTAATTAGTGCGAGCTGGGGAGGCTGGACACTGTTTCAACGCCATCGCGCGAGTCGAAAAGCAAAAGCCGAGGCTGTGTGGTTGGCGGCTTATCAGCACGCAACTCAGGTGTTTTACCGGGAAGACTATGCAACTGCGGAAAAGCTTTTTACGGATATCCTTCCGAATGCCGAGAAATCGTATCCGAAGGATCGCCGTTTAGCTGACCTGCTGAGCATGCTCGGGACATCTTATCGCGTGGATCATAAATATGAACAGGCAGAACCTCTTCTTAAACGAGCTCTACAAGTTTATGAGACGATTTCACCATCGGATCCGGTTGGCTCGGAACGCACGGAACTTAATTTAGCTGGTATCTATCTAGACCGCGAAGACTATGCATCTGCCGAGCGGTATTTTTCCGAGGCACTTTCACTTTCCGAAAGAACACCAGGTGGGCCCATGTACGAGCGTGGCAGCGCCTTGCTCAATCTCGGCTTCATCCGCATGATGCAGGGGCGCTACCTACAAGCAGAGCAATTACTTAACCGCTCAGTAGAAGCGTTAACAGCTGACCCTTCGCCGTGGGCACAGGGCGATCTTGCCAACGCAAGGTACCGCTTGGGCGGCGTCTACGCAGCGGAGAATCGGTACCGTAAGGCAAAGCAGCAATATCTGAAAGCACTGGAAATCCAAGAAAAAGTATCGGGGCCCAACAGTCGAGAAGTCGGTCGTACGCTGCGGGGTTTAGGGCAGGCCTATCAGGCCGAAGGCGATACCTCGAAAGCCGCACAGTTGCTCAATCGGGCCCAAGGAATTGCTCAACGTTCCTCTGCGCCAGGTGACGATTCCCGTCCGGGCATATTAGTTGATCTTGGAGAAGCGGCCCAAAATCAAGGAAAATATGCGGAAGCGGAATCCCTCTACAAGCAGGCAATCGACATTTATGGAAAAACTGTTGGGCCCGAACATCCCGACTTGGCCCGGGCGCTGCTTTATCTAGGGTGTTTGTATCGGGACGAGGAGCAGTTTGATATCACCAAAGCTGGCCCGCTTCTTGAGAGAGCACTGGCCATCCGTGAGAAGGCTTTAGGACCAGATCACCCAAGCACGGCGAATACCTTGAGCAATCTGTCCTTGCTCTACTTCTACGAACACAAGTTTGCAGAGTCCGAACAGTTAGGTAAACGGGCGCTCCCCATCGACGAAAAGGCTTTCGGGCCGGAGAGTTTGGAAGTCGCCACAGATCTGAACCGCGTCGGGATCGCGCAGCGCGACTTGAAGAAATTCGCGCAGGCGGAAACCTCATTGAAGAGGGCGCTTACGATTCGGGAGAAAAATCTCCCGTCGAATCATCCATGGATCGCAGTAAGTCTCGATAATTTGGCTTCGGTCTATTTGGCGCAGGGCGAATTTGGGAAGGCAGCATCGCTAATCGAGCGAGCCCAGGCGATTCGTTCGCACTCTTCGGCGAGCTAGGACGGGCTCACGAAATCTCTTTCGCGAGCAATATCAAGTGGCCAAGGACCTGGCCTTCAATATGTAGGTTATTGGGGACTTCCAGTTTAAGCCTCGCAGTTACAGCGGGATGGAAGTAAGCATCCGGTCGCAGCGCCCAATGTTCACGAGGCGCGCCCCGCTCTCGCTCCTCAATTCTAGATGAGCCGTCCATAGATGAATCGAAAAACTCTGTTAAGTGCCCGATGAGTCGGGTTACCGGAGTGCGACCTGGAAAGCTGCTGAAAATGATTGTCTGGAGAGGAGGAACTCGATCAGACCGTGCGTCCCATCGCACGGAGCCTACAAGGCAGAGCGGGGAGGTAACGAACTGTTCTGGAGCCCTTGGAAAATGTATCCACGCTCGCAAGAGCGGCACCAAAACCGCGAGGCAACGGTGTATCTGCCAGCATTAGGTGGAGACGGGCCTAGGCTTGGTCGTAGAGTCAGAATATACAAATGCTCGTAAGCGTCGTCAGCCGAAGAGAGCCTAACATGCTGCGCGGCTCTTCTTGCAGTGAGTGCCGAGGCTTCCGGTTATTCGGCCATGGGTAATCAACACTGCCGGCGTAGAGAGCAGACCTAACCGATCGCGTCATTTCAGCGGAACAGGGTAAACCCGTATCGCTCCCCCAAGGGAAGGACCATCGCAAGATGAATCTGATGGCGATGCGGGCAACGGAAACGGGAGAAAGCGAAGCCTGCCCTGTAATCGGGCAGATAGAGGTTGCGTCGCCTCGTGGGGACAAGATCACCTCTCCGGAAACGGAGCTGACTTCCTGTTGGTGCTCAACTCGAGACCCCTTGAGGAACCGATGCATGAAGCAAAGCAAATGACGATGGCGCAAGCCATTGGTGCGGCTTCACACATGCCGGTGGATTTTCCACCGCCGTGCGAATCGGCAGCAAGTCAGTATCGAGTAGGTCTGCTTCGTTTTGAATCAGGCCGCGTCCTCGTTTTTCATGGGGGCATTTTTGAGTGCTCGAGCCGGATGAATGGGAAACCTTCAAGTCCGGTTCTTAGAGGGCTGGGCGCCAGCGATGGCGCCCGGCTACTCGACCATCTGCCGAGACGCGATGGTGGACAAATCCACTTTTACGGGAAGCGCGTTAATCAGGCACGATAAGTCGCTGTTCATCCATAGAGTGTAACCTCGCATGCGGCGTACAATGACCCTTTGCAAATCTCAGGCTTGAACGCTGTCACTAAAGGCCCAATGCGCGGCACGCGTGTTGAACTCTACTGAAGGCTGGCTGCCGCAAAGTGCTTCCACAGCTACAAAATCATCTACAACACCCATGGTTCGCTAAGCGCGCTATTCCTGAACCGTCACAATCTTGTTGGCGGCGACGTGCTCCATCTTGCGGACTATACCGCTCGGAAATATAACTTTGAGGTGGAGAACCTCTTTTTCGAAGTTCAAACCGAAATGGGCTTCTTGAAAATTCTGCGAGAGGTACGAACTCTGGCCACCGATTTCCTGAGTCTGCGTTTGACCTCCGGCTTCGATCTCCACCCTCGTGCCAAAGCCGGTGCGGTTTGACTTCCTACACTTCACACGCACTTTGATCCAGTTCTTCTTGTTCCCGCCGTCGTTTCGCAGAAGCATGGGGCGGCCTTCTTGGTTCACGATGAACACATCCACGTCGCCGTCATTGTCGTAATCGGCAAAAGCGGCCCCACGACCGACATGGGCTTCTTGGAATGGCTCACCGCTTACGGCACCGACTTCATGGAAACCTTCGTCGGCGCCTTTTTGCCAGAAGAGAAAATTCTTCATGGGGACGAGATGCCGCGGGTCCTTGTCATCCTGAAACGTGCTACCGTTCACAACCAACAGATCCAGCTTGGCGTCATTGTCGTAATCAAAAAATGAGGTTCCCCAGCCGATATAAGCCTTAGAAATCTGGCCCAGACCAACCATGTCGGCAACATCGCCAAAGAACAAGCCACCAGCGTTTTTCGATTTGTCGCCCATATACCGGAGATTCTCAAAAAGCGCGTTCTCCTGGTATATCCAGTGAGTGACAAAGATGTCCGGATCGCCGTGGTGAGCCCAGTCGCCGATCGCAATCCCCATCGCTCCACGAAAATCGGAGATGCCTGCTTCCTGCGTGACATCTCTGAAAGTGCCGTTATGCTGGTTCAGGTACAGCTTGCTGCCCCAGAGGTCATTGGCTACGTATAGGTCCGGCCACCCATCGCCATCAAAATCATACCAAGCAGCCGAGAGGCTGCGGCCCGTGGGGTCGTCTACTCCAGCCTGCTTGGCGACTTCGCTAAATGTGCCGTCCCCGTTGTTGTGCAAGAGCAGCTTCCTCTCCGGCGGATAGGCGGCGGGGTTTAGCGTGTAGGGAACTACCGAGGTGTATTGAAGAGATTTCTTATGTACGTCTTCGGAACGGAAATCATATTTCACGTAGCCGCAAACGAAGAGATCCACATTTCCGTCCCTGTCATAATCGCCCCAAGCGGCCCCTGTCCAAAACCCCCTGTATTGATCGAGACCGGCTTTCTTTGTAACGTCCGTGAAGGTTCCGTTGCCGTTGTTGTGGTAGAGGACGAGGCGGTCGTAGCTCGTTACAATCAAATCGAGATAGCCATCATTGTCGTAGTCAGCCCAGGCGGCTGCCATCCCCACGCCTTTGAAACCCACCCCCGCCTTCCTCGTCACGTCAGCGAACGTGCCGTCGCGGTTGTTGTGATAGAGCCGGTTGCCGCCGGGCGAACGCGCAAGTTGGTCCGGTGTCTCCGTAAGGGGGCCAGCTACGTCCACAACATAGAGATCAGGGAAGCCATCATTGTCATAGTCGCCCCAAGCGGCACCGGACCCCATGTCCTCAGGCAACTGTGTTGTGCGGTCGCCGTGAAAGTGTTGAAAATGGATTCCCGCCCGTTCCGTAACATCTTTGAACTGCACGCGAGGGTAATCCTCAGGCAGATTGCTCGCGGATCCCATTTGGCTGCCAGAAATGCCCGCGTACTTATTCAGCGCTGCCCACGCAAGTGCGCCGTAAGCAAGTGTCCGGAAAGCAAGGCTGAACAACTTGTTTTTCAGATTGAGCTCTCTCGGGACCGGTTTTCCGCGCTATTGAGTTCCGGTACTGAAACTAGACGAAAAGGGCGCGAGAGGTTGACCTTCAAGGTCTGTGATCCCACTCGTAGCCGAGATTTGATACGCGGTTGAGGCAGCCAGCGTTGCGGCCGGCGTGAAAGTGGCTGTCAGCCCATTTGCTGACACACTGATAGTCCCTGCGATTGGCTGGCCTGTGCTTGTCGGCGCTACTGTGAAAGTCGAGGTCGTTACCATAAATGGGTCGATCCGCTTGCTAAACTGCAGTTGAATGACGGAATTTCTCAGCACTCCTGTCGCATTGGTCGCCGGGCTCACACTCACTACGCTCGGCGGCGTCAGATCCGCTCCCAGTCCCGTCGTGAAGGTCTGAGTCACCGGTGCGCCTAACGAGTTGCCACTGACGTCCTGTACCCCCGTGACCGTAACGGTGTAGGTCGTGCTCGGACTGAGCGGCACCACGGGTATCAGGAGGAGGACTTGGTTGCCGTTCGTCAGAGTGCGCGTGACACTTACGGACCCGCCGCCAGTCAACGTTACTTGATTGACTGTCAGGGCGTCGACTGGCTCGTTAAACTGGATTGCCACCTGCGCATTGATCGGTACTCCTGTCATCCCATTGGGCGGGCTTATACCCACGACTTGCGGCGCTGTCGTGTTTCCTGTGGTCCCAGTGGAGAATGCAAAATCCCCCAATCCTGAAAGAGCCAGCAGATTCCCCACCAAGTTCATTATGCCTCGATTACCTGTATTCACAGAAATGTTGTGACTCGCCGCCAGCGAAGCGCTCGGCACAAAAGTGATCGTCTGGCCATCGGCACTCACCGAATACGTGCCCGCTACCGTCTGGCTTGCCGTGGTGTCGGTCACCGCGAAATTGCTGCTGGTCACCGTGCCGGGATCAACTGGCTCATTTATTCGCAGCTGGATCGTCGTATTCAGCGGCACATTGGACTCTTGGTTGTACGGGTTTTCTGCTACTACAATTGGAGTCAGTACATCGGGTCCCGTTCCTGTCGTGAACTGGGTTGTTTGCGTCGCGACCGAGTTCCCCGCCACATCAGTCACTCCAGATATCGTCAGAGTCATCTGGGTGGCATCCGGCAACGGCGCGTGGGGCACCAACTGCACGTTCTGGTTGTTACTGCTGAAATTAATGGAATCTGGCACTGCCGTCGTGCCTCCGCCGGTCAGCTGAATCGTGCTTGCGCTTACTGTCAGCGGATTGATGGGTTTACTGAATACTACTCGCAAGAGCGCGTTGTTTCCTACGTTCGCCAACCCATTTTGCGGCGACACAGAGGTAATCGTCGGAACAGCGGTATCAGCGCCCGCGCCCGTAGAGAAGGAGAATGATTGGCCTGCGAACGCTAACCCATTTGTTCCCTGTACGCCGCTGGTGATCGAATAAGTGTAAGACGTGTTCGCCGCGAGGGGTGAATTCGGATTGATCTGAATAATCGTCCCGCCGCTGAGCAAGCTCACTGCGCTTGAAACCACCGTGCTACCTTGTCGCAGGATTACGTTCGTCGTCGTCACTGTCGCAACGTTTAGCGCCTGGTTGAAACCAATGTCGACAACGACATTGGTCGGAACCCCGCCCACAGAATTCACTGGGCTTGTGCTCACAACCAACGGCGCTGTCGCGCTCAGGTTCGCCACAGTAGTGAACGACGCCTGATAGCTTGTGAGGCTACTGCCATCGACATCCAATGCCGTCGAATCCAGAAACACCTGAATCAGCGCATTGTTCTGGAACGGCGTCGACGGCGTGAACTGAATAGTTTGTCCACTGTCGGTGACCTGTACCGTCCCACTCAGCAGGACGCCGTTCTGCGAAACGTGCAATGCCCCGGCAAGCGTAGCAGCGTTCATCGCCTCGTTTATGTACAACACCACACTGGTGTTCACCGGCGCCCCTGTCGCTCCGTTTCCAGGCCTCTGGCTCATTGCCGATGGATGCGCTACGTCGAAAGCTGCCGCCGTGGTGAACTGGCTCTCGAAATTCGCTAGCGCGTTCCCGGATAGATCTTGTACTCCACTCGTCGCCACCACTGTCACGATGCTAGAGCCCGGTAGCAACGGTACTGGTGTTAGCGACACCACCCGGTTATCCGGCGACCGGCTCAATGAAAAAGTCAACTTCACTCCGTTTGCGAACAGCCCAAGGGTGTTTGCGCTGATAGTGTTAGCGTTCAAGGACTTCGAGAATGTGAATACGACTGTGGCGTTCAGGCCTATTCCTGTCGCTCCATTTCCTGGAGTCACCGATACCACCTGTGGCGGCGTCGTATCAGCCACCATCGCCGTCGTGAACGAACTTTGGAAGTTGCTGGCATTCTTATTGCCAGATATATCTTGCACTCCATTGGGAATCACATCCACGAACACTGTCGTGCTCCCTGGCAAGGGCGTCAGTGGTGTGAACGTCACCGTAGTTCCACTCACTGCGTAGTTCCCGGCCAAAACCGGACTCAAGTTGGTGTTCAACGCGACCGGGATGGTGTTGCCGTTCACCGTCGTCGGGTCAATCGTCTCGTTGAATGTCAGAACGATATTGCTGGTCACCGGCACCCCGGTTGCCCCAGCTGCCGGATTCACACTAACTACGGTCGGCTGCGTAGTGTTCGCGACACTAGACGTTCCCGTCGTGAAACTGCTCGTGAACGGCGTTACCACATTCCCCGCTTGATCGGTAAAGCCGGACACACGGATCGTATAAGCCGTGCTGACCGCCAAGAGGCTCAATGGCAAGAACGTCAGTGTGGTCCGGTCGCTGCTCAGGCTGATAGTCCCCGGAACGGTCACTCCGCCTGACGACAGGGTTACCGCACTGCCCCACGGGCTTGCCGCACTGATGGGCGCACTTGCAACGACGTCTATTTTCGGATTTACAGGAACCGCACTCGTTCCATTCGGGGGGCTCACACTCACCACGGTGGGTGCTGCCGTCACCGCAACGAACCCCGTGGTGAAAGTTGTAGCGAAGGATGCCAGCGTGTTGCCTTCGAGGTCGGCGATCGGGCTGGTCAGTTGGACCTGGAAGTTGGTTGAAGACGCTAGAGGCGCGCTCGGTGTAAACGTTGCTGTCAGCCCATCTGAGGACACGGTGACTGTCCCGGCCAGCGGGATCGGAATAAAATTGGTGGACTCTGAAACCGAAAACGTTGCGCTGGTCACCGTGAGCGGATCAATGCGCTTGCTGAACTGCGCTTGAATCAGCGCGTTCGTCGGTACCCCGGTTGTCCCAGGCGCGGGGCTTAGGGTTACCACGCTCGGCTGCGTAGTGTCTGTGACGCTGCCCGTGGTGAAGGTGGAGCTATCGGGATTGGAGAGCGCGTTCCCCGCAAAATCGGTGAGCCGCTGCGTCGTAACCACGAGGTAAGTAGAATTGGCAGCCAGTGCGGAGGCCGGCGTGAACGTAAGCCGCTTGTTCCCGTCGGAAAGGGCAATTGCCCCCGGTATGGGAATACCGGCCAGTTGTACTTGCAGGCCCGTCAGTGCGCTAGTTCCATCGATAGGTTCGTCGAACTCCAAAACCACAAGCGCGTTCAGCGGAACACCCGTGGCTCCGTTGGAAGGGCTCGTGCCTACCAGATTCAGGCCTTGATTATCGAGGGCAAACCCCGTTGTGAAGGTCAGTGAGACAGCCAGAAAGCTATTGCCCGCGAAATCTTTAATTCCCGACGAAAAATTCACGACGATTGGGCGCCCCACTCCATAAGGCTGAGCGGGCACGAAGGATCCAGTGAACAAAGATGGATCCACTTGGATCGTGCCGGGGACCGTCTGGCCCGTGAAGCCGTCAATGACTGAAAAGGTTTGCGACGTTAGAGTTGCAGGGTTGACGGGTCTGCTGAACTCCATTCTGATCGGACTATTTGTGGCCACCCCCGTGGCCCCATTGATCGGGTTCGTGAATGTTGCGCTCGGAGTTAGATTATTCGCAGAAAGACCGGTTGTGAAGGAACTCTGGAAAGACTGGGTCATCAAATTCCCGGCTGCGTCTCGCACGCCCTGCGCGATAACAGTGAAAGTTGCCGAAGACGAAAGGAACTTGTTCGGGACGAATACCAACGAAAGCCTGTCATTGGATACAAACACGTTACCCGCAATGGGTTTGCCATTCTGGAGAATCTGAACCGTTCCCGGTACAGCCGTAGTCCCGCAGCAGGTCCGTTGCAAATAGGCTTGCAGCACTTGAGCCGCCGCCGATGCGTTCGCGGCGGAGAAGTTGGATCCAACGGGCAACGCTGCGTTGATCGCATTCTGCGCGGCCGTCAAGCTCACGCCAGCGAGTAGCGGCTCAGTGAAGCGCACAACCACTACGCCATTTGTGGGGTAATTCATAGTGTTGTTCGCCGGGTAGACACTCGAAACCGCTGGGGGCACAAGGTTGGGAATCAGAGGGTTCAGGGCGCGCTGAAAAGATTGCAAGTACGTCAGGCCGTTTGGTGCAGTCTGACTCGCGCCGGACGAGTTTAGCGGATTCAAGCCATAGAAAACTGCCCAGCCGTCCGGGATGCCATCTCCCGTGGTGCTGGAAGCGGCGTAGTTCGAGCCGATTGCTGCCTCATAAATGTTCGTCAGGCCATCGCCATCGAAATCGGTGTTTGGATCGGCGGAAAGAACGGTCAGCGTGTTGTTGGAAGAAGAGACCGAGGACGAACTTCCAGTCCCGTTCGTAGCAATAACGGTGAACGAGCCTGAGGCATTCGATGCTAGCGTTAGCGTCATGGTGGCCGAGGTGCCGTTCGAATTAATGTTCACGTTAGAAACGGTAATTGCGGCGGGAGTGAAAGTGGGCAAGAACGAAAACGTGGCGCTGGTAAGATTTGAACCGTTCACCTGGAAGCTGACTGTCGGAGTGTTCAGCGCGAGTGTCGGACTGACAGAAGTAATAACGGGACTCGGAAGCACGGTGAAATTGCTGCTCGAAGTAGCGGTCGACGTTCCTACGGTGACGCTGATGGGACCTGTGGTCGCACCTGCTGGCACCGAGGTCGTCAGAAGGTTTGTCGTTGCCGCGGTGACCGTGGCGGTGGTGCCGTTAAACTTGACCGTATTGGCGCTGGGTGTGGCGCTGAAATTTTGACCCTGGATCGTGACAGTCTGTCCCACGCCGCCTTGGGACGGCGAAAAACTAAAAATCGCAAGTGCGTTGGATGGAGTCGTGGATCGTGTGATCGAAAGCAGATTCCCCACCGCATCGTAGTTGTAGGTCGCCACGTTCCCGCTTGGATCGACCACTGTCGTCAATCTCCCCAAAGCGTCGTAAACATATTGAACAGAAGCGCCGCTCTGTGCCCATAGCGGAGACACAAAACCGAGGACGAACAAGAAGATAAGGCCAGTTAGCGTTCTCTTCCGCATTATCGAACTCCCCACCGGCTCCTACTCAATCTCGGCTCGGCCAATTCAGAAGGCTATGCTGTGAAATTATGTTAGAAGTAACGTAGGTAAGCCTGCTGCCGAGCCAACCCATAGTCGCTAACCTAAAATCGTTCCGTACATATTCGTCCGAACTCCATCCCCGACTCGTCAAAGTTTCGGAATCCAGCGTGACCGGGAATGATGAGAACGCATGTCTGGGCCGACACCGAGCACCCAGTAAATAACGAGCGCCATACATACCCATTCCGCGCCACCCACAAGCCCGACCACCAAGGTTGATAATCCGTTATAAACGGCCCACAGATGGCCTACACCAAGAAGATGCAGGGCCAGGAAGCTCAGAAAGATGCCCCAGAAGCCCGGGGACTTGCGCGATTTCCAATATGAACTTAATGAGAATACGACGAGGAAGCCAGTCATGGCCGCGAACCGCGCCCACTTGCCTTGAATCCTATCTGTGTATTTTGCAGGAACGTACACGACCACCAGCAGAATGAAGATCATCGTGAGGATCGTCACTGCTAGCGCGGTCAGAATGAGCCTACTCCGGTCAGTCAGTTGGATTCTCAACGGCACGTACCATTCCGCAAGGCTATGCCCTCAGCCACAGCACCCTCTACCGCCCTAGCGAAAAAATCCACTGCGAGAAACCCGGTAGCCGCAACCTCACCACGTGCCAGGATTCCCCGGTAGATGGAAGACCGAAGCGGTGCGGTCAATGCATTATTTATAGCGTAGGTGGTTGCCGCAGCTTGTGCGCCTGTTCGAATCGCATCGTCTACACCAGAACCAGCAGGCAATTCCGGAATAATATGGGAAGAACCCCCTTCTGAGAAGGCCTGACCAAAAACATTCACGCAGCCGCCTTCCTCGAATTCATTCACGAAGTTGCGGCCTAACGCCTGAAAAAAGACGTTTGCTTGTAAGACGTCCTTTCTGCCTGTTCCCGGCACACCACCCCCGATTGGAAATCCTACAGGGTCGCGTATTAGTCCGGTCGAGTCTTTGGAATTAGCTGGGCTGTTACTGACGTAGGCATACAAATTGATATCGTCATTGAATCCGATGGGGTCTTCCGAGATGAACCTGCCGATCTGCGGGTTGTAGTATCTGGCGCGGTAGAAGTAGAGGCCAGTGGCGTCAAGTTCGCGACCTGTGTAGGCAAAGCTATTGGTCGTGGCTGTGCCGGTTGCTGTGGCGTTGCCAAAAGGCTCGAACGTGTAGCTCGTCTGAAGCGTGCCCGTGCTATCTGTGAGCGCCAGCGTGCTGCCGAGCGCATCGGTCAGGAAGTTCCGCGCACCCGCCGAATCCGTCCGCTGGAAGTATTCGTCCACGCCACCGGTGAGCAGATTCGCCGAAGCCGTGGTGCCGGAGATTTCCTGGATAGGATTTGCCCCATCGTAGAGATACTGTGTCGTCCCGCCAGTCGTCTTGCTCATGCGGCGGCCAAACGGATCATACTGAAAACTCGCGGACGCTCCGCCGCTGATGGCTACCAATTGATTCCGCGCGTTCCAGGTGTAGGTATTCGTTCCGTCGCCAGTCAGGTTGCCGTTCGCGTCGTAAGTGAGGCTCGCGCCCTTCCATTGCGTGAGCTGATTGTTGACATTGTACGTGGCCGACGAAGCCGCCTGCGGCGTGCCCGTCCGAGCATAACTCCCGCCCACGACTGTGCGCCGGCCCGCCAGATCGTACGCATAAGTGAGGTTCCCGAGCGTGTTTGATCCGAGCGTGTAGCTGATCCCCGTCAGTTGCGACGCGGCATCGTAGCCGTAGTTCAATGTGACGCCGTTCGGCAGCGTGAGCGAGGTTCTCCGGCTGTCATTGTCATACCCGAACTGCACGATCGTACTTCCCTGGCTGATTTGCGTCAGCCGATTGGCGTTGTCAAAGCTATAGGTGACCGCCGTTTGACCAGACACGCTCATGTTCGTTCTGCGTCCCGCGGCGTCATAGGCGTAGCTCACCGAACCTCGGGGCGACACTTCCGAAGTCAGACGGTTCAGACCGTCATAACTCCGTGTGATCGTCCCGGTTACCGAGTCTAGCGCCTGAATGAGCCTGCTACCGGCATCGTAGCTGTAGGTAATTGTGCTTTCGTACGGGGGACCAAACTGCGGGCCGAACCCAGTGAGAGTCAGGCGGTTCAACGCGTCGTACTGGAGCGTCGTGACCTTTCCGCGGCGGTCAGTGAACTGAACCAAATTCCCATCGAGATCATAGCGATAGCTCTCGGTATTTCCCAGCGGGTCCTTCCGCGTCGCCACGCGGTCCATATTGTCGTAAGTGTATGTGGTCACGTGCCCCGAACGCAAAGCATCCGTGAGAGTCAGCAAGTTTCCGTTGGGATCGTATGTAAGGGACGTTTGACCGTTTATCGGATCCGTGATTTGAGTGACCTGATTGAGCGGGCTGTATTGATACCGCACCGTTTGGCCCAATGCGTTTGTCAAACTCTGGGTACGGCCAACCGCGTCTGGAACCTTGCTGAACTTCCGGCCAAGCGGGTCTGTGACCTGGATCACGTTTCCGAAGCCGTCGTAGGAAAACTGCGTGGGGGGATTGCCAAAGGGATCCGTAACTGTTGTGAGTTCGCCCGCACCGTCATACCCAAAAGTCGCGGGTGGGTTCAAAGGGTCCTTAGGCTGAACCAGATTCCCTGCCTTGTCGTAGGAGAACGAAGTTGTATGGCCGAGCGGGTCGGTCACGCTAGCCAATTTGTTGAACGTCGGCTCGTATGTGAACAACGTAGTGACCGCGTTCGATGTGCCTGACAAGTGAGTGACGGTTCTCGTGTTTCCCGCAGAGTCGTACGTGAACGCTGTGGTCCGATTCAGCGGATCGGTAACACTCAAAAGAAGGTTCGTCGCTGGGTCCCTGTTATAAACCGTTTTTCTGCCTAAAGCGTCCGTTACGTCAAGCAGGAAACCGGCGGGATTGAAGTGGTAGGTGGTTTGGTTGTTCAGCGGATCGGTAACCGTGGTGAGAAGCACAGGACTGGTTGAAATCGTCGAGTTAGCCTGAGTGTACGCGAATCTTGTGACAGCGCCATCCACCGTCTGCTGCTGAATGACCCTGCCGTTGGGGTCGTACGTGTTCGTCAAATAGGTGATGCCGCGGGCATCCTTGATCGTCTGCAGATTATTATTGGCATCGTATCCGTAAGTGGTCACCCCGCCGGGGGCGTTCGCATCGGTAACAGTCGCGAGATAGCCCTGCGTATTGTATGTGTACTGAACGATTCGGCCGATTGGGTCCGAGATGGATATGATGCGTCCTAAAAGGGTCAACGGACTGTCATACGTGAAACTCAGCGAGCGCCCAACCGGGTCAATGATCTGGGTAATTTGCGCGGCGGCGTTGCGTACGAGAGTGGTTTTGTTGCCGTTCGAATCCGTAATGGATGCCAGGAACGGGACGGCACTCGATACGGTCGTCACGGGCAGAAACTGATAGATCGTGCCGTCTTTCCACCGCAAAGTGGCTGAGCAGTAGTTGGCTGAAGACAAGCACGACAGATTGCTGATCACTGCGCCTTGAGCCGATGGGAGTGTAGTATTGACGAAAATTGCGCCCGATTGCACGAACGGGATCTGATTTCCGTCCGGCATGTCGAGGTTAATCAACCCACCGACCACGTTCGTTGTGTCGAGCACGAAACCGTAGTTGTGATTCGTGCCGATGCCGAACGGGCCGCGATTACTCGTAGCTCCCCGGAAGGTGCGCGTAATTGCAACTTGCCCACGCGCCCCTCCCAATACGATATCTGTCTTCGTGACGACCGGAAGCCCACTGGCAAGATCAATCGGATCTCCGACGCTGGCGCAGGAATTGCCAGCGGGGCATGGATTCCTTGGGTTGGACCCCGGCAAGGGGAAGTGCCAATCAAAATGCGAAATCCCATAGCGGTGACCAGGATGCGCCGAGTCCAAATCTGGAACCACCTGCGTGCCATCGGCGGAAACCGTCGCGGTGCCATAATTCACCATGATGCCCATCGTTGGATTCAGGGATGACAATGGCATTGCGGTACCTGGCGGTAAGTTAGATCGATTGGGATAGCTCACCGCGATGGGCTGGCTAGAGTTTGAGTTGAAGGGCTCGATGGACATCGCAAACACCGGGTCCTGCGTGGGGTTCGGCACCATCAATTCAGGCAAGCGGTCGTAAGGAATTTCGACGACGCTCAGCGGAAATGGGCTCGGCTGCGTGCCATCCGCTTTTGTAAACGTGGTACCCGCGTAGACCGTGATCGATACGCCAGAAATGCTCCTCGAATAAAAAGTCTGGTCGACCGACGCGTTCTGCTGTATGGAAAAAGTCTCCGCGTTATCCACACGCGGCAGATGCACGATGATGCCCGGGGTTGTAACTTGGCCAGCGGTCAGCGAATAACTGAGTGTCACGCCCGAGTAGTTACCGGGCGGGGATGAGACGGTTGAGGGATCGTACTGAATCAATTGACCACCAGCGCAGGAAGCCGAGAGACCATTCAGCACAAAATTGCCTGAACCGTCCGTGGTGGTCGAACCGGTGCAGCCCGTGGAAACCCCGGTTTGGTTTACACCCATCATACGCACGGTTACACCGACGAGCGGCGTATCATAAGCATCAGTGACCGCAACTCGCCCAGCGAAAGCCACTCCGCTCGTCCCCTGCACTTGTAAGGTGACATTGGCCGAAGAACTCTGAGTGATCCCCTGTACGGTGGCGCTTCCCGTGATCGTGAGTCCGCTTGCGCCCGGAGCCTGACCCGAGGGAGCCGTGAGAGTCAGGACAGCAAACTGACCGGCCGTAATCTGAGCCGGTTGGAAGGTAGCGGTCACACCGGAAGGCAGTCCGGAAACTCCGAGCGTCGCCAACTGCGTGAAACCGTTAGTGCTCGTCAGCGTCGCCTCAAAAGTCGTCGCTTGTCCTGGAAGAAGTGTGGCAGTGCCGGGCGTCGCATTCAGAGTAAAGCTCGACGCGGCTGTGACCGTGAGCGAAGTTGAGGAAACGGCATTCAAGCCGTTTGCTGTAACTGTAATGGCACCAGTCGCCGCGCCAGTGGGAATGACGAAGGACACATTCGTTGCACTGAAGCTGGAGACCGAGGCGGGAATCGTCCCCCCGCCCTGCTGATTCAGCGTTACGACTGGAGTCGCATTGTTCGCGGTGAAGTTTGTACCGGTCACCGAGACGAGCGTACCGATTGACGCCGAAGTGGGACTAAAGCTCGTGATAGTCGGGGGTGGAACTACCGTGAAGGCGACGGCGTTGCTCGCCACTCCTCCGACGGTCACAACGACGTTTCCCGTGGTCGCGCCGTTCGGTACCGGCACCGCGATGCTGGTCGCGCTCCAACTGGTCGGTGTGGCCGCTGTTCCATTGAACGTCACTGAGCTGGTTCCCTGGCTCGCCCCAAAGCCTGCACCTCCGATCGTCACTGCAGTGGCCACCGCGCCAGTGGTTGGACTTAGACTTGTGATGGTGGGTCCGCTGCTCCCTCCTCCGCCGCTGATCGCAGCCTTGAATGCCGCCATGTCCGCGATCCACCCTAGTCCCGAAAGCGGCCCACTCCAGGTAGCGGCGATCGGGTTCGCCAAAGTTTGGACTTGGTCCTCATCCGCATAACCAGTGTTCATGCTCAGGTCTACGCGCTTCGTGAAGCCGCTGCCAGCCGTGAGTGTATCGCCGCCCCCGCTGTCGTCCACGCCAACACCAAAAATCAATTCGCCGTTTGCCGTTGTGATTGTCGAACTGCTCGATAGGCTGGTACCGACCCCGATGGTCGCTGAGGTCCCGTCGAGTGCTGATGAGACAGCAATGCCACTATATTCGTGAATGCCGAGGGCCAGGTAAGCCACGGGAGCACTGAAATTCAGGGTGACAGTGTTCGAGGCGCCGCCAGAGATGCTCGTAGCATAAAAAATGGCTGCCCCCTGTCTATATCCTGAGTCGTAGGTCTTAATGGCTTGCGCGTAGACGTTTCCCTGGCTGTCCGCCGCCGTGATCGTCGGATTCGTATTGCCAAAAGTAACGCCGACAACGATGGCGTTTCCGGTGGTCGTAGCTGAGGTGAATGTCGCCGTAAAGGAGGAAAAGCTCACGGCGGAAACATCGCTGTTCGAGGCTTGCTGAACGTGGACGATAGGCGCTCCTGTACCCACGGTGAAGCTCACCCCATTGCTTGCGGCCCCTGGCAGCGTCACCACGACATTCCCCGTCGTCGCGCCGCTTGGCACTGCCACGACGATGCTCGTTGCACTCCAACTCGTTGGCGTGGCTGTCGTCGTGTTAAACGTGACCGTGCTCGCGCCTTGCATCGCACCAAAGTTCGTCCCGGTGATCGTCACCGACGTTCCAGCCGGCCCTGCAATCGGCGACAAACGCGTGATACTTGGTCCAGTAAGTCCGCTTGCCGCTTTGAATGCCGCCATATCTGCGATCCAGTCCAACCCTGAAGGCGCGAGAGTCCAAGTGCCATTAATCGTGCCAGCCGAAGCTTGGACTTGATCCTCATCCGCGTATGCTGCTACGTCACCACGGTCAACACGCTTGGTGAAGCCGCTCCCGGCAGTGAAAGAATCGCTGCTCCCCGCCGCGTCTTCCACTGCTACACCAAAGATCAGGTCGCCGTTTGCTGTCGTCGTCACGGAGCCGCTCGAAGGCGAAGTTCCAGATCCTGTAGTGCCGGTCGCCACATCCAGGGGGGCGGAGGTCGCGACGCCGCTGTATTCGTGAATTCCGAGAGCGAGGAAATTGACTCCAGAACTGAAGGAAACAGTGACCGTTAGGGACGAAACGCCCATAGTGTTCGTTGAATAGAAAATCGCGCCGCCCTGGTTGTGCCTCGAATCGTATGTCCGGACCGCCTGTGTGTACGTGTTGCCGGCACTATCGGTCACAGTTATCGTTGAGGGAGTATTGCCAAAAGTAATGCCGAAAATGATTGCGTTCCCACTGGTCGTGGGTGAATTGAATGTCGCGCTGAAAGATGTATATGTGCTTCCGGACACGTCGCTAAAGGAAGCTTGCTGAACGTGACTGACCGCACCGAAACACGGCGTTGCCATAAAGAGAACCGTGAGAACAAATGCAGGCCGCATCCATTTGGTTCTGGTCATAATTTGGAGACTCATGTAGCTCCCCAGTTGTCCAGCAGCCGTGAGTCTGTCGACGTTCTCAAATTTCACGTCCCCGTTTTCGGCCGGTTCCCTTTCAAAAAGACTCCGTCAGCGTGTCGTACCGACCAGCGCCCGAATGCGAACGTGCAGAACATCGTCGGCATGGAAATGCTCTCAGTAAGCGAGACTGGCCGATGAAACCTGGAGGTCCCAGAAAGGCGAACCGTTCATGTAAACCTGAATGTGGTACGCAACTGGGCAGTTCTGAACCTGATGATAATTAGAGAAATAGACTTGCACGGGGACGTTCGACAAAGAACCACTGCCGAGATGCAGATTGAAAGCTACCAGCACAGGCAAGTGAGACATTTCATCCAAATAGATATCCTCGAGGGTGAGGCTCTTAACGGCCGCTGCGACGTCGGGAGTTGAGCCATTAGCCGTGTGCCAGACTTGTACATGACGGACTAGAACACCATTCTGCGTCTCACGGTCTATATAGGAGTTGGCATAGTCCCGGGCTACCAACCTGGACGCAACGCTAAATGTGGTCAAGAACCACGCAGACGTCGTCATCGGATTCTGCGCGCTCAGAGCATACGAAACACCGCCTGGACCAATCACATTACCGGACGGCGTTCCCCCGGATAGGCTTCGAGACTCACTCAATCCATTGGCGACATTAAATCTGCTCTGCCCGCTGTTGTCTGCGCTAGCGGAGAAGGTGCTGGTTGCGTTGTTAGTTGGGCCATAGAGCGTGATAGTTCCAGTCAAGGCTGCACTCTTAATCCGCGTTCCCCCAGTCATCACAGCAATTGTGCGCAACAAAAACGGTGGCGCTTGCGGTCCGAGAGATGACGACTGTTGCGCTTTCAGAAGAGGGGAGAACAACGACAACGTGGCGAGAAGTATCACGTGAGCAGCGAAGACTCGGCTCTTAGCAGGCATGAGGCCTCCGAGGGAAGGGTTGCGAAGCTTATATGCGGGGTGTACTCCGAAGTCAAGCAAAATTTCCGTAACATCAGGTTGTGGACGTAGCAGCTAGATAAGAGGAGTTCCTCCAAATTTTCGTTTGCTTCGTTGATTTAGTAAAAATGCCTTCTTTTCGAGAGACCAACCAGGTTTTTGCAAGCACTCGGCAGGGCAAGACTTAGCGTTAAATATTGACCGATCGTGTGTGCTCAACGACAAACCTAGCCGATTGTCTTACTTACCCTGGAAACTTGTTGCGCGTTCATTTTGATCAGGGCAAGTTCAGGGCAATTCCCTTCTGCGCTATCCGCGCCTCACATCGTCAATATGGGCTCGAACTGGGACGTGATCTCGGTAGGGTCCTTGCGTAACCCACGTGGTAGGTGGTCAGTGATGCCATCGGTAGCTCTCTTGAGGCACTCAGTCTAAGGCGAAAATGATGTTGGGATTGTCATCCAGCGGCCGACTCCGGTTGTCACTTGTATCGACGGACCACTACCGGTTCATCGGCTGAATTTGCCCCCTTATTGCCCCCATGCGTGCTCCGTAAGTTCTTACCAATCAGAGGCATAAGTGAAAGAGGTGATGGGGTGCGAATGCACCAACTGTATGGAAACAAAGGAGTTTTGCGGTGCGACCTGGCCTTCTAAGGTATTGAAAGGAAAGAGAGGGAATTCTTAGTGCCCCCTTATTGCCCCCTAAGAAATTCGCAGTGAATCTCGTCGACATTTC
>WNEZ01001328.1_pt1 | contig 20773 bp, 16 predicted proteins | sample 5400521 | NCBI WGS metagenome assembly WNEZ01 (sample SAMN13153339, study PRJNA577476) | soil metagenome | isolation source: 120 cm saprolite under Douglas fir tree site 2 hole 1 replicate 1 | place: USA:California | collected 2015-04-18 | reverse complement strand
TCACCGGAGCGGCGAGGATCAATCCTTCTCCAAAGAATGCGGGTCGACCGATCTCTTCTCGCGCAATCACCCTCTCAAAGATCGAGCCACAGGTCCGTGCACTCCTGGATGCGGCCGGTTCGGAGACGCTGATCGAGGTGATTATTGGAGTCGAGCCTCGCGGTCCGATTCCGTCCTTGCCGGCTCTCGACGCGAAGGAGTCGAGGATCTCGCCCAAAAATGTGAAATTGCTTGCCGAGCGCCGCCGCGCGTTGATCAACGACCGCACCGATCGACTCGCGACTCAAGAGCCCTTCGTGCAGCGGGTTATCTCGTCGGGTGGACTTGTCTTCGATCGGCACACGCTCTGTAACTGTTTCGCGGCGAAAGTCCCGGCGGCTTTGGTAACCAGTTTGGCGAGTGAACCCAACATCCGCCACATCGATCCCTGGGTAACCAATGATCCTCCACCGAGAAACGACTCGGTTGCGGATGGACGCCGGATTATCGGGTCGGATCCATACTTCGACGTCATTGTCTCCACCGAGAGCTTCAGCAATTACGTCGGTCTTCTCGACACTGGGGTGCGCGCGAGCCACATGATCTATAACTCGCCGGGCCGGATCTCGAGCCTGAACGAATGCACTTACGGAGGCGACAACTGCGAGGACATCGGCGATCCGCTTTTCAACCCGCTGGATACGTACTGGAATCATGGAACATCGACGGGCGCAATCATCTCCGGGAATCAGAACCTCGGCGACGCATCCAGAGGGATCAGCTACCTCAACATCGATTCGTGGAAGATTTATCCCGGGTCGAGTGGACTGAATGTGAATTCGGCGATCAAGGCCTTCAACGCATCGATTCTGAGCGGCGATGGAATCCTCGTCGCCGAAATGCAGCCCAATCTGAGTCCTGCCAGTAGCCTGGCAATGGCTGCCAACGATGCATTTGATTCGGGATCGGCGGTGATCGCCGCAAACGGCAATTTCGGACCTGGACCTGGCACGGTCGACTGTCCAGCCAACGCGCAGAAAGCGATTGGGGTCGGCGCCTTTGATATCGATCGGCTGACACAAGAGGGCTATCAATCTCGCGGACCGACGGTGGACAACCGGATCAAGCCCGACCTCCAGATGCCGACCAACAGCATCACCGCGAGCAATTCGTCCGACACAGCGCTCCACAGCTTCGGCGGAACCAGCGGCGCGACCCCTTATGCCTCGGGCGCCGCGGCTTCTTTGCGAAATTGGTATATCGCCCAGAACCTCTGCCCCGCCTCGGACGATTGTCCCCCGGGTTTGATCTACGCGGGGCTTCTGATGTTCGGTTCGAAATTCGGACCTCAAGAGTGGGACAACACGGTCGGCACCGGTAGCACGCATTTAGGGGCCATCGATCCGGCGTGTTCTCACTGGCTGGTGGGAAGCGCGGTTGTCGAGAGCAACGGGATGACGATCGACATTCCATTCACTGCGGATTCCGCATTCGACGTGGATTTCCGGACTGCCCTCTGGTGGCCGGATGCGATGCAAGGATCGACGCTCATTCACAGCGAGGTCGACCTCATCGTTCTCGACCCCTCGGGAGCGGAAGCGGCGAGCTCAGCTTCGGTGAATTCGGTCTTCGAGAACGCGATCGTTCCCGGGCCGATGGCCTCCGGGCAGTGGACGATCAGGATCGCCGCTACCCGAATCGGGAATCCACAGACCGTTTACTACACCGCGTACTCCGGCGGCGGTCAGGCGTGTCCCTGATCGACCCTGGCACAGCGCTCTGACCCAGGAGCCGCTCGGGACGGCGCAGCCCCTGCCGTCAAAGCTCCGGAGGGAGCGACCTCGCGAATGACTCGATCGCGGCGGCAACTCCCCGTGGGCAGTCCAGCGGAAGGAAGTGTCCACCCGGGAGCACCTTGAGCTCGGCGCCGAAGAGAGCCGCCAGCGGCTTCCCTACCGATTCCACTGGGAGAAACCGGTCGCTCTCACCCCACAGGACAAGCGTCGGCGGATGATCGCGGCGAAGCTGCTCCAGGATCTCAACCGTGGAGCGGGGATCCATGCTTTGCGCTGCGCGGATGATTCGAAGCGCGGCGCCTTCCGCCTCATCGACTGCAAGCATTTCCCGCAACCCCTCCTGGGATGCGGGGCTGTCCGACCACGCACGAACGCGGCGGCCGAGCAGCTTTAGCAGCCGGGATGCGGCGGCAGGATCCCAGGCGCGAATGCTCTCGACCTCGCCGATTGCCCAGTTGTCGGCATAGACCCCGTCGATAAGAATCAGGCCCCGGATTCGCTCTGGATTTCGAGCTACCATCAGCTGAGCAACCGCGGAACCGATGTCATGGGCGGCGATCACCGGCCGCTCGTCGAGTCGAAGCTCATCCAGAAGGGCAAACATCCAGCGCGCCTGATTTGCCATCCCGATATCCAGGCGTTCGGGCGCGTCGGATTCGCCAAAGCCGGCGAGGTCAGGTGCAATCGACCGGAACCCGGCGTCCTCGAGCGCGGGCATCACCCCTCGCCAGAGCAGATGGCTGGTGGGAAATCCGTACAGGAGCAGGATGGGATGACCCTGGCCCGAATCGCACACGTTCAGATCCACGTCGGCTAGTGAAATGCGAATCATCGGCTTGGCGGACCCTACATCAAGGAGCAGGTCACGTCCGCCAGAACGTAATGCTTCTCGGTCCGCGAATGGACGAGGACGCACTCACTACCAATCCGGACGAGCCGGAAGCGTTCTGGGAGACCACGCTCGCGACCGTCGATGGGCAACCCATCCGGGCCTCGCGGAGAGAAGTGCTCGATAATCAAAGTGTCGGTCCTGGTCAGAGCGTCGTCGGCGATCGTGACCGGCACGCCATGGACCGCGCTGCTCACCGCCCGGACGAGAGATGCGCGGCTCTCCCGCGTCGGATTTGTAATCACCGCCGGCGCCTCGGTCTGAGCAGGAATTGTGCGGCATCCAGCGAGCGCAAGCAGCGTCCCGCACATCGCGCAGATCACTCTGTGAAGCTTCGGCATCGTCAGCGCCGGTAGATCCGGTTTTCGTCCCAGGGCGACTTCACCATCTGCGCTTCGCCGCCCGAAAGCGACGGCTCAACCTCGAGCGCTCCCGAGCTTGGGGGACACGACCCGTTCGCGCGGTAGCCGAGCGCGGCAGCGAGCCGGCGCTCCGCGGGATCACCGAAATCGTGCGTGTAGTCGTCGGCAACTTGACAGCCCGGGAGACCCGCCGGACCGGTACCCCCGGGGACGAATCCGTCGTCGTAGTCCCCAAATCCCTTCGCGTTCACCGCCTGAAACTGGATCGAAAAGTATGTGGTGCCGCAGTTGTCGCGCGCGTAGAAACCGTAGGGCTTTCCGCAGCTCGTCGATCCGATCTGAATGACCTGCACGTCAATTCCGCGCAAGCTGTTCATGATCGATTCGCTCGCCGAGCAGGTTTGACCTCCGGTGAGAACAAATAGTCGAGCGAGGTCCAGGTGCGGCAGCGGCTGTCCCGCGGGGGTGGTTGAAAAACCCACGGTCGAATTGTGAAAGGGCATGATGAGCGTTTCGCCGGTCAGCGGATTGGTCGACGGATACTTGTCGTTGAAGCGATTCTTCTCAAACGTCTTTCCGTTGGTCGCGGTTGGCCCGGCGATCATGTAGGCGAGCTCGCTGGCGATGTCGACGTAGCCTCCGCCGTTGTACCGGATGTCGAGGATCAGGTCGGTGATCCCATCGGCCTGGAACTGCCTTACCGCCGAGATGAGCGCGGCCTCGGCGGTCGCGTGGTGATCATTGAAAAGCATGTACCCCACCCTCCCGGCGGGAACAGCGAATGATTGGACGTACTGGACGGACGCGCTCTCGACGTTGGCCGACAGAATCGTCACGCCTCGCGGGGAGGTGGCACCACGGTCCAGAACCGAGAAAGTATGAGATTCGCCCGCGACAGCCGGGAACAGGCCGGCGTTGAGCTTGCCCACGTCTGCGCCGTTAACGACGTCTTCTCCATCCACGGTAATCACCTGCACGCCGCGGCCGATAAGCGCCGTCGCCGCAGGGGAGCCGGGCTCGCTGTACGCAGCCACCACCAGCCGGGGGGGCGAGCGCGCAAGAACAGCCCACTGAACGCCATAACCGGATCGGACGCCGGACTGCGACAGCGCTCGCCATTCGGCAGTCGAATAGGTGAAATGGTACTGGTCCTTTGCCTTTCCGGAGGCAGTGATCGCGGGCGTCTTGAGCACGTTGAAGTAGTCGATCGGCGTCGCGTACTCCGCCGGGTTGCGATCGGGCACCTCGCTGTACCAGAGGTAAAGCTCGTCGGTCCAAGATCGCAGCCACGCCTTCTCGTCGGCCACGCTCCCCTGAATGTCGCGGAAGGCCCGCTGGGTGGCGGGATCGATACCGGTACGCGGCGTCGCGCATTTATTGGCATATTGGGACGACGGCGGAAGACCTGATTTGTTGCCGCCACACGCCCCGAGCAATCCGACCGCTGCGATGAGAATTGGCGCCGTTATCCGGACTTGCATAGCGGCCCGATATATCTCGTTTCAGGCCCGCGTAGTATCCCCGCGCGTCGCACCGGCGGACGGTTTCCGCGCTCCGCACCTGTGCGGCAGCGGCTCATACATTCCATTCGCGACCACTCGCGCCGAGCGCGAAACAAGTGGGACCCCCGGCTCTCGCTGGAGGAGAGGTACGGAGATCACCGCGGCTACGTCGAAGCGGTGCGTACGGCAACCCGGGAACTGATTCGAGCCGGACTCATGATCGAAGACGACGAAGAACGCTACGTTGCCGACGCCGAATCCAGCACCGTGCTGCAGTAGCGGTTACGGCGCCGGGGAGAATCAGCCCGACGCGGTCCACCTTCGGGCGCGGCGCAACGTCACCGCTGACCCATGCCCCGCGCCCGGACGCGCAGGTTTTCCCATCCTTGGGCGATTGCAGTCGGGGGAGGAAGGCAATAGCCTGCACGCTTTCGCCTGGGAGAGGGAACCTGACCAATGTTTTTACGAGTGATCGTTGTCGTCGTCGGAACAGCCGTCTTCGGACAGTTGAATCCGAGCAGCGCCGAGAAAAGCCGGGGGCTGAGCCTCGACGATTTCGTGCCCGCGGAGATCGAGAGCCGCTATCGCTCCGAGCCTTGCAAGATTGATACAGGCGGGCCCTGTGCGCTCTGGACCGCCGAGGGCACCGAGCCGCGCTACATGATTTTTCGCCGCTCCCTCAAGAATTCGAATCTCTTGAGCAGCGCACAAGCCATTTCGATGGTCCGTGCGGTTGCCCCAGACTCGGTGAGCAGGGCGCCTCCACAAGTGCGCGCGCTGGCCCGGAAGAGCTCTACCGATCCGGCGACCTTTACAGTTTCGACCGCGTCTCTCTCCGGTCGCGTCCAGGTGATCGACGTCAAGGACGAGGTATTGGCGGTGTGGATGCCTGAGGGAAGGCCGAACCCAAGCTTCGAAACGGTCGATGTCACCACCGTGGATACTCCCGTCCCGCAGCAGATTGCCGAGATCCGTGTAACCAATCAACCGGACCTGATCGACGAGGATAGCCGCGGCTTTCTCTGGTTTTCCGCCTGGAACAACGAAATCTATCGAATCGACCCAATCACCGATCTTCCCGAGCCGATGACCGGCGCCACCGCGACCGGAACCCCGGATGGAATGATCGTGGATTCCAGCGATAACGTTTGGTTTGCATCGTACAGCGGCCGATACCTCGGAAGGCTGAGCGATGGCGTTCCACTGACCCGCTACGCCGTCCCCTACCCCGGCGGAAGCCCCGCCATCCCCTGCGAAGATCCGTCGGGAAACATCTGGGTCACCGATCACATCGGCAATCGGGTGATGGAGTTCGACGTCGTCGCCCGCGATTGGAAACGCGCGATCCAGATGCCGGTTCCGACCGCTTGGGTGACCCAATGCAAGCGGGACGCTGAGGGTACGGCGCTGTGGATGACGATGTATCAAGCTCGTAGCCTCGGCCGCCTGGATCTGGATACCCTGACGATCGAGCGATATCCCGTCCCCTGCGCTCCGGCGTTCCTTTCCGTGGATGCGAGGGGGGTCTGGGCGGGGTGCTGGGACAGCGGGCACATCGTTCAATTCGATCCCGTCACGCTCACCGGTCGGCTGTTCCGCATCCCCATGGGAAGCGGCGCCGGGGGAATCTCGATCGATGGTCAAGGCCGGATCGTCTTTGCTCAGAACGCGCTTGGACGCGCCGCGGTTCTGGACCCGGCATCACTTGAGGTGTTCACCTACCAGCTTCCATCCAGGCCGGTTTTCAAGGACAGCATTCTGGTCGCGCGGACGGGCAACATCTGGGTTCCTTCGCCCGCGGGTCAATTGGTTGGCAAGATAGTGCCCTGAAGCCTCGGCCACCATCGTTGACCACGAGCGGATCGCTCCTTTCGGAACGCCAATCGCGCAACCCCCCATCCTCAGAGCACCGCAACTTTCCAATCCAGAGTCGGTGCCAATCTCTCTTGGTGAGATGCAGCGACGCCCGGCGAGGGTGTGTAAGGTTTATCAGCGGGGGTCTGCTTCCACCCCGTCAAACATAATTTGTCAATAAATAACAACAAATGAACATGCTAAGTGGTGAAAGCAAGAACACTCACGATGTGAGGTTGACGTTCAAGGGTCGGGGGTTACCCGTCGAGCGAAGCACCAGTGGCACACCTGGTATGAGGGAGGTGCGAATTCGGGACAAGGTGTTTAATCGGCGATTTCGAGTCAACAGACTGTCACAGCCAACCCCTCGACTTGTCAGCTTCGTGACGCGCTGGCACTGCGCTTGCTGAGAGCAAAACAGCTCGCAGCTTCCTCCACAACCAACATCGCTAATGAAGAGAGGCTCCCAAGAAATGCTGCTCTCGTCACCTCCGAATGCCCGCGCCCGCTGGAGAGAAGACCTTGTCTTTGGACCCAATTCCCCACTGGTAGAGCTGCTTCGAGCCTCGGCCCGGATCGCGCCGAGCGATGCGACCGTCTTACTGAGCGGAGAGACCGGTACGGGCAAGGAAGTGTTCGCGCGCTTCATTCATCAAAAGAGCACCCGCGCCGGCGGACCTTTGGTCCCGGTCAGCTGCGGCGCGATTCCCGAGACCCTTCTCGAGTCCGAGCTGTTCGGCTATGTGCGCGGCGCATTCACCGGCGCGGTGACCGCACGCCGGGGTCGAGTCGCACTGGCTCAAGGGGGAACGCTCTTCCTCGATGAAGTGGGCGAGCTGTCGCTCTCGCTTCAAGTAAAATTGCTCCGCCTGCTGCAGGAACGCTGCTACGAGCCGATCGGAAGCTCCGAGTCCATCCCCGGGGATTTTCGACTGATCGCCGCGACCAATCGAGATTTGTCAAAAGACGTGGAGTCGGGGCGCTTTCGGCGCGATCTCTACTATCGATTGTTGGTCTGCCCGATGGAGCTTCCCCCCTTGCGATCGCGGCGCGGAGACATCTCGATTCTCTTCAAGCATTTCTGGGAGGCGCGCGGAGAGCTTCGCCCGGTGGACATCGCCGTGATCCAGGCGTTCGAGTGCTATGACTGGCCGGGCAACGTTCGAGAGCTCGAAAACATCGTCGAGCGACTGGCGGTGTGTTGCGAAGGCCTTCGGATTACGGTTTCGGATCTTCCGCCGCTTCTGCAAAACGCTCCACCCGGCTTCTGCGAGTCCGCTGTCAATGGAAGCGTCAGCAGTTTGATCGCGCGATTGCCTGGGGCGTCTGCTCAAGAAGCTCGGCAGAGTCTGGCCCCGGGGCCGAATTCCCTCCTGGATGCGCCGTTGCCGGTCAATCTGCCTGAGATGATGCGCAAGTTGGAAGAGGCCTACATCAGCACGGCCCTCACCCAGACCCACGGCAACAAGAAGGCTGCCGCCGAGATGCTCGGGCTACAGCGGACCACGTTGGTCGAGAAACTGCGGCGGCGGAATCGCGAGGCGTCAACTCAATGACTGTGCTCCAGTGCGAAGACTCCTGATCGTCGACCTTTGACGCGCAGCACAAGGTTTGCACCCCTACCGGCATGCGCTCAAATCTCGCCAAGGTGCTGACGCCGGCACTTTTGACGCGTCCGCCCCCCGTGGGCAAGGCCGTTTGAAATGGATCAGGCAGACAATCTGAGAGAGCAGGTGTCGAGGAGAGCGAGCTCCGCTCCACCTCGGGTGATCGCGATCACCAGCGCTAAGGGAGGGGTCGGCAAGACGAATTTTACCGTCAATCTGGCTGTGCAGGCCAGCCGGGCCGGACAATCGGTGTTGATCCTCGACGGCGATCTGGGGTTGGGCAACGTGGAGATCCTCTTCGGGATCAAGCCGCAGCATCATCTCGGCCAGGTGCTCGACGCGGCGATCTCCATTCGAGATGCCTTGTCCGAAGGACCAGAGGGGATCAGCGTCCTGCCCGCCGGCTCCGGGCTGCAGAAGCTGACCCGTCTCGACGACGAACAAAAGCTCCGCCTCGCGGCAGCGCTCGATTCGCTGGACGATGCCTTCGACCTGGTGCTGGTGGACTCCGGAGCGGGCATCGGAGACAACGTGCTGTTCTTCGCCGGCGCGGCGCACGAAGTCATCCTCATCCTCAACCCCGAGCCGACCGCGCTGACCGACGCCTACGCCGCAGTCGAGATCCTCTCGATGGAGGTGGGGGTTCAAAGCTTCCAGGTGGTCGTCAACCCGGCAACCGGCGAAGCCCAGGCGAGAGACGTATTTCGAAGGCTCTCCACCGTCACCGCGCAGTTTCTGTCTGCCAGATTGAACTACCTCGGGTTCATTCCGCGCGATGAAAACATTCACCGAGCGGTGATGATGCAACGCCCACTGGTTCAAGTTTTTCCTCACTCTCCAGCTAGCAGGGCGGTGGCGAAGATCTGCACCACCCTTCTCCACCAGCCACCTCCGTCCCGGGTGAACGGCGGAATGAAATTTCTCTGGGGTCGAGTCTTCAGAGGTACCCAGCCCGTCCGGTGAAAGCGATTCGCCGACAATTCGGCGACGATCAGCGCAGGGGCATTGCCTCCCACTCGACGTGACGAGATTTTGAATGATGGATCACCCTCACGCAATCGGATCGCCTCAATCCACTCAATCTGAAGCACGTATGATCGAACGAGCGGATAGCGGGCGAGCCTTCTTTTGCACGGTTGATGGCAGCGCCTTCCTTGGGCTGAGCTTGAATTGGCCAATCAGCCTTTCGATCTCCGCCGCCTGCGCGGAGAGCGCCTCCGCCGCATTGGCGAATTGACGCGAGCTCTGAGTGGTCGCCTGGGAGATTCCATTCGCCTGGGCGACCGCGCGATTGACCTCTCTGACCCGTTCGATTTGTTTAACGTCCGCTTCGTTGATCGCCAGGATGATTTGTTTCACCTTTTCGATCAGCTCGACGACGTCGGTCAGTCGCTGATTCGCTTGCTCCGCCACTTGACCACCCTCTTGAGCAAATTGAATCGACTGATGGATCAGCTTTTCGGTTCTGCCCGCCGCCGTCTTCGCCCGACGGGCCAGATTGCGCACCTCTTCCGCGACCACCGCGAATCCTGCCCCCACTTCCCCCGCGCGTGCCGCCTGGACCGCGGCATTGAGCGCGAGCAGATTGGTCTGAAGGGCGATCTCATTGATGTCGTTGATGATCACCGCGGAGCTCCGAGCGGATGTCCCGATGTTGACCATCGCCGAGGTCACTTCGGTCATCGCCTGATATCCCTTGTCAACCGTTTCCTTTGCCTGAGTGGAGAGCTCATTTGCCTCCAGCGCCGCGTCGCAATTCCTCTCCATTGCCTCGCCCATTTCGCTGACGCTCTGGGCGGCCTCACGCAGCGCCGACGCCTGCTGGGAAGCGCCGGTGGTCAAGGTCTGGCTGTTGATCGAAATGCTTTGCGCCGACGCAGTCACCTCCTTGATCGCGGAGAGGATGTAAGCCATGCTGTCGTGCAACGAACGAACCGCGGTATTGATCGAATCGCGAATCTTGACGTATTCGCCCTCGTAGGTTCCCTTCATCTGGATCGTCAGATCTCCTTTCGACAAGCGGTGGAGAACGTCGGATGCTTCCTTGATCGGGGCCTGGACGGTGTCCATCATTCGATGGGTCCCCTCGATGAGGCGCAGGTAGATTCCTTGAAACCGAGACACGTCTCCTCGGGTTTCGAGTAACCCGCGTTGCGCTGCGCCAATCAGCGTTTCCGTTTCTCCCACCAGGCCGCGCAAGGCATCCATCGCTCCGGAAAAGCTCTGCGCGAGAAGATCTCGCTCCGAACGACTGGTGACGCTCACCGAGAGATCGCCGCGGCTTAGCGCGTCGGCCGCTCCTGAGATGTGCTTGATGTAGAGGATCAACGCCCTGAACGAGCTGGCCAGTTGGCCGAGCTCGTCGGCGGACCGATGCTCGACTTGTTGGTCGACTTCACCCTGGGATATTGACGAGGCAGCCTCGGTGATTTTTTTCAAGACTCGACTCAATGGAAGCACCAGCAGCACCACCACTGCGACGGAGCCTAAGAAGCCGAAGGCGGTTACCAGCCAAATGATCCGTCGGGCGTTTCGTTCCTGATTGCTTCCTTCAACCTGGTAGGCCACCGCCGATCGTTTTTGGAGGGCGCGGAGCGTCTTCAATTCTTCGACCGGGCGCGCCTTGATCGCCTTCTGGGCAAGTGCCTGCCCGTCAATTCCATCGACGAGATCGATAGCGGCGAGCGCTCTGGAAACCGTACCTTTCCAGAGATCAAGTTGATGGACGAAGTCTTCCCAAGCGCGGGTCGTCTCCGCATCCTTGGGGATTTTCTCCAACTCCACACGCGCTTGATCCACATTGATCAGGGTCTGCTTAACCGTCGCCTGCGCCGTCCGGACAGCCTGCATGTCTCCAGTCAGCAACGCCATGATGCCATCTTGGACGCAGAGAACCACGGTGGCCGTCCCTTGATTCAATTCATCCGCCAGGAGCAATGAAGGAACCAGATTGTTCGCCGAGTCAGAAAGGTAGGAGTTGAACTTTTGCAGCTTGTTCAAACCGGTGCCCCCGACCCAAAGGGAGGTGGAGGAGAGCAGAACCAGCGCAACCAGCAGCTTGACTCTAATCGAGATCATCGATTCGGAGGCTCATTGCCCGGACCGCTGGGCGAGGACCACATCTACTTTGTTGATTACTTTCCAGCCCCCAGCCGCAGGGACGGTAAACCACACCCGGTCAAGCCCCTGGTGACGCGTGCTGGAGAACTCCAACGGAGCCCCCAACCCGACATCTGTTCTGCCGAATTTTTCCGCGGCCTCGTAGAAGGACTTGCGGCTCGGGCGGGGACCCGCTTTCTTCAGCACCGCCACGAAAGTCATTCCGCTGACATAACCTTCCAGGGATCCGAAGCTGTAAAGAGCTTTGGGCCGAAGGGATTCATCGCGAACGCCCGCGGGAAGGGTCGGTTTGTATTTGGCCATCGCCGCTCGATAGGCTCTCACTCCTCGGAGGCTTGTATCGTCGTAGGAAGGCATCACCTGGGTGTTGATCAGATTCTTGGTAAGCTTGTTTCCACTCTTCGCCTCTTCGCTGCGAAGCAGGCTCAACATGGCGTCAGGGCCCACGAACGAGACGTTGTAGATTGGAACCTCCCAAGCCAGCGCGCGCACGTCGCGCACGAAAGCCGCGCAGGCCTGGTACGAGCCCATTGCAACAATGGCGTCCACCCCTTTCTCTTGAAGAGCTTTCGCGGCGGGGGTGGTGCTCACGTCGAAGGTCTGCCCACGAATATAGGAAGTGTCTCCCGCCAGATCGAGCCCGTGTTCTTTGAGCGTTCTTTGCACGCCGCTGCGAACGCTGGCTCCGTAAGCGTCGTCCTGGAAGAAAACGCCAACCTTTTGCCGCCCCCCGGCGAGAAGGACTTCGACGATCGCCCGGGTCTCTTGCCGGTATGAGGCGCGGACATTGAACACCGCGACGTCATAGGGAGGCTCGCGTTGGAGCTGGGCGCCGGTAAAATTGGCAAAGTAAAACAAACCATCGCTTCGGAAACGCTGCAGTACATACGGTAGTACCTGGGCGATGGTGGGCGTGCCCACCCCACCGAACAGGGCAAACACGTTCTCCACCTCGACCAACTTCTGGACCGCCGGCAAGGCCTTTACAGGATCGTAGGCATCATCGGCGATCACCAACCGGATCTTGCGACCGTTGATCCCGCCGGCATCGTTGACCTCGGAAAAAGCGCTTTGGGCACCGCGCCACATTTCGATTCCCAGCGCCGCCGAGGGTCCGGAAAAGGCTGCCGGCTGCCCAAGGAGGACCTCTTTGGCGCTGATCCCGACCTCGGGCGACGCGGCCTGTCCCACGAAGAGGACAGTCGAGGCCAGGATTCGGAGACAAGCGCTCTTCTTCATTTCTCGCATCCTTCCATCGTTGTGGTGCCGTTTCATCCAGGCGAGGGGTTCGGGCTCATCGCCGGCGCGGAGCCTTCACGCGCGAGGGCGAGATCGATGTCGAGGAGGAAGACCACCCGGTCCCGCGCTTTCGCAACTCCCAGGATCAGATCGGACTGAAAAGCCTTCGGGCCGGCATCGGGGAGCGCCTCGATGCTCGACGGATCGACCCGGATCACTTCCAGCGCCTCGTCGACCATGATCCCGATCGAGCGCAGGCGGCCGTCCACCACGTGTTCGACGACGATCACCACCGTCTGCTTGGTCTGGGAAATCTGCCCCATGCCGAATTTCTCGCGCAGGTCGAGGACGGGAAGGATCTTGCCGCGAAGATTGATCACTCCTCGCATGAACTCCGCGGCGCCGGGAACCCGGGTGATCGCCCCCAGAGCCACCAACTCCTTCACCTTGAGAATGGGTAGACCGTATTCCTCGCTGCTCAGCCTGAACGTCATGTACTTTCCGCTCAGACGAACGCCAATCTCCCTTGCGTCTTCCGCCGCATCGACGGTCATGCGTTTGCCCAGTCGAGTGAGCTCCGCCGGACAGGATCGGAAAGACGGTCGACATCGATGATCAGACCCGGGGTGCCATCGGGAAGGATCGTCGCCCCGGAGAAGTGCTCAGCTTGAGGAGTGGGCATGTGCAGCGGCTTGACGACGATTTGCCGCTGCGCCACGACCTCGTCGACGAGTAGAGCGCTTTTCTGATCGCCACTCTCCACGACCACCACGACCGCTCGGGTGGGATCGGTTTCGCCCGCCGGCGAATTTAGGATGAGAGCGAGACGACGAAGCGGAATGAGCTGCCCCCGAACATCGAGAAACTGGGCTTGACCGCCGAGCGTACTGATCGCCTCCTTGGTGGGAATGAGCAACTCGAGGATTGCGGAGCTGGGGATCACATAGGAGCCCTCGCCACAAGCGACGAACGTCCCGTCGATCACCGCCAGCGTGAGCGGCAATACCATCCGGATGGTCGTTCCCTGACCTTCGGTAGACCAAAGCTGCACTCGACCGCGAAGCCTCTCCACGTTCCTCTTCACCACGTCCAGGCCGACACCGCGGCCGGAGATCTCGGTGACCTGGCTGGCGGTCGAGAAGCCGGGGGTAAACACCAGCGCATGGATTTGCTCGTCGGACAGCTTCTCGTTTGCCTGGATCAACCCCTTGGAGCGCGCTTTCTCGAGGATCTTCTCCCGCTGCAATCCCCTGCCATCTTCGCTCACCGCGACGACGATCTGCCCACCGTCCTGAGACGCCACCATCCGGAGCGTGGCCACCGCTGGTTTGCCCGCCGCGCGTCGCTCCTCGCTCGACTCGATGCCATGATCGAGCGCGTTGCGAACGATGTGGACCATCGGAGCCTGAAGCTGCTCCACCATGCCGCGATCGATTTCGGTTTCCTCTCCTTTAACCTCGAATTGGAGCGGTTTGTGGATGCTCTTCGACAAGCTGCGGGCCATCCGCGCGACCTTATCGAAGACGGCGCGCACCGGGACCATTCTCATCCGCATCGTCAGGTCGTGCAGCTCACGGCTGAGCTTGACCACCTGGTGCAGAGCACGCCGCACATCATGCGACTGAATGGCCGCGATTTCCGGAGCGTGAACCAACATCGCCTCGGCAACGATCAGTGAGCTAATCAGCTCCACCGCTGCATCGACGCGCCTCACATCCACTCGCAGGGTTTCGGGAAGCTTCGCCTCGCCGCGTTGCTGCGCCCCATCTGGTTTCGCGCTCGGCGCGGCGGGGTCGGTCGAACCGGAGCGAGGGGCATCGAGGGTCAGGGGTGCGGCATCCCGAGCGGCTTCCGCCAGCTTGGCGAGAGTTGCGGCAAGCTCCGATCGCCGCAGCAATACCCCTCCCTTTTGCACTGCCGCGCCGATGTCCTCCACCAGTCCTCGCATCAACTCTGCTGCTTCCGAAACCGCCTCGAGCGCCAAACCGGAGAGCGGGGTCTCACCGTCCCGGATGGCTCTGAGCACCGCCTCGGCCGCATGCGCGAGCTCGCGCACATCCGGCGCGTTGAGGAATGCCGCGGTTCCCTTGATCGAGTGAAACACCCGAAACAGGAGGTCGACCTGCTCCGGCTGCGCGCCACCCTGGTCCAATTTGGCAAGCAGCTGCTCGACCTGGGTAAGGTCGTCTTCGCTCTCGATCACGAAGTCGGCGATCAACTCCAGAATGTCCGGGTCATTTCCGAGCTGAGTAGAGGAGGCCGCCTTCGAGTCGCTTCCTTCTGCTGCCTTTGACTCCTTGATCTCTTCATCGCGCGAGGGTTTGCCCATTGCTTTGGCACCGATCAAGCACGGCGCATGCCACCCGCGGACCTGCCCGACCGGCTCAGCTCTCGTGCCACGACGTCAGACTGATGACGCAACCGCCATGCGGCTGACAGACACACATCGCTTCAGACCACAAGGCCGGTCTTGCTGGGTTGCGATCCGGCTCGGCCTTCTGGCGCGGGGATTGCTAGCCATTGCTCGGACCCTTTCAAGGTGAGCGAATGAAGATCTTGGTAGTCGATGACAGCAAGGCAATGCGCGGAATAATTCGGCGCACCCTACGGCAAGCGGGTTTCGGCAGTCATCAAGTGATCGAGGCATGCAGCGGCGAAGAGGCCCTCAAGGAGATCGGCCAGCAGGCTCCGGACGTTGTGCTTAGCGATTGGAACATGCCGGCAATGACCGGCATCGAGCTACTTCAACGGCTGCGCAGCAGCGGGAAGCAAGTCCCCTTTGGCTTTGTCACCTCAGAGAGCACGGATGAGATGAAGAAGCTGGCGACCCAAGGCGGGGCTGCTTTCTTTCTATCGAAGCCATTTACCGTCGAAAGCTTCCAGACAGCCTTGGCCGGAGTGATCAATTGAGGGAAGAGCGGGTGGTCGAGGTGTTGGGGCGAGCGGCGGTGGAATCCCTTTCCGAGATCGCCACGACTTCGCTTGGGCTCGACCCGCCGAGCGTGGTGGGCTCCTCCGACCGCCTTCCCACCGGGAAGCAAGGGGCCTTGATTTCGCTCTTGAGCGATGCCCCAGCCACGCTGGGAGTCTTCGGCACCAGCGATTCCTGTGCAACCCTCGCCCGATCATTTCTGGGAATGGCGGCAGGCGAAACTCTGACCAGGGAGGATATGGCGGATGGGGTCTCAGAGATCGCGAACATCATCGCCGGGGGGATGAAGCGCAGGGCAGGGTCCTTTAGTAGTGCGCGGATCGGATTGCCGGTGTTCGTGATGGGAGACGTGCTGTTCTTGCACGGGGTCGAAGTCTCGTCGGTCGAGCTACGGCTCGGGCAAGCGACCTTGACACTGTCGGTGATTTCGAAAGTGGTGGTCTACAAGTGACCATTGAGTCGGTCCTGCCTGACGAAACGGCGGTTGCACAGTTTCTGCGGATTCTCCTCTCCCGAGGCGCGACGCTTCGCAAGTCATCGGTGTTATCTCCAAGAGGCCGGGTGGCGATCGCCGAGTATGGCGAACTGGCCGGTGAACCCCGGTTCTTATTGTTGTGCAACGTCCCGCTGGGAGTTTACCTGGGAGCCAGCTTGTCCTTGCTCTCAGCCTCCGTCGCCAGCGAGGCGGTTAAAGCTGATGAGCTCACCGAATCTCTGGCCGAAAACCTGTCGGAAGTTTTCAACGTCGCATCCCGACTGTTCGATGGGTGGGGTGCTCGGATAATCCTCCGGCGGGTGTTTCTTCCCGGGACCCCCGTCCCCGACGAGGTTTTAAAGCTTGCCGACTCAAAACAGCGCGTGGACTACGAGGTACGGATCGATGGCTATGGCTCGGGCAAGCTGTCCTTGTGTGCAGCAACGGTTGTGCGAAGGGAGATAGAAGCATGAAGCGCTCAGCCCGGCTTGACCGGATGGGAGGTCTGCGGCTGCTGAACAAGATTGCACTGCCGATGGCGGGCATCACCGTGCTCGTTTTCGGGGGAATGGTCGTTCTCGTCACCAACCGCGCCAAGGATCAGGCGATTGAGGCGTGTCTACAGCTCGCCGCGAGTCGCGCCACCGGACTCCGCACGCTTCGCACCTACTACATCCAAAACGTGATCGAGCGCGCACAGACCAAGGGCGTGGCAGCGGTCGCGGATTTTCGAGATCGGCCGGGCAGTATTCCGTTGCCGGCGACGCTGTTCGGCGACCTTGACGTAGCATCAAAGACGGGCGAGCGACTCCGGCTCTACAGCAACCATCCGTTCCAGCCGGCATCGAATCGCGCTCCCCGCGACGACTTCGAGCGAGAGGCGCTGCGATTGCTGGCGGAGAGCCCCGAGGCGGTGCACTGGAAGATCGAGCAGCAGAATGGTCTGCCGCTCCTTCGTTACGCAACGGCGGAGGTGCTGAACAGCAATGCGGAGGTGGGCTGGCAGAATTCACAGCCTGACGATTTGAAAAAGGATTGGAAGCTGGGGGCGATGGTCGGCGCAATCGAGGTGAGAGTGCCGATGAGCGACGTTGCAGCAGCAGCGAATCGCGCCGCGCTGCAGATCTTGATTCCCCTCGCGGTCTTTCTGCTGATGCTGTTTGTTTTTGGAACCTGGATTACCCGCCGGTTGCTCCTCCCTCTTCGCGCGATGTCGCAGATTGCCCTTCAGATCTCCGAGGGCAATGTGACCGGAACGATCGACTACCATTCCACAGACGAAGTGGGCACCCTCGCGGATGCTTTTCGACAGTCGATCGCCCACATCAGCAGCGTGTCCGCGGCGGCGGCGAGCCTGGCAGAGGGCAATTTGACCTGCGTCCTGACGCCGCGTTCTGACCAGGACGTCCTCGCGAAGAACGTGAATTCGGTGCGAGACACCCTGAGCGCTCTACTCGCGCAGACGGTAAACCTGCTTCAACAGACGAATCAGGGAATCCTCTCCTCGCGCGCCGGGGCGGCCGAGTTCCACGGCGTCTACCGCGAGTTGCTCACCCGAGTGAACGGAGTGATGGATTCGATCAGCGAACCCCTCGAAGAGACGACCCGCGTCCTTGAGCTGGTTGCGAAACGCGATCTCACCGCCAACACGCAGCGGGACTTTCCCGGTGACTTCCACCGAATGATCCAGGCGCTTCGGGTCGCAGTGGACAATCTCCGGCAGAGCCTGATCCGCGCCGCGGAGAGCGCGGACTATCTGGTGATGGCGTCGGCACAACTCGCGCAGAGCAGCCAGACCATCGCTTTGGGCGCGGCGCAGCAGGCGTCCTCGTTGGGGACCACCGCCACTCGCCTGCAGGAGGTCACGCTGATGACCCAGCAAAATGCGGCCCGGGCGGAGGAAGCGACCTTGATCGCCGCGACCGCGAAAAAGGCGACCAGTCTTGACAGCGACTCGATAGCGAAAATGAGCGACTCGATGAGACGGATTCGGAAATCTGCGCAGTCGATGGCCCAGATCATCACCGACATCAATGAAATCGCATTTCAAACGAATCTGCTGGCGCTGAATGCGGCGGTCGAAGCAGCCCGCGCCGGCGACGCCGGAAGGGGATTCGCGGTCGTCGCCGACGAAGTGCGCGCCCTGGCGCTGCGATCCAAGGAAGCCGCTCTGAAGACGGAGACGTTGATCGAGGACTCGCTCAAGCTGACCGAGGAAGGAGAGGTAGTGTCCGGGCGCGTTCGGGATGGGCTCGATTCAGTCGAAAAGTCGGTAGGCAAGCTGGCTACCATTGTGGCGGGGATCTCCGCGGCGAGTCGCGACCAGGCAGTCCGACTGGGGCAGATCCACTCTGCGGTCGCGCAGATCGACGCGGTGACGCAGCAGAACGCCGCCATCTCTGAAGAATCCGCCGTGGCCGCGCAAGAGCTCTCCGCTCATGCCGAGGAGTCGGCGGCGCTGGTGTCGCAGTTTCGCGTAGGCAATCGCAAGGAGAACGGGCAATTGGACGAGGCGGCAGAGCCGCACGGCCGACTCCATGCTTGAGGAGGAGCTGGTTGGCTTTCTCGCCCTAATCAGTTGGTCGCCGTAACGAAACCCCCGTCGACGCGCAGGTTGGCACCATTGATGTAACTGGCGAGGGGGCTCGCAAGGAAAGCCACCGCCGCGGCGATTTCCTCGACGGTTCCGAGCCGACCCACCGGGTTGGGCACCAGGTTCTTTACCGCCTGCCGCTCGATCTCAGGCCAGTCCTCGCCCCAGCCCTGCTGCTTCGCGACGTCGCGGAAGACTCGTTCGGCGGCCGGCGTCAGGATAGGGCCCGGCGAGACGGTGTTGACGGTGATTCCCGTGCCGGCGAGATCCTTGGCCAGGCTGACGCTCACGTTCACTATCGCCGCCTTGGCCGCGCCATAGTCGGCGCCGAACGGGAAGGGCTGCATCGCGACGCCGCTGGAGATCTGGATCACCCTTCCCCACCCATTCTTTTTCATCGAAGGAACGAGCAGGCGGATCAGCCGGACCGCGGAAAAGACGTTCTGCTCGAACGTCTTCTCCCACTGCTCGACGGTGGTATCGAGCCAGGGCTTCATCCCTTCATCGGCGCCACCGGCGTTGTTGACCAGGATGTCGATTCCCCCCAGTGCTTCGATTGTCTGACTCACCACGCGATCGGCGTCGCCCTGGCGAGTGAGGTCGCCGAGCGCGACCGAAGCCTTGCCGCCTTGCTGCTTGATCTCGTCGGCCACGCGCTGCGCCCGTTTCGAGTTGCGACCGTGCACGACGACCGCCGTTCCCTGGCGAGCCAAGGCGTGTGCAATCGACTCGCCAATGCCGCTGCTGCTCCCAGTGACAAGTGCTCGCTTCCCTTCGAGTTTCAGGTCCAACATGTTTCTCCTCCGACCAAACCGTTTCGAGTGGGTTTCAGTGTGTTCTTCGAACTGTGGATCGATGCGTCGAGGATTCGGATGCGCGGCCGCACTCCGGGGACTACACACTCTTACGCGACATACCCACCGGGAGGTCACCATCGCTTACCCAATCAAGAGCCTGCCCACCCTGCCGGTGGAGCGCGCGATCAAGGTAATCGGTGGGCGCTGGAAGGTGGCGATCCTCCGTCACTTGTTCGATCGGCCTAAGCGCCTCTCAGAGCTGGGGCAGTTGCTACCCAACGCCAGCCAGAAAGTGATCATCCAGCAACTGCGTGAGATGGAGGAGCACGGGATCGTATTCCGGGAGATCTTCAAGCAGGTGCCGCCTCGCGTGGAATACTCGGCGACGAAGCTCGGCCTCAGCCTGGAGCCGGTGATCACCGCGCTCTGCGAATGGGGCTACCGCCACGCGGCCGAGCTCAACGAAATCGACCTCCTCGAGCAATGCGTCTTGGCTCCGTCGACTCGCGATCAACAGTGACCAGACCGCGGTCTCAAAGTTAAGTATGTGGCCGGCCACGAACCGGTGCTGCACAGATGGAATGCCGGTCAGTTGCGGCCGGAGAGGCTTTTGGAAGGAAGGCTGGTCATCGCGGTCTCACGCGGGCGGCCAGAGGATCTGCATTCGGTTTGCGCCCAACTCCTTCGCCGGCAGCACTGTTAGAAATGCTGCGTACCGAGGCTCACGATAGACAAGTGCGGCGCGCCTGAGCAGCGCGGCCAACTCGAGCCGGTCTTCCAAAGTGACGCCGTGAAGTTGCGGGTACGGCCATTTCCTCGATGCATCGACGTACGGCGCCAGGAAATCGAGCGCCGCGCGCAGACTGCGGCCGTCCGACGTCTTGAAATGCCAGAGATCGATTCCAACCTTGTCGCCCAGCGCCGCCAGGTCATACAGCGCTTCCAGGTTGAACAAGCAGTAGGAAAAAGACCTCGTCCGCTCGATCTCGAACAGCTGCCGGCCATCCGGTTCGATCTGCGAGGCGATCCGTTTTTTCTTGGCCTCGTCGATCACTTGGTGCGAGAGCTCTCGCTTGCCGACAAACAGGGCCAGCGCTGCCACCTGGACGTCGTACCAGGAGCCGTGATTGTTGCGCGCGGACGCTTCCTTACGGCCATTCTCGCTGGTCAAGAGCCAATCAAGGTACTGGCCGAGCCAAGCCCTCAGGCCCTGCTGATCAGCCTCGGTCCATGATTTCGACCGGGACAGCCATTCCAGCGCCGTGGTGAGGTTGGCCAGACCGCGAGTCTCGATGATGCCTGCGGCGCGGCCGGCAACTCTGCCGGCAACCGCCTGGCCGTAGTCGAGGTTGGGATTCATCCTTGTTGCGGGCTTGACAAACCAGACCCGAAGAAGCTCCGCGGCGTACGCGGCATAACGCTCGTCGCCCCTCTCGCGAAACGCGAGCGACAGCGTCTGCACCGCCGCGAGCATTGCATGAAACGAATGACTGTCTGTCTGGCTTGTGTCGTGATCCGGATTGCGCTCGCCGTCGCGCCGAACGTACGGCAGGCCGTTCGGCTTCGTTGGATCCGGCCACCAGTAGGGCCCGGTACTCATGTAATCGTGCTTGTCTCCGCTCGGTGGT
>WNEZ01001460.1_pt1 | contig 20775 bp, 11 predicted proteins | sample 5400521 | NCBI WGS metagenome assembly WNEZ01 (sample SAMN13153339, study PRJNA577476) | soil metagenome | isolation source: 120 cm saprolite under Douglas fir tree site 2 hole 1 replicate 1 | place: USA:California | collected 2015-04-18 | reverse complement strand
CCTCAATGAAGAAAACATTCAGGAGGCGCTGCGCGCGATTCGTCTGGCGCTGCTTGAGGCCGACGTCAACTTCAAAGTCGTCAAGCAGCTTATCGATCACATCCAGGAGAAGGCCGTCGGCCAGCAGGTGGCGACGGCGCTTTCGCCCGGGGATCAGGTCATCAAGATTCTCCGCGATGAACTGATCGAAGTCCTCGGCCATGACACTGCCAAGCTCAAGTTTGCCTCGCAGCCTCCGACGGTCGTGCTCATGGCCGGGCTGCAGGGATCGGGCAAGACCACCACGTCCGGCAAGTTGGCGAACTGGCTGAAGAACGGCGGTCACCGGCCGTTGCTGGTTTCCGTCGACGTCTACCGTCCCGCAGCCCGCGAGCAGCTTAAAGTTGTGGCCCAGGCGATCAAGGCCAACATCTACGAAGGTGAGGTTGGCGAGGCCAACACCGCTACGGTCGAGCGCCTGGCGAAGGAAGCGCGTCGCGAAGCCATCAACACCGGCTCGGACGTGCTGATCGTCGATACTGCCGGCCGCCTGCACATCGACGATCAACTGATGGACGAGATGCAGTCGCTCAAGCGGCTGCTCAATCCGCAGGAAATCCTGTTCGTGGCCGACGCTATGACCGGACAGGACGCGGTCAACTCCGCCGACGAGTTCCACAAGAAGCTGGCGCTTACCGGCGTGGTTCTCACCAAGATGGACGGTGACGCCCGCGGCGGCGCGGCGCTTTCCATCCGCCAGGTCACCGGCCAGCCGATCAAGTTTATCGGCGTGGGCGAAAAATACGACGCGCTTGAGCCCTTCCATCCCGACCGCATCGTCTCCCGCATTCTAGGCATGGGTGACATTCTTTCGCTGATCGAAAAAGCGGAGCAGAATGTCGACAAGAAAAAAGCCCAGGAGATGGCCAGCCGGGCGCTTTCAGGCGACGGTTTTTCGCTGGAAGATTTCCGCGACCAGTTGCGGCAGATCAAGAAAATGGGATCCATCCAGAACCTGATGGGCATGCTGCCCAGCGTCGGTCCCTTCGCCGGAATGCAAAAGCATGCTGATAAGGTGGACGAAAAGCAGCTCAATCGAGTAGAGGCGATCATCAACTCGATGACCCAGCACGAGCGGCTGCACCACGAGGTCATGAACGGCAGCCGGCGCAAGCGCATCGCCCGCGGCTCCGGCACCAGCGTGCAGGAAGTCAATAACCTGCTGCGCCAGTACGCCCAGATGCGAAAGATGTTCAAACAAATCGGCAAGCCCAGCTTCGCCCGCAAGCTGGCGGGGATGAAAATGCCGGGCATGTGAACGGACGTCGGACCTCAGACGTCGGACCTCGGACGTCAGCCCGGATCCGTTCCGTAGAGTAGAATTTCTTCCCCTAGTGTGGTTTGTCGAAGTCTGGCGCCCGAGGTCCGCTCTATGAAGTGGCGTTCCCTCGAAGAATCTGCTCCCGGCGTTGACACCCGCTCTCTGCGTGATATTTTCAGCGAGCGGAAGGCTCTGATCGCCAAGTACGTTCCGCCGGAAACCCAGGCGGTTCACGCCCGGGTCATCGCGGAATTAAAAGGAAATCATTTCGCTGAAAACGTTCTCGCCACCGGCTCGAAGGCTCCGTTCTTCGAACTGGGCGACCACAACGGCAAGCTGGTTTCGTCGGCGGACCGGTTAAGCCGAGGCCGCCTGGTAACCTGCTTTTTCCGGGGACGCTGGTGCCCTTTCTGCGTAGGACAACTGGAGGCTATGAACCTGATCGTGCCGGCGATCGAACAGGCCGGGGCATCGCTGCTCGCAATCTCGCCCCAGACGGTTCAGCAGTCGTTCTTCATGGCCGATCAGCACCAGCTGCGCTTTCCGTTGCTAAGCGACGCCGGAAACAAGGTCGCCCGCCAGTTCGGGCTGGTGTACCGCGTTCCAGAGGAGCAGCAGGCAATTTACCGCCGAGCCTTTATCAACCTGCCCTTCGCCAACGGTGATGATAGTTGGGAACTTCCCATTCCAGCCACCTTCATTCTTGATCGCGACGGCGCCGTGCTCTACGCTTCGGCCAACGAGGACTACACCGAGCGTCCCGAACCCTCAGACATGCTTCATCGGCTCGCCGGGTTGGCCTGAGTACACGCTGAAGTTTTTCAATTGTGATCGAACCAATTATGATTGGACATGGGTGACTCGTCCCTTTGGAGCGCTGATGGGAGCAATAATGACCAGCGCAGCCGGCTCGCTGAGCTGACTGCGAGCACCACCGATCCCGCCAAGGATTTCCCTCTCCGCCGTGATGTCCGCTCGCTCGGCATATTACTGGGCCGTGTCCTGGTCGAGCAGTCCGGCAAATCCCTGCTCGAAGTTGTCGAGGAGTTGCGGCGCATCTTCATTCAGCATCGCGAACAGCCGCGCCTGCAAACCGCAAGTCCGAATCAGAATGATCTGGATTTTAAAGATCCCTTGCTCATCCAGGCGCGGAACATTGTCTCGGGCCTCACCATTGAAGAAGCCCACCGCGTTACCAAAGCGTTTGCCATCTATTTCGAACTCACCAATCTCGCGGAGACTACGCATCGCAAACGGCGCCGCCGCGCCGCCAAGCTGCATGCCGAGCAACCGGCGTTGGAAGGTTCTTTTCGAGGCACGCTGAAACGCATGCGCGCCGCCGGATTCAGCGCTGATCAGGCATTGGCCGTTCTGCGCAAAATAAAAGTCGTGCCGGTTTTCACCGCCCATCCCACCGAAGTCGCGCGCCGGACGGTGCTGCTCAAGCGCCGCCGCATTGCCAAGCAACTGGAGCGGCTGGACCGCCTGCCCCTGACCGAAGCAGACGCCAGCCGGTTCGAATCGTTGATCTTCGCGGAAGTGACCGCACTCTGGCAGACCGATGAAGTTCGCCTCGAAAAACCTCTGGTCACCGACGAAATCCGCATGGGCCTCGACCACTATCCCATGTCTCTGTTTGCTGCCCTGCCCCGGGTTTACGACGAACTCGCCGAGTCTTTTCGCCAGGTTTACGATTTCGATATCGACCAACGCGACCTTCCCGGACTTCTCTCCTTCGGCTCCTGGATCGGCGGCGACCGCGATGGCAATCCCTTCGTCACACCCTGCTCCACGCGTGAAGCGCTGCAGCGAGCCCGGAACACGGTCCTTACCCACTACATCACGGAACTGGAACGCGCTACGGATCAGCTCAGCGCTTCCTGCCGTCAAGTGCCGGTTTCTGAAGCCGTCCGATCGCGGCTCGCGGACTATAACGCTCAGATGGGCGACGAGTCTTCGCGCCAGTCACGGATTTCCAGCGCAGAACTCTATCGTCGCCTGTTGAACCTGATGGTCGTACGGCTGCGTCACAGCCGCGAAGCCTTTACCGATCCCAAGTCGTACCACTCCGCCGGCGAATTCGAAAGTGATCTCTCGCTGATCCGCGAGAGCCTGGCAGCCAACCGCGGCCAGGATCTGGGCGAACTGGTGCTCGATCCAATTCTGCGCGAAGTGCGCACTTTTGGATTTCATCTCTCGACGCTCGACATTCGTCAGCACGCTCGCGTGCATGCACAAGCGCTGGCCGAGATCGGATCACAGGCCGTCAACCCAGCCGGCCCAACCCGGGGAATTTCCGCCTCCAGCCAGGATGTTCTCGACACTCTCCGCGAAGTCGCGGAGTTGAAGAAGACTTATCCTTCCGGCGCGATCCGCAATTACATCATCAGCGGAGCGCAGTCTGAGGACGACGTGTTCGCGGTGGCGAAATTGGCCGCAGCCTGCGGGGTGCAGGTCGCCGCCTCCGCGGATGACCCCGGGCTCATGCCCGTGCCCCTGTTTGAATCCATCGACGACCTGCGTTCTTCCGCTGCCGTGATGGAGCGCATCTGGAGCGCGCCCGACTACCAGCCGCTGCTCGACTCCTGGGGACGCTGGCAGGAAGTCATGCTCGGCTATTCCGATTCCAACAAAGACGGCGGCATGCTGACCAGCATTTGGGAGTTATACAAAGCTCATCGTGAGCTGCATCGCGCAGCCCGGGAGCACAACGTGAAGCTGCGTCTTTTTCATGGCCGAGGAGGCACCGTCGGCCGCGGCGGCGGCCCTACCCACACCGCCATTCTCGCCCAACCGGTCGGCGATTTTTCCGGCGAAATTCGCATCACCGAACAGGGGGAAGTCCTCAACTGGAAGTATGCCGATCCCGTTCTGGCGGAGTGGAATCTGGAAATCATGATCGCGTCCTGCATGGAAGCCATCACCCGCACGCGCGGGCCGGCTCCGGGAGCGGACCAGCGCTGGGCGCCGGCGATGGAACAAATGTCGGCGGAGGCGTTTATTTTTTATCGCCAGAACATCGCCGACAATTCCGATGTGATTGAATATTTCGAGCAGGCGACGCCAGTGAACGAACTGGAACATGCGCGTATCGGCTCGCGTCCTCCGCGGCGCAGCGAAGGCCGCCGCCTCGAAGATCTCCGCGCCATACCCTGGGTTTTCGGCTGGATGCAGAGCCGCCACGCCGTCCCCGCGTGGTTTGGCGTGGGTCATGCGCTGGAACAGTTTGTCGCGCAAAACGCCGCTGGCGCATCCCTCCTCTGCGAGATGATGCGGAGCTTCCCGCTGTTCTCAGACTTGATTCGCAACGTGGAACTGGCTATGTCCAAGGCCGACTTGACGATTGCGCGCCTCTACGCCGAACTGGTTACTGACGCAGACTTGCGCGAACGCGTCTGGCGCATGTTGGTAGAAGAATTCGAACGCACCCGCCGCATGATCCTCACCATCACCGGACAAAAAGAGCAACTCGAAGGCAATCCGGTGCTCGCCCGCTCCATCCGGCTGAGAAATCCTTATGTCGACCCCATGAGCCTGGTCCAGGTGGAACTGCTACGCCGCAAGCGCGCAGGCGCGAGCGCGGACGGCGTCGACTACGCCCTGGGCGCGACCATCAACGGTATCGCCGCCGGCCTACACAACACGGGATAAATTGGGAAAGGAGTGGTGCCGCCGAAGCGGGTCAGCGCGTGACTTCCGCCAACTGTCTCTCCGTGCTCGGCTCGTACTCCACGATATAACCCGCCACCGCGCTGGCTGCCACGGTCAGGGGACTGGCCAGATACATTTGTCCGGGCCCGCTGCGGCCGGGGAAATTCCGGTTCTGCGCGCTGATCACCACTTGCTCGGGTCTCGTGGTCACTCCCGGTCCGGCGTTGATGCAGGCGCCGCAACTGGGCTCGATCACGAGCGCACCAGCCTTCTCGAAGGTATCCAGATATCCCTTGCGGATACAGTATTCGCGCGTCTCCTGCGATCCGAACTGGATGTAGAACTTCACCGAATCCGACACGCGCTTGCCCTGGCGCAGGGCATCGGCCAGCACCCGGGCGTACATATCCATGTCTTCGTTCTTGCCCGCCGTGCAGGTGCCGCCGTAGGCCAGCTCGATGGGCACGGGCGTATTCAGCTCGCGGACGTACTTGCCATTTCCTGGGTCGCCCGGCGTGGCCACCATGGGCGTGATCTCGGCGGCATCGAGTTCGATGGTATGGGCGTACTGCGCATCGCGATCGCTGTACAGGCCCTCGATCATCGACTCAGCTTGCTTGCGATCCATGCCACGCCGCTCGACCAGAAAATCAACCGCCTTCTGATCTGGCGCGACGATTCCGGTGAAGCCGCCTATCTCGGCCGCCATGTTGGTCATGGTGGCACGCTCGTCCACGCTCAGCTCTTCGATGGCTTCTCCTGCGTATTCCATTACTTTGGCCAGCGCCTTGCCGCTGCGCACGTAGTCCAGGCTGAGAATCTTCAAAATAAAATCCTTCGCGGTCACGTTGGGGTGCTTCTTGCCGCGAATCACGATCTTCACCGACTCCGGCACCTTGACGCGCACATCTTTCGTGATCCAGGAATTAAAGACGTCTGTGGTGCCGATACCGAAGGCCACACAGCCGATCGCACCCACGTGCGGAGTGTGCGAATCGGAGCCGATATTCAGCTGTCCCGGCAAAGCGTAGCTCTCCAAGACGATGGAGTGGCAAATGCCTTCCGAGCCCTTCCGGTCTTTTAGTTCTCCATGCAGCTTGATTCCCTGCTTCGCCGCGAAATCCTGCTGCTTGAGCTTGAGTTGGGTAGCCAGGTCGAGGAGGCCCAGTTTCTTTTTCTCTTCCGAGATCACCTCATCGAGGAAGGTGAGGTGATCGCGGAAAAACAGGATGCTCGAAGGATCGTTGACCTTCGCATCCTTGCCGACGTAGCGCTCGAAGAAGATTGCCGCCATGGGAGTGACGTATTCATGGCTGAAACGGAGATCGGCGCGGGCGAAGCCGGTGTCGCCGGGTTTCACGGCGCCTGCCGCGCTTCGCTCGGCTGGACGTGCGGGGACGCCCGTCGCTCCATCGGACTCGAGCATGTGATGGGCGAAGATTTTCTCGGCCAGCGTCATGGGGCGTTTTGGCGTCTTGATAGGCGGGAGAAAAACCTTTTTCTGCATGCGCGCCACATTGAAGGGAAACAGGCCGCCGTACTCGATCACCTGGCGCGTGATCTCATCTTCACCGGTGGTGAATTCGCTGAGCGGAATTTCTTCGCCGGCGCGAATCTTTTCGATCAGCGAAAAGTTGGTCGAAGTCAGCAGGCCCAGGTTCTGACAGTTCTGTTTGTAGATGCGCTCGATATTTTCGGCGATCACCAACTGGATCCCCGCGCACATCTCGGCGTAAGGCGACTGTTCCCGGCTCGATCCCTTGCCCCGCCGCTTGCCGCTGACCGCGCAGACGAATCCACCTTTTTTTACGTCGCTTCGGCCGATGGGCAGCACGTCGCCGCATTTGAGGCCCAGGTAGGGGATTTCGCCGAGCGTCTCATCGAAATAGAAGCAGTAATGGGCGGGCGTGATCTCATCGGTGGAAATGTCATCTCGCAATTTCGGATTATTGGCGGGGTTCTTCGTATCCCAAGGCAGGTCTTCGCCCGCCAGTTGCCGCTTGATAAGTTCGGGGTCTTCCGTGAGGAAAAGAATGCGCCCTTGCAGACGGACTTGATGGTGGCGTTTTTCGATCTTTCGTTCCAGAAGCGAGTTGATCACAATGAGCCCAGTGTCTTAATCATGCAGCCATTCTCTGTTCTCATTTTACGCCGGACGTGCCTAGTGGTGCTCGTGTTTGTGGTCGTATTCTTCCCCGGCAGTAATGGCGACAGTCAACCGGTTTTCCTTGGGCGCCAGCGGACACGTGGCGTAGGGCGTGACCGCGCACGGCGGATTGTAGGCGCGGTTAAAATCGATCACGACCGTTCCGTTACTAACCGGATCGGTCTTCAGGAAGCGGCCTCCGGGGTAGGTGTTGGTCTTGCTGGTCGGATCGCTGAAAACAAAAAACAGTCCCTTTGCCGCATCGCCGCCCAGATCGGTAAGCCTCAGTTCCTGGCCGCCGATCTTGAACACGGCTGTTCCCGCAATCGGTGTCGGGGTCGCGTCTCCCAACACGTTCGGAACCTCGACAGTTTGTTTGCCGTCGCTGGGAAGCCAGGTTGCAGTCACCCGGTAAGACAAATCGAGCGGGAAAAACGTCGGGCCGGGGTAATGGCGCGCGGCATCGCTCTCCACATCCTTCACGCGGATACCGATGCGCTGGCCGCGTACGATCACGTGCAAACGCAGACTTCCCATCTCGACCATCGTCGGATTGCCCGACGTATCCGGCTGGAGTTCGGCCGTAGTCACAGGTTTACCTGCGATGGTTGCGTTGCTCCCGGGAGCGAACTTCGCAGTCACAGTCTTCCCTTCCAGAGTGAACGTTCCGGCGTTGCCCGGCCCTTTGGGAAAAACGATAGCGTTTTTCGGATCCCTGCCAAAACTGTTCTCGCCCGGTTTGAGCCAGAACAAGCCGGCGAGCGGCAGCCATTCCTGTTTGAGATCCTCGACCAACTCGCCTTTCCATTTATCGAACTCCTGCTGGTAGGCGGGGTCGACGGCGACTGGAGCAGCGTTGTCCGCCGCCAATGCAATCGCACATAAGACGGAAACCGCGACAGCTGCCAGCCAGACTCTGCGCTTCATACTTTTCTATACTCCTGATCTATACTCCCGCACATCGGGCAAGGGTTCCAGGCCGTGCCCAGCGAAAATCTGCGCGAACTCGTTGAGCAGCGCGCCATGCACCAACCCATTCGTGGCCAGAGTCTCGCGGCTGTTTAGTTGAAACGGTCCGCCGTGGAAATCGGTCACCTTGCCGCCCGCCTCCTCGACGATCAGCACACCCGCAGCCGTGTCCCAGGGATTGAGATTGAACTCCCAGAATCCGTCGAAGCGTCCGCTGGCCACGTTGCACAGGTCCAAGGCCGCCGAACCCGCCCGCCGCACTCCGTGGGTATGTAGGGTAATCTGATGATAGAAATAAATATTCGGATTCTTGTGCCGTTTGTGGCTGGGAAAGCCGGTTGCGACCAGGCATTCGGCCAGGCCTGCAGTTTTCGAAACCTGGATGCGGTGCTGGTTCAGGTAGGAGCCGCTTCCCTGCTCAGCCGCGAACAGCTCATCGCGCGTAGGATCGTAGACCACGGCGGCAATTCTCCGGTTCTTGTGCTCCAGCCCCAGCGAAACGCAGAATACCGGATACCCGTGCGCGAAGTTCGTGGTGCCATCGAGCGGATCCACGTACCAGCGATATTCGCTGCCGGTATCGACCAGGCCTTGCTCTTCGCCAAGAATGTCGTGGCTGGGCCAGAGACCCTTGATTCGCTCCCGGATCAGAATTTCCGACTTGCGATCCGCGATTGTGACCAGGTCCGCATCGCCCTTGTACTCGATCTTCACGTGCTGCTGGAAATACCCCATCAGCAAAGTGCCCGCCTCGCGGGCGATCTCCGCCATAGCAGGAACGAAATCATTGTGGTTGGCTTGAGTCATGAAAGGTTTTCTTTGCGTCCTCCGTTTTTCCTTCGCGTTCTCTGCGGTTAAGATCTTTAAAGCTTTTAACCGCAAAGGACGCTAAGAAAACCCGCAAAGGACGCAAAGAAAAGCTTACTTGCGCTTCCCGTCTTCTGCGATGTACATGATTTCGTGTTTGAAGATAAACAGATTGGGCTGGTCTTCGCGGGTCAGCCGTACCATGTTTTTGTCGTAATATTCGATCCAGCCCCGGACTACTTCTCCGTCCGCCAACTTGATGGTCACTGGTTTCTGTTTTTCCCCGAGAGACTTCAGGTACGCGGCCTCCTCTGAGGTTTGCTCCGGAGGGGCGGGCCGTCCCTTGCGCGGCGGGCCGTTGGTTCCTTGTCCGTGAAAAGGCATAGCTGCCATTTTACACGCTGTATCCTCAGGGGGTGGGAGCGGCGGTCCCTTCCTAGAATGTAACTTTCAATCCGAACTGGAACTGGCGTGGAGCACCCAGCGAGAACACCCCCGAGCCGGGACCAATGCGATTCGCGGTCCGATCCGACGCCGCGGTGCCATTGATGGTTCCGACAGCTCCGCTCAGCGCTCCACTCAAACGGTTTCCCGGACCGTCGAAATTGGCAAAATTGAGAACGTTGAATGCGGACACGCTGGGCTCCAGCACAAATCGGTCCGCGATCTTGAAAGGCCGTGACAGGCTCAGATCGAAGGTTTGCAGCCAGGCCAGATTCGCAACTCCGGGCAGTGGGCCCTGGATGCTGGGCAGGTCTGCACCCAACCGCACCAGTTGCGATCGCGACAGCAAACCAGCATTGACCAGCGCCAGCCCGGCGGGAGTCAACGCATCGCTGAAGTTCGTGTCGTAGGTCTGGATGATGGTGCTGAGGTTCTTGGCCCGGACGGCGCGCCCGAATGCTCCGATGTTGGTTCCCGGCAGAATATCGCCGTAGGCGCTGGCGCCAGTTACGCTCTGTCCGCCGAAGGCCCCATCGCCAGTTATATCGGTACGGAATATCTCGCCACCTACGCCTCCGCTGGCCGGCAGAAACAGGGTCTGGGGTAAAGGCGAGGCAAATTGCGCGATCAAGCCCAGGCGGGCGCCATAAGGCAAATCCAACATCGAGGCCAGGGAAAACTGGCTCTTGCGGTCCTGGGACGCCGAGCCGAAAAACGCGGTCGGGTGGTTGAAGTCCACCGCGAGGGGCAGGAGATCCTGGTCGCCCAAGCCTCCCGCAACGTTGCTGCGGAAGCTGGAGTGCGCGTAGGAAAATTGCACGGTTCCGCCTCGAACCCCACGGATCGGGTTGGTGATCTCGGTGCGCAGTGAGAGCTGCACTCCGCTGTACAGGGAGCGTCCGGCGGGGAAGAACATGGTGTTGCGCCCCACCAGCGGATTGCTTCCCGGAAACGCCGCCCCGGTATTCGGAGTCAAACCGAACAGGGACGCGGGGCCTCCGGCCAGGAACTGCCCCCCGGAATCGAGTCCGTGGTTGGCAAAATCTGAGATGTTGGCGCCCGGCACAGCCGCCAGGTAACAGTTGACCGCAGTCTGCGAGCTGGCGCCGGCGCTGGACGCCGGAGCGCAGCCGGCGCTGAGCGGATTCGCCGCCAGGGTACCGTTGATCGCGTTCAAGGCCGCATTCGTGTTCAGGAACAGCGCATCCCCGACATGGTTCGTATCGTATCCCAACAAGTAGTGGGTCCCGACATTGCGCAAGTAGTCCACACTGAGCAGGGTCGTCTGCCAGATCTGTTTCTGGAAACCGATGTTCATCTGCACCGAACGGGGAGTCTGGTAGTTCGGCGCCAGCAATCCCTGGCTGCTGAGCGATTGCCCCAGATAACTGGGATTTGGCGAACTGGAAGTAAGCGCTGAACTGGCAGCCTGGAATGCACTCTGCAAGGCCGCAATCGGGGTCGTCACATCTCCGATGGGCTGGCCGCACAGTCCGGCAGCGTTCCGCGGAACGTTGTCCGGGAAAATAACCATGCCGTGGCTGGCGCATGGATCGTTCGCCTGCGCATTGAATGCACCGGTCGCCAACCGGGACACACGATCTGGCAGCAGGTTACGAAAAACATTGTTGTCGTAGTACATGCCGATCCCGGCGCGGACTACGGTCCGTCCGCTTTTGCCCGGGTCCCAGATCACACCCAACTGCGGCGCGAAATTCAGGTTGGGCTGCCGCACCCGGTCGCCCGATCGCGGAACTCCTCCGAACTGGCTGATCAGGCTGGCACTGCCGGTGCAGGGCGCCTGGGTTCCGAAAGAAGCCGCTACCGCTGAGCACGGAATAGTTGGCAAATCAGAATCGCTGCGCCCGGTATCACGAACGTACTGCACACCGATGGTCACGGTGAGGTTAGAACGAAGTTTCCAGGTATCCCCGGCGTACGCCTGTAGGCGAGTGTCGTTGAAACCCCCGCAGGGAGAGCCCAGCGCCGACTTTTCACTGAAACAGTTGAGACCGTTTCCCAGCGTGATGCTTTCCACCGGGTAGTTCAGCGGATTGCTCGCGCCGCCGGGGAACGGCCCAACCGCTGCCAATACCTCGGACGCTGCGTCTGTTTGCGAGCCCACTTGCGGAGCCAGTCCGAAAAGATTGGCGGAAATCAGACTGTCGATCTTGTTCACCGCTACACCGGCGCGAATGGTATGAGCCTGCCACGTCCGGGTGACGTCATATCTGCCTTCGAGATTCGCCTGCTTTGTGCGCTGTGGCGCCTGCGGGTTGGGCCCGCTGGCAAATCCGGAGGCACCGGTGAAATTCAGGCTGATCCCGGGAGCAGGATTGAAGATGCTCGTCCCCTGCACTGCGTCCACGATCTCGTTGGAGAACCGGTCGTAGGCAAAGCGAACGCTGTGGAGGGTCGTTCCCCGCGTGAAATCAAGACCAGCAGCGTTGCCCGGAGTGTTATCGCTGCTCTTGAGAGGCTGGAAGTTGTTGCCTCCGAATGCATTCACCGCGCTGCTGTTGTCATAGGTGAAGCGGTAGAACAGCTGCAATCGCGGAGAGAGTCTGTAATCGAGGCGCGCATCGCCTTCGGTCGCATGAAAGGGGGACTTATAGCTTCCATTGAGAACATCGAAAGGAGCGTTGAACACTACCGGCGCGTCCAGGTCCTGCTTGAAATATTCGCCGGAGAGAAAGTAGAACAATTTGTCTTTCTTCCAGGCGCCACCCACACTGCCGCCAAAAAATTCACGCGAGTAGGAATTGTCCAGCCCGCCGGGAAACTTTGCATTCCCAGCGGCCTGGTCGCGGAAGTTGCCGAAGAGTTCTCCGTGAAGGTCGTTCGCGCCGGATTTCGTAATCAGATTCACGGCGCCGCCCGAAGCCAGACCGGAAGAAAGCGGCAGCAGCGACTGGCTCACGCGCAACTCCTGGATCGCACCCGCCGGCAGGTTCGTGGTGGTTGCCCCTACCACCTCATCCGTGATGTCGAGGCCATCAAGTTGCATACGGGTGGTGCAGCCATTGCGCCCGACGATGGAAGTCGCGGCAAGCCCGCTCTTGGAGGGTGCCAGCACTTGTCCGTCGAGCAATTGCACTCCCGGCTCAATCCGAGTCAGGTCCAGGAAATCGCGATCGCTGGGAATTTGATCGATTTGGCTGGAGGTTATCGTGCCCCGCACTTCCGCCGTTTCGCTATTGATCAGGACCGGCCCAGCTATGATTTCGCGTTGCAATTTGACGTCGCCGGTGGCGGTGGCGGCTGCCTGAATTCTTATCAGAATCTCGGCGGGCTGGAACCCCTTGGCCGCTACTTGCAGAACATATTCTCCGGGAGGCAGATCGCGCACGGCATAGGTGCCGGCAGGGCTGGTCGTGGTCTTAGTGGTTTGCCCGGTGACCTTTTGAGTGACTGTAATCTCCGCTCCGCTCACCGAGGCGCCCCTCGGCCCGGTTACGGTCCCCGAGACATTTCCCGTGGAGGGCTCCTGAGCGTAAGCCAGCGACGAAATTACCAGAAGAACCGTTATCGCTCCAGCCTGCAAAATCGACTGCCTGAAGGCGAAGCGGGCACAACCAGGATTGCTCGACATTCGTCTAGCTTACCTTCCTTGCCAGGATTTGGATTTTCCACGCGCGGACAACCGAAATGCATTCCACTGCCCGGATCGAAGGAAGGCAGAAGGCGTCAGCTTCACCACGGGCACAACCTGCCCCGCGCAACGGAGAACTCCGATTAGCAATCTCATAAGACTTTCACAAGGGAATTTGTCTCGTCAACCGGCTTCCAATGTAGCGCCGGCATCCCTTCGACTGCGCTCAGGGCAGGCTTGCCGGCTGTCCCGAGGGCATCCTGCCCTCGGCTTGGCGGGCGGGACGCCCGCCACCACAGCCGCCGGGCCTGCCCTGAGCAAAGTCGAAGGGACGGTAGCGCTACAAAAAATATTTAGTGCGATTTGGACGTGTAGTATCCCGTCCGATGACGCACCTTGAACCCGGAGTCGGCCGGCAAACCGCCGACCATCACCTGAATGCGACGGAAATCTGAATCGGAAAGCCGTTGCGAAGGATAGTACGCAAGCAAGTACTGGGTACGCAGTTCATCGCTGATCTGGTGAAATGCCTCGTCCAATTGGGGCAATGACGACGCGTAGAAATATTTCCCGCCGGTATCCTGGGAAAGCTGAATGAGCGCGTGCTCGCCTCCGGTGTCTCGTCCTGCGCTGGCTTCGATCGGCACTACGATAATACTGTACAGGATAGCTTCGGCCGTTTCCGCGGCGCGCACGGCTTCTTTGTAATCCACTTTGCTCATGGTGTCGCCGCCATCGGTGATGACGACCATCACTTTGCGTCCCTGGCGCGGCTCCAGCGCCTCCGATCCCAGAAAGAGCGCGTCATAAAGCGCCGTGGCTGAACCCAGTCGAACGTGGTCGATGGCGCGGTCGATGATCCTGAGGTCGGCGGTGAAGGCGGTCAGTTCGCTCACGGTCTCGCTGAATGCGTAGAGTGACAAGGCGTCCACCGGGCGCAGGATGGCGTGGGCAAAGCGGCGCGCCGAAGCCAGTTCTAACGGAAGGTCTTTGCGTGTGCTCAGACTGGTATCAACCGCCAGCACGATGGAGAGCGGCAGGGCGGACTCTTTGTCGAAGACCGCGATTTTCTGCTCTTTGCCGTCTTCCTGCAATGCGAAGTTTTCTTTTTTCAGCCCCGCGAGAGGTGCGCCGCGTTCGTCCGTCACAGTCACGAACACGTTCACCAGTTTGACGTCAACCTTGAAAGTGGGATCGGACTCCTGGGCGGCGGAGACAAGGCACAGAACCAGCAGAAGGCCAGCAGTTGCAGCTTGTTTCATCGGGGAAGTTAAGGTGCTTCTGTGCGTTCTTCGTGCGCTCTCTTCTGCAATCTCCGCTACGAAAAGACTTTTCTGAAACCTACTTGATGGCAGGGATCGCAGCCCAACATCGTCGAACCTACGCAGGCAACGGCTGGTCACTTAGATGCGCGCTCGCTGGAATGGGTGCCTTGCGTGCCAGGAATCTCGTCCGGGAAAGACTCGCCATCGGCCCAGACCGCGCCATCTTCGAAATACTCCTTCTTCCAGATGGGCACAGTTCGCTTGAGCGTATCGATGAGCCAGCGACAAGCGTCGAAAGCCGCCGCACGGTGGGCTGAAGCCACCACAATCAACACGCTGGTCTCGCCGATTTCCAGCCGCCCCAGGCGATGGACGATGGCGAGGTCGCGAATCCTGAACTCGGCCAGCGCCCGGACGGCTAACTCTTCCATCTGTTTGAGCGCCATCTCTTCGTAGGCTTCGTAATCGAGGTACAGGGTACGGCGACCGCGGCTATGGTTGCGCACAATGCCCTCGAAGACAGCGATGGCTCCGTCCTCGGGATGCTTGATTCCTTTAACCAGAGAAGCGGTGGCGATGGCCCCCTTGACGATGGCTGCGTGACTCTTGCACTCAGCCCCGTCTGCCGGGTCTTGCTCAGAACCGCCACTCACTGGCGGCAACAGTGCGACCTCATCCCCGGGGCTTAACTTCACGTCGGGCGCAGCGTATTGCTGGTTGACCGAAAGGGCGAGGGAGGACGTAAATTCCTTCAGGCGAGGAATGGCTCCCTCATAGTGATCGAGGACATCCCCCAGCGTGGCATTCTCAGGCAGGTTGAGCGAGTCGCTCGGCGTTCCGGCCAGGTCCTTGAGCATACCGAAAAATAAGACGCGAATTTGCATTGGTGCAGAACAACCAGTTCCCGGTTTTCAGTTTCCAGTTCCCAGTAGTCTATCGCGCAAGAGGCATTTGGAGGTGGACGCAACAAAGTAGAATTGCCAGCCCCCGTTCGAGAGCTGGCAATGTAGCGCTGGCATCTTGCCGGCTGTCCCCAGGGCATCTTGCCCTCGGCGTGAGCACGGGACGGCGGCGCTACATCCTAGTGCGGCCGGTTGTCCGGCCGATTGTCCGCTGGCCGCTGCGGCTGGTGCTGAGGTTGAGTCTGGTGCTGAGCCTGCGGAGGCGGCTGCGGCGCTCGATTCTGCGGAGGCGGGGCCTGCTGGCGTTGTTGCTGCCAGTTGCGGAACTTGTTCTCGTCGTCCCGGGCCTGGGCTGCGTTTCTTTCCTGCACCGGTGGCGCGGGTCTGGCCTGCGGGTGCGACCAGCCTTGCGAGCGATTGTTGTTGTTATTCCCCACCGGGTTTTCCCCAGTGAGCGGCGGACGCGGCACCATCGGCCTTTCCGGACGCACCACCTCGTTCTCATGTGGGGCAACAATCGGAGTCTGGGGACGCGCTTCGGGACGCGGCATCCCTGAACGCGACGCTTGCTCTGGCTCCGGCGTGCGCACCGGCTGTTGCGGGCGCGGGACTGGGCGTTCGATGCGCTGGCCCAACGGCTGCGCCTGAACCGGCTGCTCAGTATGTATGTTGATCGAAGGCTGTCGCTGCTCGAAAGGCTGTTTGGCCGGAACCGGTCGGCGGGTCGCAACCACCTGGCGGTTCACGATCGCCTGCGGCGGCCTGAACCGGGCCGGAGCACCCGAGCCCAACACGCTCGCCCTGACTGGCTGCACCGAAATACCGTGTTCCACCGGCGCATCGGCCAGTTGCCGCGCATCGAAGCGGCCCAGGTTCCGGGACACCGGACGCGCGTTGATGAACGTATCGCGAGAAACCACAGTCACGCCGTTATTCACTCGCTGATTGATGTACGTAATGCGGTTGACATTGCGATTATTCGAGTTGTATTCGTTGTAAACGTTAGTCACTCTGGTTACGTTCACCACCGTGTTGGTGACATTCAACCGCTCCACGTAACCGCGGCTTCCCCGGTAATACGGCACAAACACTTCGCCTGGAGCCAGCGGGAACCAGCCCACGCCGGGGCCGCCGCCGATAGCAAATCCGCCGCCGCCTACAAAGACCACCAGGGCTGGCGCAAACACTGGCCGGACGGCAACCGGTCCAGGCACCCAGCACCAGCGGTTTTCCGCATAAGCCCAGCGTCCGTAGTGGAAGGGCGCGAAACCCCAGGGCTCGTCTTCGACCCAGGTCCAGCCCCACGGATCGATGAAGGCCCAGTGGCCATTGCGATAAGGGGCCCAGTCCACGGCAACGCCCGCCGGAACCCAAACCGTTCCATAGCCGCCGACATATTGCCAGTGGCCGTAATCGTCGAGGTCTTCGTAACCGGTCATTTCCGGCGAAACATAGTTCGCCGATTCGGCGCCGTCTTCATTGTGGTCGCGCTGAAATGCCCAGCTATCGAATTCATCCGAGGCCGGTAGCTGCGCGATGTCGTAGTCCAGCTGATCGGTGCCGGAGAAACGGGCCGACTGGCCTGCCACCACGGTGTACGAATATCCTCCGCCCGTGATTTCGCCGCGCCCACTCATGACAGAGACATTCGTCACGCCGCCATTGCTGTCGACATCAATCCGGTATTCTCCGGTGCGCTGCAGATCGAACGCCAGGTTGGGAGTATCCACCTCAAAAAGATCGCCGTCATCGAGATGGCGAACTCGCAAGATGATCGTGCCCTCGGACAGACGAAGCTGCGTCGACTGGTCGTCGAGAGCGAGCAGCGTCAGACTGGTTTCCGACGCCAACCGCACCGCAGTCGAACCCACGTGCAGTTCGGCACGCGATCCCTGGTCGGTCCAAAGATTGTCGCCGCTGGTCAGCGGACGGTTAGGCACAGCCGTTACCCAATCGCCCTCCCCGCCGGGTTGAAACGTAACCGATCCCTGGGCGTAATTCATGCGCGCCACACGGCCGGGAGGATCCTGATCGTTGTCCTGATCTTGGGCCAGCGATATTACGGGGCTTTGCAGCAACAGCAATACGCCCGCCAGAACAACTCCGACTAACCACGCCCTGCACGTCTTCGTCTTTGGCATATTGTCCCTCGCTGCGGCCGGAACCGCACCGCTCTCCTATAGATTAAACACCCCGGGCCTTAATAAGTTCTATACTGTGGACCATGTATATAACATTGATAAAGAGGCACTTACGGTGACCAGAGTAACGAAGGAAACGGCTTCTGGCTCTTCGCTTCCAGCTTCTGGCTAGGAGCTAGCACCAGGAGCAGAAGCGGGTTGCCAAAAAAAATGCCAGTCTCCTTTTTGAGGACACTGGCAGCAAAAATTTGGCTTCAGAAGCGCTTACGAAACCGCCTGCGCGGTGAGCACTTTTTCACGCTCCTCTTCGTCTTGCTTTTCTTCCCGCGGAGTATGGGGAAGCGCCAACTCCAGGACCTCGGGAATGCTTTTTACGTAGTGCACGCGAACGTGTTCGAGTTGCTCCGGGGTCAAGTCTTCTTCCAGGTTCATCTTGTTTTCTGCCGGGAGAATCACGTCGCGGACACCAGCGCGCTTCGCAGCCAATACTTTTTCCTTCACTCCGCCGATGGGTAGAACGTCGCCGCTCAGCGTGATCTCGCCGGTCATGGCGGTCAGGGGACGCACCGGCCGTCCCGTCAGCAACGACACCAGCGCCGTGGCCATCGTTACTCCCGCGGACGGGCCATCTTTGGGGATTGCGCCCGCGGGCACGTGAATGTGAATGTCGTGCTCGGCGAAGAAATTCTCCGGAATGCCGAGTTCGACCGCATTCGATCGCACCCAGGTCAGGGCTGCCTGCATCGACTCCTGCATCACCTGCCCGATCTGTCCGGTCATGGTGAAGCCGCCCTTGCCCTTCATGGTATTGGCTTCGACGAACAGCACATCGCCGCCGGAAGGCGTCCAGGCCAGGCCCACTACAACGCCCGCACGCTTGGTGCGGTCGGCGATCTCACCTTCGCTGCGAACCTTGATCCCGCCCAGCATCTCCTGAACCACTTCCTTGGTCACGATCAGCTTCTCGGTTTTTCCTTCCGCCAGGCGACGCGCCTGCTTGCGGCAGATGGTGCCGATATTGCGCTCCAGGTTGCGTACCCCGGCTTCCCGCGTGTAATGCCGGATAATGTAGCCGACACCCTCTTCGGGAAATTCAATCTGCTCCGCAGTCACACCGTTCTCTTCAATCTGCCTCGGAACCAGATACTGAAATGCGATGTGGACTTTTTCTTCTTCGGTATAACCCTGAAGTTCGATGATCTCCATGCGGTCGCGCAGCGGCTCCGCGATCGGATCGAGCATGTTCGCGGTCGTGATGAACAGCACCTTGGAAAGATCGAACGTCACATCCAGGTAATTGTCCCGGAAGGTGGAGTTCTGCTCGGGATCCAGCGCTTCGAGCAAGGCCGACGCGGGATCACCGCGGAAGTCGCGCCCGACTTTATCGATTTCGTCGAGCATGAAAACCGGATCTTTGGTCTCGGCCCGGCGAATGCCCTGAATAATCTGTCCGGGCAAAGCGCCGATGTAGGTGCGCCGGTGGCCGCGAATCTCGGCTTCATCGTGCACGCCGCCGAGAGAGATGCGGACGAACTTGCGTCCCAGAGCGCGGGCAATGGACTTGCCCAGCGAGGTTTTGCCCACGCCCGGAGGTCCGACGAAGCAGAGGATGGGGCCTTTCATTCCCGGCTTCAGACGCCGTACGGACAAGTAGTCCAGGATGCGATCTTTCACCTTCTTCAGATCGTAGTGATCGGTATCCAGGATTTCCTTGGCCTTCAAGATATCGACTTCGCCACCGGACGTTTTCGTCCACGGCAAAGCCGCCAGCCACTCTACATAATTGCGAGTGACAGAATAATCTGCTGCCATCGGGGACATGCGAGCCAGGCGGCCCAATTCCTTCAGGGCCTCCTTTTTTACCTCATCCGGCATGCCCGCTTTTTCGATCTTCTCGCGAAGTTCTTCGGTGTCGCGGGCGCCTTCATCCTGCTCGCCCAGTTCCTTCTGGATGGCTTTCATCTGCTCGCGCAGGTAGTACTCGCGCTGCGTCTGCTGCACCCGGTCCTGCACTTCCGACTGAATCTTGTTGCGCAGTTGCTGAACTTCCAGCTCTTTGGCCAGGTGCTGGTTTATCTTTTCCAGCCGCACCCGGACGTCGGTGGTTTCTAGCGTGTCCTGTTTGTCCGCAGTGGAAAGCGACGGCAATGACGAGGCGATGAAATCCACCAACCGGCCGGGCTCGTCAATATTCATGGCCACGGTCGAAAGCTCGTCCGACAGGGTCGGTGAGCCCGCTACGATCTGCTGGAACAGGGTCAGAACGTTACGCTGCAGCGCCTCCACCTCCGAGCTTTTGGGTGGAATGGACTCGGGCACAGAATCCACCCGTCCGCGCATAAATGGCGTCAACTGGACAAATTCAGACAGCCGCACCCGTTCCAGGCCCTCGGCAAACACAAACAGGCTCTGGTTGGGCATCTTGACGTCGCCCAGCGAGTTAATCAGTTGAACCGAGCTCTCCCGACCCACGGTCAGGGGCAGCACGGCATGGGGGAACAGCACCGTATCCCGCACCGGCAGGATTGGCAGTACCCCAGTCTCTTCTTTTTCTTCTTTTACTTTTGAAGTGCGCTCAGTGCGCGTTTTTTCTGCCATATTTCACCTTGAGTGTCTTGTGCTCAAGTTTTGATGACCAAAAGGCCTGGAAAGATGCAAGCCCGAAGAATCTCTGAAAGTACTTTGAATTCTAAACCCTCGGCCGCAGGTTTGTACCTACTCAAAGGTGCTGAGGCGGATGGTCACCTGTAGCCCGTGTGGGGCGGACGAGGGCATCTGCCCCACACAGTTTCTCAAGCCGCTGGGTATATCCCCAGAACCTTGACCAGGTCGGTCACTTCACCGAGATGGCGCAGAGCGTTGCGCGCGGGCTCATCGTCGCCGCGGAGAAAATCCGCGTAAAAGACATATTCCCAGGGCCGGCCGCGCCGGGGGCGTGACTCGATCTTGCTCAAGCTGATGTCGCGCAGAGCGAATACCGCCAGCGCCTTGAAAAGCGCCCCGGCAATGTTCTTTACGCTGAAGGCAATCGACGTCTTATTGGCCCCGGGCAAAATCCGGCGCGTCCTCCGGACCAGGAAGAACCGGGTGAAGTTGCGTTTGTCGTCTTCTATGCCAGCCGCCAGAATACGGCCGTCATACGCCTTCGCGGCCTGACGGCCCGCGATCCCGGCCGCATCCAGCAACCTGCTTTCAATCACATGCTTGACGCTGCCCGCAGTGTCGTAGAAAGGCGTGGGCTCAATTTTCGGGTTTCTGCGGAAGAAGTCACGGCATTGTTCTAAAGCGACGGGATGCGAATAGGCCCGGCGCAGTTCGCTGCGCTTCACTCCTGCCGGCGCGATCAGGTTGTGCACGATGCGCAAGCGGAATTCCTGCTGGATGAAAACCTTGCGCGCCAGCAGCAGATCGAAATGCTCGGTCACGGAACCGGCGAGTGAATTCTCGATGGGGATGACTGCGGAGGCAACGGAGCCACTCTCCAGGCGGTCGAAAACCTCCGCTGAGCGTGCACAGGGCACGATGCTGCAGCCTGGCACAAGACGTCGGGCGGCTTCG
>WNEZ01001327.1_pt1 | contig 20778 bp, 21 predicted proteins | sample 5400521 | NCBI WGS metagenome assembly WNEZ01 (sample SAMN13153339, study PRJNA577476) | soil metagenome | isolation source: 120 cm saprolite under Douglas fir tree site 2 hole 1 replicate 1 | place: USA:California | collected 2015-04-18 | reverse complement strand
TCGGTCGTCTGCGGGTAGCCGTAGCCGATGCGCAGCTCCGACGCCGGCGATACGGACACCGCCACGCCGGTTTCCTTCATCATGTCGAGCTCCGCCGGGCTCGCCGACAAGGTATGGATGAGCTGCAAGTCCTTGCCCATCAACTTGGCCTTGTAGAGCGGATCGATCTGGTTCACCGCCTTGCGATTGCTCGCCACGTGCACCGTGATCGGAACGCCGAGCTTGCGCGCGTTCTCGATTTCGGGGCGATAGACCTTCTCCTCGATCGGTCCGGCGCGGAATTGGCCGCGCCACGCCATGCCGAGATCGATCAGTCCCTCGTTCGACCAGCTCTTCCAGTCCTTGGCGAAGGCTTCGAGCGGCCCCTGATCGGCCGACTGGGTGTCCGGCATGCCTTGCGGCCAGCCGCAGGAATGACGCGCGCGGATGCCGACCTCGGTGAGCCCGCGCACGTCGGCTTCCGCGTGCGCCTTGCTGCGCACGTTGTGGCACCACGAGTGCACGAACGTCATGCCGGAATTGATCGCCTCGGCGGCGGAGAGCCGCGTGCTCTGGAAGATGTCGTCCGGCGTCATCTGCTGGCCGAAGCGCGCGACGGTCGGGAAATAACCCTCTTCCGGCTTGTCGCCCGCGAAACTGCGATAGAGCGTATTCCACATGTGCCAATGGGTCTCGACCAGGCCCGGCATGACGATCATGCCGTTGCCGTCGATCTTCTGCCCGCCGCCCTTCACGTCCTTGCCGACCGCGACGATCTCGCCGTTCTTCACGTGCACGGAGCCGCCCGCGATGTCGCCGAGCGCGGCGTCCATGGTCATGACGTGCGCGTTGACGATGGTGAACTCGCCGCGCGCCGGCAATCGGCTCGATCCGCCTTCACCGCGGCGCGCCTGCGCCATCAGCGGCGAGGCGAAGAGGCCGCTCGCCCCGGCCGCGCCGAGCGCCGCGGCGCCGCGGATGAAACTACGCCTGCACAGTTCGCACATGGACCCTCTCCCCGGGAAAGATCGGCCGCGCCGATCGTCTTATGATTTTCTGGACGCCGTACGGGCGCACTGGCGCTGCCGGCTATCCGCACTCCATCATGCGCCGGATACCGCCGCTGATTCAATTCGTCCGCAAAGCAAACTCAGGAAGTGGGATGGGCGCCAGCCCACGCCCGCCGAAATGGTCACGGCACCGGCCGCATCGTCTCCAGCGGCACCATGGCGGCATCCTTCGAATTGTGCAGCGTCAGCGACGTCTTGACGTTGCGCACGTGGGGCGCGGCCGTGAGGTCGGTGACGAAGTTCTGGAAGGTCTTGAGATCGGGCGCGACGCATTTGAGCATGAAGTCGATCTCGCCCGACAGCATCCAGCATTCGCGCACCAGGGGCTGGCGGCGCACGAATTCCTCGAACGCGATGAGGTCGGCCTCGGCCTGGCTCGACAGGTGCACCATGGCGAACACGGTGACCTCGAACCCGAGCAGCTTCTCGTCGAGCAAGGCCCGATAGCCCTTGATGTAGCCGGCCTCCTCGAGGCCGCGCACGCGGCGCAGGCAGGGCGGCGCCGAGATGCCGACCCGCCGGGCCAGCTCCACATTGGTGATGCGGCCGTTCTCCTGCAGCTCCCTCAGGATGTTGCGGTCGATGGCGTCGAGCCGGGTGGACACGAAGGCCTCCAAGGTCAGGGCGTTGACGACGGTCGCTGGCTTGTAACCGGAACCGGCGCGCCGCGAAACATTATTGCGCAAGGATGACGGCAATTTTCCTCCGCTGGCCGCGCAGGAACGGGCCTGTGCATGGCTAGGGTTGCGTGGCTTGCATAGCTTGCCGGATGGCTTACATTGGGGTCCACAACCCCCGGGGTCACGCGCCAATGCCCCGCCATGGATCGGGCGGGAGCGGCCGCTCGCCCGCAGCAAGGCCGGAAATGCCGAAAACCACCTCCGCCAAGGTCGTCATCATCGGCTCGGGTCCGGCCGGCTATACCGCCGCGATCTATGCGGCCCGGGCAATGCTCGAACCGATCCTGATCCAGGGCATCCAGCCCGGCGGGCAACTCACCATCACGACCGACGTCGAGAACTACCCGGGCTTTGCCGACGTCATCCAGGGGCCGTGGCTGATGGAGCAGATGCAGCGGCAGGCCGTCCATGTCGGCACCCGGATCGTCACCGACCATGTCAACGCGATCGACCTCAAGCAGCGGCCGTTCCGGCTGCGCTGCGACTCCGGCGACATCTATCTCGCCGATAGCGTGATCCTCGCCACCGGCGCCCAGGCGCGCTGGCTCGATCTGCCCTCGGAGCAGAAGTTCAAGGGCTATGGCGTCTCCGCCTGCGCCACGTGCGACGGCTTCTTCTACAAGGGGAAGGACGTCTTCGTCATTGGCGGCGGCAATACCGCGGTCGAAGAAGCGCTGTTTCTCACCAACTTCGCGTCACACGTCACCGTGGTGCACCGGCGCGACAGATTCCGGGCCGAGAAGATCCTGCAGGACCGGCTGTTCAAGAACCCGAAGATCTCGGTGATCTGGAACACCGTGCTGGAAGACGTGCTCGGCTCCGACAACCCGCTCAAGGTGCGCGGCATCGTGCTGCGCAACGTGAAGACCGGCGAGTTGAGCGAGAAGGTTGCCGATGGCGTGTTCATTGCGATCGGCCACTCACCGGCGACCGAGCTCGTCGTTGGCCAACTCGAGATGAAGCCGTCCGGCTACATCACGACGGCGCCGTTCTCCACCGCCACCTCGGTGCCGGGCGTTTTCGCCGCCGGCGACGTGACCGACGAGATCTACCGCCAGGCGGTGACCGCCGCAGGGCTGGGCTGCATGGCCGCGCTCGAGGCGGAGCGCTTCCTCGCCGCGCATGGCGAGGCCGAGCCCGCCATCGCGGCGGAATAAGGGCGGCCGCGCCTTCAAGCGGTCGAGCACAACAGGTTCGTCATGGATTGGGACAAGCTGAAGGTTTTCCACGCCGCCGCCGAGGCGGGAAGCTTTACCCATGCGGGCGAGCAGCTCGGATTGTCGCAGTCGGCCGTGTCGCGGCAGGTGAGCGCGCTCGAGCAGGAGCTCGCAGTCGCGCTTTTCCACCGGCATGCGCGCGGCCTGATCCTGACCGAGCAGGGTGAGCTCCTCTACCGCACCGCCCACGAGGTGTTCATGAAGCTCGAGTCGGCGCGCGCCAAGCTCACCGACAGCCGCGAGCGCCCGCACGGCGATCTCAAGGTCACCACCACGGTCGGCATCGGCGTGCACTGGCTCACGCCGCGCCTCGGCGAGTTCGTCGACCTCTATCCGGAAATCCGCATCGCCCTGATCACCACCGACGAGGAGCTCGACCTTGCGATGCGCGAAGCGGACGTGGCGATCCGCCTGCGGCAGCCGACGCAACCCGACCTGATCCAGCGCAAGCTGTTTGCGGTGCGCTTCCACGCCTATGCGTCGCCCGAATATCTCAAGCGCTTCGGCACGCCGCGCACGACCGACGAGCTCGACAACCACCGCGTCCTGCTGCTCGGCGGGCAGATCCCCTCCTACCTGCAGCCGACGCGCTGGCTCGTCGAGATCGGCCGCGACAGCAAGGGCCCGCGCGTGCCGCACCTCACCATCAACAACGTGCTGGGCATCCTGCGCGCCTGCCAGCGCGGCCTCGGCATCGCGATGCTGCCGGATTATCTGGTGGAGGAGAACGGCGGCCTCGTGCAGCTGTTCAGCGAAGCCGAGCCGATCACGCTCGACGCGTACTTCGTCTATCCCGAAGAGCTCAAGACGGTCGCGCGCGTGCAAGCATTCCGCGATTTCCTCGTGAGCAAGGCGCAGCGGTGGAATTACTAGCGCAGCTTCGGCGAAGTCGGTGACGATTGCGCCGAACAGCAACACGCTCCACACAATTTGCTCTCGGCCCTCACCGCGCCATAGCGCCGCAGTTGCCGATGTCACATGGCTGACATGCACCGCACTGCGTTGCGTGCGGCGGCCGCGCTGGACATATTCCCCGCGCGCTGACGGCGACGCGTGCTGCATCCTCCCAGGTCGCACTCAGTCGCCGCAGTGTTCCCCTCTGGAAGGTGATTGTCGGCTCTGCCGGCAAAAACTACGCCGGGCCTCGTGCCCGGCGTCTTCTTTTCGGTCATTGCGAGCGACCCGCCTCGCTCGCCGTGCGGGCGGGTTTCAATGACCGGAGACTCACGCCCACAGGCGCTCGTTCTCGAGTCCCTTGTAGAGATGCGCGACGTATTCGCCGTAGCCGTTGAACAGCTGAGTCGGCCGTCGCTCCTTGGTGACGATGTCCTCCTCCGTCGCCTGGCTCCAGCGCGGATGCGGCACTTGCGGATTGACGTTCGCCCAGAAGCCATATTCGGAGGCCTGCAGGTCCTCCCAGAAACTCTTCGGCCGCTGGTCCGTGAAGGTGAAGCGCTTGATGGCCTTGATCGATTTGAATCCGAATTTCCATGGCACGGCAAGCCGCAGCGGCGCGCCCATCGATTTGGCGACCGGCTTGCCGTAGGCGCCCGTGACCAGGAAAGCGAGTTCGTTGGTCGCTTCCGCCATCGTCAGCCCCTCGACATAGGGCCACGGATACCAAGTAGCACGCTGGCCGGATGCGACGGACGGATTGAGGAACGTTTCCATCCGCAGATACTTCGCCGAGGACAGCGGCTTTGCGAGTTCGACCAGCTTCGCAAGCGGAAAGCCCGACCACGGAACCGCCATCCACCACGCTTCGACGCAGCGATGGCGATAGAGCCGCTCCTCGAGCGGCATCTTGGCGAGCAGGTCGTCGATGCCGACCTCCTGCGGCTTTTCCACCATGCCGTCGATCTTGATCGCCCATGGGCGGAGCGGCAGCGCCTGCGCGGCGCGCGCGATCGTCTTAGCGGAGCCGAACTCGTAGTAATTGTTGTAGGTCGTGTTGACCGCCTCGTCGGTGATCGGCCGGTCGAGCACGAACTTCTCGTTGCGCTTCACCGGATAGAGCGAGGCGCTGGGATCGGGCAGATCGGAGACGCGCTGGGCGAGCACGCGTGCCGGCGACACCGCGAGGGCAGTGGCGGCGCCCGCCGCCAGGAGCTGGCGCCGGTTGAAGAACAGATGCTCGGGGGTCGCCTGGTGCTCCGGCAATTCCCACCCGCGACGGCGGATCACTCGCATGGCGCCCTCCTCCAGCGCATGTCTTCATCGTGGCGTTGGCCGAACATGCGCTAACGCTTTTTCCCTGGTACGGGCAAGCGCGATCACCGGCAAGTCACACTTGCCTGAATGGGGTCGTGATCAAAGGACGCAGGGCGCGGGCGGCGCTCAACCCGTCTTGAGGGTCGGTGCGGCGCCGAACTGCCACCACGGGCGGGAAGGCTCAGCCAGCCGCTTGCCCGTAGACCTCGAGATCTTGGCGAGGAGATCCGCTTTCGGCATGGGCTTGTCGAACAAGAAGCCCTGCCCGACGGCGACGCCGAGACCTTGGAGCTTGTGGCTCTCATGGCTGGTCTCGATGCCCTCGGCGACCGTCTTCAATCCGAACCGCTGCGCCAGCTCGATGATCGTCTCGAGCATGCCGGCCTTGATCTTGTCGCGATGGCAGTCCGTCACATACGCCCGGTCGATCTTGAGCTCGCTGAACGGCAGCTGCCGCAGCCGGCCGAGCGACGAATATCCCGCGCCGAAGTCGTCGATCGCCAAGCTGCAATTGTGCCGCCTCAGCTCGTTCGCGACCTCGTTCGCCATTTCGAGATCGTTGAGGACCTGGTCCTCGGTGACCTCGAGGATGAGGCCGGGCCATTCCTTCGACTTCGGCCGCTCCTCCTTGATGAGTTGCGCGATCGGCAGGTCGACGAAGGCGGAGGCCGGCACGTTCACGGCGAGATTGAGCTCCGGCATACCGAGTGCCGCGCAATCGTTCCAGTCGCGCAGCGCAGTCGCGATGACGTGCTCGGTCAGCGCCAGCATCTCGGCTCCGCCGGCGCCGGGCAGGAAGGCAAAGGGACCGAGAACGCCAAGCTCGGGATGCCGCGCGCGGATCAGGCCCTCGGCGCCGACCATGTTGTGCGTGCGCAGGCTGACCTTCGGCTGATACCAGACCTCGAGCCACCCGCGCTTGAGCGCGGCAGCGAGGGTCACTTTGGGCTTGCCTGACGCGTCGCGTTCTTCGACCTCGTCCGCGTGGGTCTCGTTCGTTCCCCCGAACAAGCCCCTCAACCCGTTCAGCATGGTGCCACACCGCACAATCGTTACTGCGCCGGCCGGGCCCCGCCACCCGCCGTCCCGTCCATCTAGTTCAATGGCGATGTATTTTCGGTTAGCAGCGGCGCGCAAAACACGCCGAAATAGTAAACAGGCATGCAAAAAGCCGCGCTATTCGCGCGACGGCGGCGGAACCTGCCTATCGGATGTGCAGAGCAACCGCGTGGACCGACGGTCTCGTCGTTAATGACCGGTTAGCGCCGGCACGGCGATCACTCCGCGGCGCGGCGCGCTGCGACGATCTGGTCCGCCGGCTTTCCGGTGAGTTCCGACATGTGATCGAACTTGAACGTGAAGCTGCCGACGCCGGCGGTGGCGGATCGGATCTCGATGATGAGATCGCCGATCTCGGATTCCGGCATCATCGCCCGCACCACGTCCCAGCCGCTCCAGCCTTCGCGCGTGTCAAAGCCGAGGATCTGGCCGCGCCGTCCGGACAGGATGGCGTTGATCTTCGCCGTCGCCTCGGACGGGCACGCGATCTCCACCGTATGGATCGGCTCGAGCAGGACCGGATTGCATTGCGGCAGCGCCTCGACGATGCCGATGCGGCCGGCAATGCGGAACGCCATGTCGGAGGAATCGACCGCGTGGTAGGAGCCGTCGATCAGCGCGACCGTGAGGTCGACGACCGCGAAGCCGAGCGGCCCCTGCTTGAGCGCGTCGATCACGCCCTCCTCGACGGAAGGAATGTAATTGCGCGGCACCACGCCGCCGGTGATCTTCTCGGCGAACGAGAAGCCGGAGCCGCGCGGCAGCGGCTTGATGTCGAGCACCACGTCGCCGAACTGGCCATGGCCGCCCGACTGCTTCTTGTGCCGGCCGCGCTGCACGATCGGCTTGCGGATGGTCTCGCGATATCCGACCTGCGGCGAGCGCCGCTCGACCACGACGCCGAAACGATCGGCAAGACGCTCGGTCGCGACGCGCAGATGCATCTCGCCCTGGCCCCACACGATGACCTCATGGGTCTCCGGATTGTGATGCACGCTCAGCGACGGGTCCTCCTCGGCGAGCTTGTTGAGCGCGAGCCCGAGCTTGACGTCGTCCTTGCGATCCTTCGCCGAGATCGCGATGGCTAGGACGGGCGCGTAAGGCTTGACCTCGGCGAGAGGGGGATGCGGCTGCTTGCCGGCCGAGAGCGTGTCGCTGGTCTTGGCGTGATCGAGCTTGCCGAGCGCGACCGTCTCACCGGCCGCCGCGGGCCCGCGCTTCTCGGTCGTCTGGCCGACCAGTTTGAATACGCCGGACACGCGTCCGGCTTCGGTCTCCGGCGAGTTGAGCGTCGTGCCGTCGCCGATCTGGCCCGACAGCACGCGTGCGATCGACTGCTTGCCGCCATGCGCGGTGTTCAGACTCTTGAGCACGTAGGCGACCGGCTCGTTGCCGGCGCGCACGCCGAGTCGCTTTGCGGTCGCATCCATGCCGAGGCTTTCGTGCCGCAGCGCCTTGAGGAGGCGCAGCACCCCGTTGGTGCGCGTTGCGACGCCGATGAAGACCGGGCAGATCAATCCGTCGCGCTGCTCCTTGGCGAGATCGTCGAACACCTTGTCGCGCGGCGGCGGAATGTCCTCGAGCAGCTGCTCCATGAGCTCGTCGTCGTGATCGGCGAGCGTCTCCAGCATGCTGAAGCGGGCTTCCTTCTCGCGGCTTAGATCGTCGCCTTCGAGCGGGATGACTTCGGATGCGGTGTGCTCCTTGTAGACGAAGGCGCGCTCGAGCGCGAGATCGACGAAGCCGGTGATGATCTCGTTCTTCCAGATCGGGATCTGGCGCAGCACCAGCGGCACGCGCGAGGCCGGCTGCAGCAGCTTGAGCGTCTCGCGCACGCGCCGGTCGGCCTTGTCGATCTTGTTGAGGAACAGGAATCGGGGGACCTTGAGGTCTTCAAGCTCGCGCAGCGCCAGCTGCAGCTGCGGCACCTTGCGCTCGTCCGCCTCGCAGACGACCACCGCGGCGTCGATCGCCGGCAGCACCGCGCGCATGTCGTGGACGAACTCGACGGAACCAGGGCAATCGATGAAGGTGTAATTGTCGCCCATGAAATTGGTAGTGGCGACCGAGAGCTCGACGCTCATCTTGTGATGACGCGACTCCTTGCTGGCGTCGCCGACCGTGGTGCCCGCATCCACGCTGCCCTGCCGCTGCACGGCGCCGGTGCGCGCGAGGATCGCCTCGAGCAGCGTGGTCTTGCCGCTCTGGAATGGGCCGACCAGCGCAATGCAGCGGGGACCTCTGCCTCCGTTATCTGCCATTTGACCTGCCTCCCTCGTGATCCGAGATCGGGTCTGTTGTGGGTCCGGAACATCATCGTTTCAGGGAATTGGGGGGATTGGCAAGAGGCGGCGGCGGTCGGCCGCAGCGCGCAAAATAAAACCGCCCGGCGTGCGCCGGGCGGTCATGCATTCCACACCGAGTCGAGCGGATGCGAAGGAAATCAGCGCACGTAGCGCAGATCGAGACCGGCCACGCCAGCGGCGATGTTGAGGCCGATCTGACCCTGGACCGAGAGCGGCTGGAGCGCGATCGAACGGTTCGAGCCGCCGACCAGCGCATTCGCGCCGAGCCCGGCGACGATCGACGCCTCGGCGCTGCCGCCCACATAGGTGCCCGCCAGTCCACCGACCGGACGACTAGTCGGGGAATAGACCAGCCAGATCATGACGCCGCCCGCGGTCACGCCGATGTCGATGCCGAGCTTGGAGATCGTGCCGGTGTAGTACTCGATCGGTCCCGGCAGCGACGGCGTGAAGGTGCAGCTCACATTGCGCTGCGACCCGATGATCAGGCCGATGCCGGCCGACACGTCGCAGGTGAGCGATCCGGACTGGACGCGTTCCTGCGCCTGCGCCGAACCGGTGAGCGCCGCAATCACCAGGGCGGCAATGGTCGAAATGGTGCGAAACATGGAACCCCCTTGATTTGTCTGGCGACGAGCGTGGCCACCTCGCCCCGACGCGATATTAGGACATTTCCCGTCCGAGTGGACATCGGTCGGCCGAAATTACGACCAAATCAAGAACGGCGGCGCGGGCCTTTTGATCGCCCCCAAAGTACTGTTTTCTCGCAAGAATCGGACAACGCCCGACGGCCGAAACTAGCGCTCAGGCGAGCCGCGCGAGAACAGGAGGTAGTCGGCGAGGATATCGGCCTGCGGCCGGAACATGTCCTCACCGGTCACGATGCGCGCGCCGCGCCGGCGCGCTGCCGCGAGCAGCGCCGTCACCACCGGTTTGGTAACCAGATCCGCCACGAACGCCTGCGGCGCGATCTTCTCCGCATCGACCGGCAGCGGATCGTCGGCGCCCATGCCCATCGGCGTGGCGTTGACCACGAGATCGAAGCCGCGCGGATCGGAGGACCCGGCGGCGGCCGTCCCCCGCGCTGCCAGCCGTTTGACGAGATCGTCGCGACGGCCGATGTCGACATCGCACACGCAAACGTCGGCGCCCGCCTCCACCAGCGCGAGCCCGACCGCGGAGCCGGCGCCTCCCGCGCCCACCACGAGCGCGCGGCGGTCGCGCGGATCGAATCCGGCCGCACGCAGCGCCGCCACCAGCGCGACGCCGTCCGTCATGTCGCCGGACCAGCGCCCGTCGGCCTCGCGCCGCATCACATTGACGGCGCCGAGCAAGCGGGCGCGCTCCGACAACGTGTCGCAATGGCGCGCAGCGGCGAATTTGTGCGGCACCGTGATGACGATGCCGTCGACGTTGAGGACGCGCCGGGCGGCAGTCATGAACGCATCGAACTCGCCCGTCGGCACCTGCATCGGCACGCAGACCGCATCGACCTTGCGCTCGCCGAACACGCGCGTAAGGCCTTCGGGCGACTTCGCCTGCGCGATCGGATCGCCGACGATGAAGTGAATCCGCGTCGCGCCGCTGAGCCGCATGCCCCCGCCTTCCGGTTTACCTGCGAGAGCCAGTATCGGAAGATGGCCGCACTGACCAGACCGATCGTGCTTGGAGAAAAGACGCCATGGCCGGGTATCCGCTGATCGACATCTATTGCCACATCTTTCCCGACCGTTTCTTCCAGGAAATGACGCGGGTCGCGCCCAACCTGACCAACATCGGCCAGCGGCTGCGCAACGTCAAAAAGCTCTTCGACCTCGACCTGCGGTTTCGCGAGATGGACGATTTTGGCGACTACCGGCAGGTCATCTCGCTGCCCAATCCGCCGATCGAGGACCTGGCGAAGGGCCCGGTCGGGCAGGAGCTCGCCCGCATCGGCAACGACGCGATGGCGGAGCTCGTGCAGAAGTACCCGGACCGCTTCGCGGGCTTCGTCGGCGCGGTCTCGTTGACCGACGTCGAGGGCTCGATCGCGGAGACGCGCCGCGCGATCAACGACCTCGGCGCGTCCGGCATCCAGGTGTTCACCAGCGTCGCCGGCCGGCCGCTCGACGATCCCGCGTTTCGGCCGATCTTCGCCGAGATGGCGAAGCTCGACCTGCCGATCTGGCTGCATCCCGGACGCACCGCCGCGATGACCGACTATGCGGGCGAGCCGAAGTCGCGTTACGAAATGTGGTGGTGTTTCGGCTGGCCCTACGACACCTCGGTCGCCATGAGCCGGCTCGTGTTCTCCGGCCTGTTCGACCGCCACCCGCACATCAAGATCATCACGCACCACTGCGGCGGCATGATCCCCTATTTCGACGGCCGCATCGGCGCCGGTATGGCGGTGCTGGGCAGCCGCACCTCGGACGAGGACTATTCAAAAATCCTGCCCTCGTTGAAGCGGCCGCGTCTCGACTATTTCCGCGAATTCTACGGCGATACCGCGATGTTCGGCGGCAAGTACGGAATCGCGTGCGGGCTGGAATTTTTTGGGCCCGACAAAGTCGTCTTTGCGACCGACACTCCGCTCGGCCCAATCAAGCCGACGATCGAGGTGATCGACAAGCTTGGCCTGAGCGACGAGGACCGCCGAAAAATCTATGTCGGCAACGCGGAGAAATTGCTGAGGACGAAGCTCAGCTGAGCTAGCGCGCGAGGTACCGCCGCATCAGTCCGCCGACGATGGCGGCGACGAACAGCAGGATGGCGACCGGAATCCAGATCAGAAAAGCGCCCACCAGGACCACGAAGACCATGGCGGCCAGGGTGCCGATGAAGAGCGCCAGCAGGATGATGCCGAGCGGGCCGATCCTGCGGACGTGGATGTGGCGAGTTCCAGCCGCATCGATCCAGACCCAGGCGGCCGCGGGCTGACGCGGGCTCTCGATCTCCAGCCGATCCGGTGGAATGATTTCGGGTTCGGTATGCGATCCACGCATGGTCGTCGTCCAGACTGCCGTTGACCCCCGGTACGCGCAAAATGTGGCAACTCGGGGTGGCGGCTGCAAGCGGGCCGCTATGCGGCTTTTTCGATCAGCGACTCGCCCGGCCGCACGCGGGTGAATGCGACCGGCGCCGTATCGACGGCGGGCTCGCGGTCGACCAGGCGGGTGAGGGTATAGCGCGACGCGGCCAGTTCCGAAGCGGTCGGGAAATCCTCGCGGAAATGCGCGCCGCGGCTGTCGGTGCGCGCCGTGGCGGCCGCGCAGATGGCGCGGCTCACCAGGATCTGGCTTTCCAGATTGAGCCGGTCCATCCAGGTGAGGTTGTAGCGCCGGTCGCTGTCGGCGACGCCGCTCGCCTGGATGTCGGCCCACAGCGTGTCGAGCGCGGCGCGGCCGCGGGCGAGCGTCTCCGCGGTGCGCAGGATGCCGACCTCGTTCCACATCACGTCGTAGAGCTTTTCGCGGATCGCGCCGAGATCGCCGCGCTTTTGCCCGAGCGGCGCGAGCGCGCGTCCGACCGACTCCTCGAGCGCCGCCCGGTCGACCTCCGGCAGCGCACCGCTCGTCGGCGTCTTCGCCGCCATGGCGGCGCCGGCAAGGCCGCCGAACACCGTCGAGTTCGCGACACCGTTGCCGCCCAGCCGGTTGGCGCCGTGCACGCCGCCAGTGTCCTCGCCGGCCGCAAAGAGGCGCGGCATCTCGGTGGTGCAGTCGGGCGCGAACACCACGCCGCCCATCATGTAATGGGCGGTCGGGATCACCTCGACGCGTCCGCCCACGAGGTCGAAGCCGCAGTCGGCGCAGCGCTCGACCATGCCCTTGAACTCGCGACGCACGTTGTCCGGCTCGAGATGGCCCATCTCGATGAAGACGCCGCCGTGCGGGCTCGCGAATCCGGCGCGGATGCGATCGGCGATGGCGCGGCTGACGATGTCGCGCGTCGCCCGCTCGCCGCGCGCGTCGTACTTGAACATGAAGCGCTCGCCCGTGCGGTCGGTCAGGTAGCCGCCGGCGCCGCGCAGGCCCTCCTCGAGCACGGTGCCGGTCATGCGCGTGCCTTCGCCGGCGAGCAGGCCGGTCGGATGGAACTGGACCATCTCGATGTCGCGTAGCGGCAGGCCGGCGCGCAGCGCCATCGCCATGCCGTCGCACGACTTGTCGCCGGAGGGCGTGTGGTAGCGGTACATGGTCGGGCCGCCGCCGGTCGCGAGCAGCGTCGCGCGGGCGCGCACCACGAGCGGCTCTCCGGTGCGCATGTCGAGCATGGAGACACCCGCGAGCCCGCTTCTGTCCGCCGCCGGGATGAGATCGAGGGCGCGATGGTCCTCGAGCCGGCGCACATTGCGCCGCCACACCTGCTCGGCCAGGCGGTTGATGATCTCGATGCCGGTGAGGTCGCCCTTGTGAACGGTGCGATCGAAGGTCTGCCCCGCAAACGCCTTCTGGTGGATGGTGCCGTCGGGATTGCGGTCGAAGAAGCAGCCGAGCTCGTTCTCGAGCTCGCGGATGCGGATGGGCGCCGTGGTCACCAGGAGCCAGGCGAGGTCCTGGTCGTTGAGCCAAGCCCCGCCCTCGATCGTGTCCATGAAGTGGCGCTCGATCGAATCCCCCTTGGCGAGCGCGACGTTGTAGCCGCCCTGCACCATGCGGGTGCAGCCGCATTTGCCGAGCAGGCCCTTCACCGCGATGGTGACGTCGAGATCGGGATTGGCCTTCTTGGCGTGCAGCGCCGCAAACAGTCCCGCGCCGCCAGCGCCGAGGATCAGAATGTCGGTATCGAGCCGGTTCATGCCGGGCGTTCGGCGGCGCCGATTTTCGCCAGGATGGCGTCACGCCGCGACAGCGCCGCCGTGTTGACGTCGGCGTGCAGCGAGCCGCCGTGCGAGTCCATGGTGACGAGCAGCGGCCCGAAACCCTTGATGCGGAACTTCCACAAGGATTCGGGATGGAGATCGTCCATGTCGACGTCCTCGATCGCCTCGATCCAGGTGGTCTCGAGGGCGGCGGCGCCGCCCACCACCGCGAGATAAACGCCGCCGAGGTCGCGCAACGCCGCGAGCGTGGCCGGCCCCATGCCGCCCTTGCCGATGATGATGCGCACGCCGTCGCGCTCCATCAGCGGCCGCGTAAAGCGCTCCACGCGCATCGACGTGGTGGTGCCGACGCAGACCGGCTCGTAGCCGGCCGAGTTGCCCGGGCGCGGGTCGACCTTGCGCACGTTGGGCGCCGTATGCACGACCGCGTGTCCCTTGAGATCGAACCGCGTGGTGCGCCCGCGATCGAACATGGCGATCAGCGTGGCGTCGCGGATGCCGAACAGCGTCTTTTCCAGCGTGACGGTGTCACCGGTCTTGAGCGCCCGCACCTGCGCCTCGCTCACCGGCATGTCGAGAACGTGGTGCGCCATTGCGGCCTCAGACGAAGGAGATGCCGCCGGGCGTGATCAGCGCGGTCGCGCGGCGGGCCGAGTGGCATTGGATGTTCACCGCCACCGGATTCATGGTGATGTGTGTCGCCGCCACCTCGACATGGACGCGGAACGAGGTGGCGCGGCCGCCGAGGCCCTGCGGGCCGATACCGAGCTCGTTCACCGCTTCGCTCAGCTCGGCCTCGATCTTGGCGCCTTCAGGATCCGAGCACGTGGTGCCGAGCGGCCGGGTCGCGGCGATCTTGGCGAGATGCATGCAGAGATCGGACGTGCCGCCGATGCCGACGCCGACGATGGTGGGCGGGCAGACGCGCCCGCCGCATTCGATCACGCGGTCGATCACGAAGCGCTTCACGGCCGCGGCGCCGTCGGCCGGGATCAACATCTGGAGGAAGGAGCCGTTCTCCGAGCCCGAGCCCTTCGGGATCATCTCGATCGCCACCGTCTCGTCGCGCTCGTCGAAGTCGACATTGACGATCGGGATGCGCACGCCGCACGAGGTCTGCTCGTTCTTGCGGGTGAGAGGGTGCACCACCGAAGAGCGCAGCGGGTGCTCGCGGGTCGCGCGCTCGCAGCCGCGGCGGATCGCCTCGGTCATGGCGACGCCGTCGAACGTGACGTTGCGGCCGATGGTGACGTTGTAGATCGGGATGCCGGTGTCCTGGCACAGCAGATTGTTGGTGCGCTCGGCCACCGCGATGTTCTCGACCATGGTGCCCAGGATGGTGCGCGCGGTCGCGTCGGTCTCGGCGCGGGTGAGCCGCTCGAAGCCGCGCTTGATGTCCGGCGGCAGCAGCTTCAGGGCGCGCACGTAGAGCGCCTTGGCGAGTTCTTCCACCTCTTTGGGGTCGACCTGCATCGGATCTCCTAGATCACCAGCATGATGCCGGAGGCAAGGACAAGCGCCGCCAGCACCTGCCGGAAACGGCGTTCGTCGAGCCGTCCGAAGGCTTTCCACCCGAGCCACGCGCCAGCCAGCAAAGGCGGAACCGCGGCGACGATCAGTATCAAGCCGAACCAATCGAGGGCGACGGCGCCGACGAGCAGCAAGGTAGCAACTTGTATGACCAGAATGAAGGGTTGATAGAAGGCGCGCGCCACGTCCTTCGGCCAGCCGCGCAGCTGCGTCCAGACCGACGGGAGCACGCCCGAATAGCCGCCGATGCCGCCCAGGATGCCGGCGAGGAAGCCGATGCCCGCATCGGCCGCGACGCCCCCGGCTTTGATCACCGGCAGGCGCGGCATCAGCAGCGCGTACAGTCCATACGCGACCATGAACAGTCCGAGCGCGACCTTGAGGCCGTGCGGGTCGGAGCGCATGAGCACGAAGGTGCCAATCGGCACGCCCAGAAGTCCCGCCACGATGAACGGCGAGACGTGCTTGACGTCGATCGAGGCGCGCACCTGCCAGATCAATCCGACATGCAGGATCGTGCCGCAGGCGGCGACCAGCAGCGTCGTGTGCACGGGATCGAGCACGTGCAGCCACAGCGCGCCCGTCGCCAGCGCGAAGGCGAAGCCCGCCGTTCCGACCGCGAACGCGCCCAGAAATGCGCCCAGCCAGACGAAGGCAAGAAGCTCGAGAGTGATGCCTGCCACGATGCGAAAAACCTCACCGCGCAGGTTGGACGGTGGCGCCGTAGAGCCGACGGATGAATCCGCTCTGTTCCACCTCGTCGATGAGCGAGGGATCCGCGATGTCAGCCTCTTCGAGGCACGAAGCAGACGGATATCGCTCGGCAAAGAGAGCGTGGACGTCGTGCATTCCACCCGACAGCAGTGGGCGCGGAACCTGGGGAAACAGCGGCACGTAGAACTCGTGCAAGCGTTCGATCGCCCGGCGGTCATCGGTCTGCATGAAATCTTGCAGCATCGGCACGGCGATGTCGGCCCGCGTCTTGAACAGGTGGATGGCCTCCACGAGCGCGCGCAGCACGTTCATGACGAGTTCGCGGTCCCGCGCGATCATGCGGCGCGTGGTCGCGAAGATCGACGGCACCTCCATCGGAGGCACCTCGAAACAGGTCCAGCCTGCCTGCTGGAGAAAGCAGAAATCGACCGGAAAAGCGCCGGCATCGACGTCGCCAGCCGCCAGCGCCGCGTGGATATTTCGGTAGGTGCCGAGACGCACATAGGTCGCGCTCGCGCCCGCGCGTTCCACCGCGCGCCGGACGATCACGCCGGCCTGTCCGGAATAGGCGTCGGTCAAAATGCCGATCCGCTTCCCGGCCAGCTGGTCGAGGCTCGTAATCGCGGCCTTCGCCAGAATGACGATATTGTCGTTCGGGACCGTGTTGCGCAGCAGGATCACGGCATCGCCGCCCTGCAGGACCGCCTCCGCGATCGGCACGGTTCCGGTCACCACGAAGTCCCAATCGCCGCGCACCAGGCCCGCGGCAGCCTCGGGGCCGCCGACGTCGAGCCTGGGAAAGCTCACGTTCAGCCCGTGCTTTTCGAAGATGCCGCCGCGCGCAGCGATCCAGACGATGCACTGGCTCGCCGCGCGCAAGCCGGTGGAGATCCGCACGTCGCGTTGCGTCCGGCGCATCGTTCGATCTGCCGCCTCGATCACTCGACGTTGAGCAGAAACGCCAGCCCGACCGCGAACACCGCAGCGGCGCAGGCGGAGAGCGCCGCGAACGTGCGCTCGCGGACCGGCAGAAACTCGATCGCGAGCACGCGCAGCCCGAGCGTCATGTGCATCGCGAGCGCCACGACCAGCACGCATTCGCTCGCCTTCACGGCCGGCGTGTTGGTTGCGGCGAGGAAACTGTCGAGCGCGCCCGCGCCGTTGAGCGCGGTGGCGAGCGCCAGGAAATGGATCGGCAGGAAGATCGCGAGCGCCAGCCCCGACAGGCGGTGCAGCAGCGCGGCCAGAAACCCCGGCTCCTTGTGCGAGGCGCGCATCATGCGACGTACACCGCGACGACGGCACGCATGCCGAGCCCGAGGAGCAGCAGGGCGAAGGCCGCGAGCGCGAGGTCGAGCGAGCGTCCCCGCCACGGCGTCCATTCGCGGATGACGTTGCGCAGCCCGATCGGGGCGTGCACCGCGACGACGACGACGAAGATCGTGTAGAAGGCAAAGAACGCCGCGTTGCCGTGCGTGCGCCCGAGGACCTCGGCGGCGGTCAGGCCCCCGCGCACCGCATAGAGGATGGTGGCGAGATGCACCGCCACGGCGAAGGCCAGAACCGCGGCGCTCAGCCGCTGCGCGACGAAGAGGCCGGCGCTCACTTGTGCCTCCCGAACGCCCGCCGCACCAGCGCGCGTTTCAAGCCGGCGATCGAATAGGTCGGCGAGAGCGCCTTCGGGCAGAACGAGGTGCAGCTCATGTGGGTGTGGCAGGCGTGGCAGCCGGCGTCGCCCGCGACCGCGGCGAGCCGCGCGGCGCGGCCGGCGTCGCGCACGTCGTTCTCGAGCGTCCACGCCCGGTTGAGCGCGGCCGGACCGAGATAGTCGCGGTTCCAGGCGACCACGTCGCAGGCCGAATAGCAGATGCCGCAGCCGATGCATTCGATCGCAGCGTCAGCAGCCTGCCGCTGCGGGCTCGCCGGCTCGACGACAGCGAAATCCTGCGCCGGTGCCGCGCCCGGCTCGAAATGACCGTGCGCGTCGCGCCACTTGTCGAAGAACTGCGTCATCTCGACCGCGAGGTCCTTGACCACGGTGAAATTGCGCAGCGGCTCGAGCCGCAGCGCCCCCTTGGCCGAGGCGGCCTCCGACACGCGCGTGCGGCAGGTCCAGCGCGGGCGGCCGTTCACCACCATGGCGCAGGAGCCGCACATGCCGACCCGGCAGGCAAAGCGGTAGGAGAGCGTCGGATCCTGCTCGCGCTGGATCTCGCTCACCACGTCGAGCACCGTCTGGTTGACGCGGCGCGGCACCGCGAAGGTCTGGAAACGCCCGCGGTCGGTGCCGCGCCAGACCTCGACGGACAGCATTTCTGATGATTCGGTCACCGGCAAAATCTATCCGAAAAAGCGTAGGATGGGTTGAGCGAAGCGAAACCCATCACGATGGCGCCGTGCACCTGGGCGATGGGTTTCGCTTCGCTCAACCCATCCTACAAATCAACTCCCCGGCAGCTTGTGGATGTTCGGGAAGAACACCTCCTGCCAGTTCGCGGGCTTCACCGGCAGCGCGCCGGTGCGGTGCATGAAGTCCGCATAGGCCATGATCTTCTTCGGCACGGCGGTCCATTCGTTCTCGGGCAGCCGGATCATCTTCTCCACCGCCGCCTGCGAGAGCTTCGAGTTCTCCGCCTTGATCCAGAGCGCCGCGACGCCCGCGGGATCGGCGTTGATCTGCTTGAGCGCGTCGTCGAGCGCGGCGAGGAACGCTTCGATCACCTTGGGCTTCTCGTTGTAGAGCTTGCTCGACGTCCACACCGCGTTGAAGGTGTGCGGCCCGCCCAGCACCTCGTAGCTGTCGAGCACCTTGTGAACGCGGTTGTCGTCCAGCTCCTGGTACATGAAGGGCGCCGAGGTGAAGTGCGCGGTGATCTCCGATTTGCCGCTCATCATGTTCACCATGCCGTCCGGATGGCTGAGCGACACCGTGAGATTGTCGAGCTTGTTGTGCTGGCCGGGCCCGAAAACCTTCTCGGCCGCCATGTGCAAGGTCACCGCCTGGATCGACACCTTCACGGCCGGCAACGCGATGCGGTCCTTCTCGGTGAAATCCTTGATCGTCTTCACGTTGGGATTGATGCTGTTGAGATAGAGCGGCATCGCGTTGATGGCGGCGACGCCCTTCACGCCGATATTGCCGCGCGTCTTGCCCCAGATCGTCAGCAGCGGTCCGACGCCGCCCGAGGCGAATTCGAGATTGCCCGAGATGATGGCCTCGTTCATCGGCGTGCCGCTGACGAACTGCACCCATTCGGTCTTGATTTCGATGCCGAGGCGCTTGCCGTGCTGCTCCAGGAGCTTTCGCTCCTCCATCACGGTCAGCGGCAGGTAGGAGATGCCGAACTGCTTGGCGATGCGCACGGTCGTCGTCTGTGCGTCGGCCGCGCCCGACAGGGACGCCAGCGTCGCCGCCGCGACCGCGCAGGCGGTCCAGAAATGTGAATTGAGCCGGGTCAAAATGTCCTCCACTGGCATGTTTGTTGGGCGTCTGAATCCGATCATGTGGCATCGCGCGGTGGCGTCAAGCGCGGCACGGCGTCCCACGAGCCGCCGAACCGGTCGATTTGTTTCCGCGGCGCGCGGATTTCGCGGATTTTGTGCGCCGTCAGGGGTTCCGGTGGGGAGAAATCGGTTATAGAACACGCGCGCTGGTCTTTGGGAGAGAGAGTGAATGGCTGCCCCGCATCTTCTGGTTCACGAAAAAAAGGACACGGTCGGCGTGGTCGTGATCGAGGGCCTCAAAGCAGGCACCGACATGACCTGCGTGGTCACGGCCGACAATTCCGCGTTCAAGCTCAAGGCCAAGATGGACGTGCCGATCGGCCACAAGATCGCGCTCGTCGACATCAAGAAAGGCGACACCGTCCTCAAATACGGCCAGGACATCGGCAAGGCGGTCGCCAACATCAGACAAGGCGAGCACGTCCACGTCCACAATCTCAAGACCAAGCGGTGGTGAGCGACCATGGCCAAGAACAACGGCAAATCCAACGGTAAGCCCGCAAAATCGAATATGCGTTTCTCGGGCTGGCGGCGCGAGAACGGCCGCGTCGGCGTACGCAACCACGTCGTAATCCTGCCGCTCGACGATCTATCGAACGCGGCGTGCGAAGCGGTCGCCAACAACATCAAGGGCACGCTCGCGATCCCGCACGCCTATGGCCGGCTGCAGTTCGGGGAGGATCTGGAGACTTTCTTCCGCACGCTGATCGGCACTGGCTCCAATCCGAACGTCGCCGCCGTGGTGGTGATCGGCATCGAGGACCAATGGACGAAGCGGGTGGTCGACGGCATCAAGAAGACCGGCAAGCCGGTGACCGGTTTCGGCATCGAGGGCACCGGCGACATCATGACGGTCGCCAAGGCCTCGCGCGCCGCCAAGGACTATCTGCAGTGGGCCTCCGAGCTGAAGAAGGAGGAGTGCGACATCTCCGAGCTCTGGGTGTCGACCAAATGCGGCGAGAGCGATACTACGACAGGTCTCGGCTCGTGCCCGACCGTCGGCAACATGTACGACAAGCTCATCCCCAAGGGCATCTACGGCATCTTCGGCGAGACCTCGGAGATCACCGGCGGCGAGCACCTCGCCAAGGCGCGCGCGATCAATTCGAAGGTCGGCGAGAAGTGGTACAAGGTCTGGAAATCCTACGAGGACGAGGTGATCCAGGCGCACAAGACCGACGACCTCTCGGACTCCCAGCCGACCAAGGGCAACATCGTGGGCGGCCTCACCACGATCGAGGAGAAGGCGCTCGGCAATCTCGAGAAGATCGGGCGCACCTGCAGATATATCGACGTGCTGGAGCCCGCCGAGGCGCCGAAGAAGGGCGCCGGCCTCTATTACATGGACACGTCGTCGGCCGCCGCCGAATGCGTGACCTTGATGGCGGCCGCCGGCTACGTGGTGCACACCTTCCCGACCGGCCAGGGCAACGTCATCGGCAACCCGATCCTGCCGGTGATCAAGCTCAGCGCCAATCCGCGCACGGTGCGCACCATGTCGGAGCACATCGATCTCGATGTATCCGGAATTCTTCGTCGCGAGATGACCATTTCCGAAGCGGGCGACGCCCTGATCGAGATCGTGCTGCGCACGGCGAACGGCCGACTGACCGCCGCCGAGGCGCTCGGCCACCGCGAATATTCGCTGACCAAGCTCTATCGCAGCGCCTGATCGTCCTCACCCGCGGGACCCGCCCGATGGCC
>WNEZ01010150.1_pt1 | contig 20780 bp, 19 predicted proteins | sample 5400521 | NCBI WGS metagenome assembly WNEZ01 (sample SAMN13153339, study PRJNA577476) | soil metagenome | isolation source: 120 cm saprolite under Douglas fir tree site 2 hole 1 replicate 1 | place: USA:California | collected 2015-04-18 | reverse complement strand
GCAGCTCCGGATGCCACCCGGTCCACGACCCGCTCGCTACGAGCGCGGCCCCTGGCACTACCTGGCGGGCGCACGCGAGGATCAGCGCCCAGGCGAGATCGGCGGTCGCGTCGGTGAGGACGTCGGGAGTGTTCGTGACCGTGACGCGGCGCATCTCGGCGGCCACGACGTCCACGTTGTCGTGCCCCACGGCGCAGTTCGCCACGATCTTCAGCTTGGGAAGGCGCTTGAGGTCGCTGCCACCCACCCATCGCGACAAGAGCGGTACGAGCGCGACGTAGTCGCCCGACGGAGTCGGCTGCTCCGTCGGGAGCCAGGTGACATCGAGGCCGGCCAGCTGGTCGGGCTCGAGCAGCCGTTCGAGCTCGGCGGCGATGAGGACGCGGTGACCCACTACCTCCTCATCTGCGCCCGACGGATCGAATCGTCCACGGCGAGCGCCCGTGCGGGGTTCCACTTGTAATAGAGCTGGAGACACGACCCCGCCTGCATCTTGCGCTGCCTGGTACAGGTCGCGACTTGCTGCCGGTGGTTCGCCGCGTCGTGGCGCCACAGCGAATCCTCGGTGGCCATGGCGCGGGCTTCCGCCCAGCCGTAGCCCATGAGGCAGCGCGTCACGTCACCCGACGGGTCCTTGGCGCAGTCGGCGATTTCCTTCTTGTGCCGCGCCGCCTCGGCGCGCCATGTCGAGTCGGCGTGAAGTTGCGCGATCGAGTCCTGCTCCTGTTGGTACGTGGTAGCCGCGGTGACCGCCGCCGCTTGATTCCACTTGTACTGCAGCACCAGACACTGTGCCGCACCCTTCGCGTCCATGGTGATCCTGCTGCACTCGCGCACTTCGGCGGCCTTCTTGGCCGCCGACTTGAAGCAGCCGAGGGTGGATGCCGTGACCGCGGCGGCGAACCAAGCCTTCGTCCAGCGCATCGGGAACCTCCAAGTGCAGGCTATTGGAACGGGCGGGCGCTTCCCGGAAAGATCACGGACAGGGTGGGATTCGAACCCACGGTGCCCTTGCGGGCACACCGGTTTTCGAGACCGGCCGTTTCAACCGCTCACGCACCTGTCCCTACGGCGAGACGCTCAAGACGTCGCGACGCCAAGTGGATCCGAGGATGAGTCGAGGGGTGAGGAGGGGCCTATACCCTCAGCCCTCAGATCCACTCAACGTCTCGGCGCTTCAGCGCCTTTGTTAGGCAGCGGATAGGGTGGGATTCGAACCCACGAAACGGTTACCCGTTTACACGCTCTCCAGGCGTGTGCCTTCAGCCGCTCGGCCACCTATCCCGAAGTACTCGACGCACAGACGCGTAGTAAATACAAAGACCGTGCCGGTTTCGCTACGGGCACGGGCGCCACGAAACCCCCACCCCTCCCGCGCGTATACTTGAAGTCTCCCGGAGCGACCCTTGAAGAGGAGCGACGGATGAACACGCTGCCGAAGAAACGCGAGCCAGGCGAAGCGCCCGAGGTCAACGCCATCCCCACCTGGCGGGACCTGGCGGACCGGTTCCGCAACCTGATGAAGGACTTCCTCAAGGAAGGCAAGGAGCTGGAGCGCGAGCTCGAGCCCAAGCTGCTCCCTGCCCTGAAGCGCCTGAAGCTCGAGATCGAGAAGCTCATCGGCAAACTCGAGCAGCGAGCAAAGTGAACGGAGCGTCAAACGGCCAGGGGCGGGCCTGACCGTTCGACGTTTCACATCGACGAGACCTTACTTGCCGCCAAACCGCACTCCGGCGGTGATCGGGATGAAGGACGTCTTCGCCGCCTGGAACGACTTCGCGACGTCCACGTAGCGCGACTCGAAGAACACGGCGGCGCTACCAACGCCGATGCTCAGCCCTGCCCCGACGTTCCAAGTGAATTTGGTCTCGGACGAGTCGGCGGTGACCCCGCCAGACGTCACCGCGAGCTTGACGTTGTAGACACCCAGGCCGCCGAGCAGGTACCCCGCCAGGCCGCCCGATGACGCCTTGAAGTGGTACGTCACGTCGGCGGTTCCTCCAAGGAGTTTGATCTTGGCGGTGGTCGGTGCACCCAAGGCGGCCGAGACATCGGCGTTGAACTTATCGTTGCTGCTGTTCTCGCCGTAGCTAAAATCCACCCGAAACCCGACCGGGCTTTTCCGCGGCTGCACGTCGACCAGGGCCAGCCCCTGCCATCCCGCCTTGAAGCCGTCGCCGTTGGCGTCCGCGTGGAAGTCCCCGAGGGGGACGGTCAGACTTCCACCGACGCCGAACTGAACGCGCGCCCCCTGTGCCGCAGCCGTGCTGGCGGCGAAGAGGGAAGCGAGGACCAAGCCGCACGCCGCTCTCGTTCCGCTTGACATAGGCACCTCCTGAGTGGGCCCAAGAAATGGAAGATCGTGCCGTGGGCGTTTCCTACCGTAACGTGCCGATATGAGACGCGCTAGGGTGTTTTTGCGGCAGCGTGGGGTGGGTTTGCGGCACCTAGTGCGTGAGGCGAGCCTACTTGCCGCCGGTGCGGATGCCGGCCGTGAACGGAAGGAACGTCGCCTTTAGCCTGCCGAAAGGCGCGATGGCGAGGTAGCGCGCTTCGACGAACAGGGCCGTAGAATCATTGCCGTAGACGAAGCCCCCACCCACGTTCCAGGTGAACCTTGTCTCGGAGCCCTGTGCGGTGGCGCCCATGGAGGTCAGCGCGAGCTGCACACTGTAGACGCCGATCCCGCCGAACTGCGCCCGAGTGCCCTGAGCCAGCGCGGTGGCGGTGGCGACGAGGGACGTGAGGATCAGCCCGCACGCGCCTCGCGTTGCGCGCGACATAGTCACCTCCTGGGTCGGGCCCATCTAGAGGGGCTCGAACCGCGCCGTGAAGTGCCGCAGCCACGGCGCCTGGTCGACGATGCGATAGCCCCGCAGCCGGTCCTTGCGCCGGGCCACCTCGGCGATCACCTCGGCCACGTAGTCGATGTGACTCTGGGTGTAGGTGCGCCGCGGCACGGCGAGGCGTACCAGCTCCAACGGGGCCGCGATTTCGCTGCCGTCGGGCTGCCGTTTCCCGAACATCACGGAGCCGATCTCGACACCCCGCACTCCACCGGCGCGATACAGCTCCACGGCCACCGCCTGCGCGGGATACTGCGCCGGGGGCACGTGCGGCAGCAGCGTTCGCGCGTCCAAATACACCGCGTGCCCCCCCGGGGGCTGCACCACCGGGACGCCCGCTTGCTCGGCCTTCTCCGCCAGATACGCGATCGAGCGCAGCCGGTACTTGAGGTAGTCTTCGTCCAGGACCTCATCCAACCCAGTCGCCACCGCTTCCAGGTCGTAGCCCGCGAGCCCGCCGTAGGTCGGGAACCCCTCCGTGAGGATGAGCAGGTTGCGACACTCCCGCGCCACGTCGGGATCGTGCATCGCGAGAAACCCGCCGATATTCGCGAGCCCGTCCTTCTTGGCAGACATGGTACAGCCATCGGCGAGTGCGAACATCTCCCGCGCGATCTCGCGCGGCGCCTTCCCGGCGTAGCCCTCCTCGCGGAGCTTGATGAAATAGGCGTTCTCGGCGAAGCGGCACGCGTCCAGGTAGAGCGGGATTGCGTGCCGATCACATACCGCCCGCACGGCCTTCAAGTTCGCGAGACTCACGGGCTGTCCGCCCCCCGAGTTGTTGGTCACCGTGACCATCACGAGGGGAATCCGCTCCCGGCCCACTGCGGTGATCGTGGCCTCGAGCGCTGCGACGTCCATGTTGCCCTTGAACGGGTGCTTGGCCGCGGGAATCCGACCTTCCGGGATGACCAGGTCGCGCGCCTCGGCGCCGCAGTACTCGATGTTCGCCCGGGTCGTGTCGAAATGCGTGTTGTTGGGAACGACGTGACCGCGCTTGACCACCGTCGAGAAGAGAATCCGCTCGGCCGCCCGCCCCTGGTGCGTCGGGATCACCTCTTCGAGTCCCGTGATCGCGCGCACGACGTCCTGGAACCGGTAAAAGGAGCGGCTGCCCGCGTAGGATTCGTCCCCATCCATCATCGCGGCCCACTGACGCGAGGACATGGCGCCGGTCCCGGAATCGGTGAGCAGGTCGATGAGCACCTCGTCGCCGTGCAAGCCGAACAGGTTGTATCCGACACGCTGCAGGGCGGCCTCGCGCTGCTCCGGCGTCGTGTGCTGGATCGCTTGTGTGGAGTGGATGCGGAAGGGCTCTATGATGGTACGAAAGGACATGGCGGTAATGTTACCGCCTTGGTTCGAAGAACGCCCGCAGCAGGGCGCCACACTCCTCCTCCTCCACCCCTCCGATCACCTCTACCCGATGATTCAAGCCGGGGTGCCGCAGGACGTCCCCGAGACTCCCCGCCATCCCCGCGTTCGGGTCGTACGCTCCGAAGACGACACGCCCGACTTTGGCGAGGACGATCGCGCCCGCGCATTGCGCGCACGGCTCGAGCGTCACGTACAGCGTGCAGTCGCTGAGTCGATCGGTTTGCCGCAGGGAGAGCGCTCGCTGCACGGCCAAGAGCTCGGCGTGCGCCGTCGGATCGCGCCGGCCGACGGTCTCGTTGTGGGCCCGCACGACCATCGTGCCGTCCCGAAGCACGGCGGCGCCCACCGGAACCTCTCCAGTGGACGCCGCGCGACGCGCTTCTTCCAGCGCAACCTCCATGCCGGACGAGTCGGCGGGGGAAAGGGGGCGGGGCCGCTTCCCGCTTCCCGCTTTCTGCCTCCCGGCATTACGCACGCGCCGGCTCGACCGCCGCCCCGGCAGGAGTCCGCTCGAACGTCAGATGGTTGCCGTCCTTCGCCCGGTCTACCCGTACCGTGTCGCCTTCCGTGTACTGCCCTTCCAGTACGGCCATGGCGAGCGGGTTCTGCAGCAGGCGCTGGATGGCCCGCTTCAACGGCCGCGCCCCGTAGACGGGGTCGTAGCCCTCCGCCACGATCAGCTGCTTCGCGCCGGGCGTCACCTCGAGGCGGAGCTTGCGCTCGGCCACGAGTCGTTCCACCCGCTTGATCTGAAGATCCACGATCTTCGCGATATCCTGGCTCGAGAGCGGCCGGAAGATGATCACGTCGTCCACCCGGTTCAGGAACTCGGGCCGGAACGTCTGGCGCAGGAGCTCGAGCACCTTGGTTTCCACCTGCTCCCAGTTCTCCGTGCCCGTCTCGAGGATGTACTGCGACCCGATGTTCGAGGTCATGATCAGCACGGTGTTCCGGAAATCGACGGTGCGACCCTGCGAGTCGGTGAGCCGGCCATCGTCGAGGATCTGGAGCAGTACGTTGAAGACGTCGGGGTGCGCCTTCTCGATCTCGTCGAACAGCACCACCGAGTAGGGGCGCCGGCGGATCGCCTCCGTCAGCTGGCCGCCCTCCTCATAGCCCACGTAGCCGGGAGGCGCGCCGATCATGCGTGCGACGGCGTGCTTCTCCATGTACTCCGACATGTCGAGTCGCACCAACGCCTTTTCGTCATCGAACAGGAATTCGGCGAGCGCGCGGGCGGTCTCCGTCTTCCCCACCCCGGTGGGGCCGAGGAAGATGAACGAGCCGGTCGGCCGGTTCGGATCCTGCAGCCCGGCGCGGGCCCGCCGCACCGCGTTGGCGACGGCGGCGAGCGCCTCCGGTTGCCCGACCACCCGCCGTTCCAGCTCCGCCTCGAGCCGCGTGAGCCGCTCGCGCTCCGACTCGAGCATCTTCGTCACGGGGATCCCCGTCCACTTGGCGACGATCTCGGCGATGTCTTCGGCGTCGACTTCCTCTTTCAGGTACTTGCCCTTCTTCTGGATCTGGGCCAGGCGCTTTTCCGCCTCGGCGATCTCCCGCTCGAGCGCGGGAATCCGGCCGTAGCTGATCTCGGCAGCCTTCTGCAAGTCGCCGCGACGGGTCGCCTGTTCAGCCTCGGCGCGGAGCTGTTCCAGCTGCGCCTTCTTCGCCTGCAGTCCCGTAATCGCGTCCTTTTCCGCCTGCCACTGGGCCTTCATCACTTTGGAGCGGTCGCGCAGCTCGGCGAGCTCCTGCTCGACCTTGGCCCGCCGCTCCTTCGAGGCCTTGTCTTTCTCCTTGGCGAGCGCCGCCAGCTCGATCTCGTGCTGCACGATCTTCCGCTCCACCTCGTCGATCTCCTGCGGCAGCGAGTCGATCTCGATCCGCAGGCGGCTCGCCGCCTCGTCCACCAGGTCGATCGCCTTGTCGGGGAGGAAACGGTCGCCGATGTAGCGATGCGACAGGGTCGCCGCGGCCACCAGCGCGTTGTCCGTGATGCGTACGCCGTGGTGAACCTCGTAGCGCTCCTTGAGACCGCGCAGAATGGCGATCGTGTCCTCGACCGACGGCTCGCCCACGTACACGGGCTGGAAACGCCGCTCGAGCGCGGGGTCCTTCTCGATGTGCTTGCGGTACTCGTCGAGGGTCGTGGCACCCACCACGTGCAGCTCGCCGCGCGCGAGGGCGGGCTTCAGCATGTTGGAGGCATCCATGGCGCCTTCCGCGGCGCCGGCGCCCACCAAGGTGTGCAGCTCGTCGATGAAGAGGATGTACTTCCCTTCCGCGCTCGTGATCTCCTTGAGCACGGCCTTGAGCCGCTCTTCGAACTCGCCACGATACTTAGTGCCGGCGATCAGCGTGCCGAGATCGAGGGCGACGAGATGCTTATTGCGCAGCGACTCGGGGACATCCCCGTTCACGATGCGCTGGGCGAGACCCTCCACGATCGCCGTCTTGCCGACGCCCGGTTCGCCGATCAGGACGGGATTGTTCTTGGTGCGCCGCGACAACACCTGCATCACGCGGCGAATCTCCTCGTCCCGTCCGATGACGGGGTCGATCTTGCCCTTGCGCGCCAGCTCGGTGAGGTCGCGGGTGAAACGCTCGAGCGCCTGATATTTCTGCTCAGGCTCCTGGTCGGTCACCCGGTGGGTGCCGCGCACGCCCTGGAGCGCCGCCATGAGCACTTCGCGATCCACGCCCGTGGCGGAGAGCAGCTGCTTCGCCGTGGTGCCCTTCTCTTCCAGCAAGGCGAGCAGGATATGCTCGGTCGACACGTACGCGTCACCCAGCGCCTTGGCCTCCTCGTCCGGAGCTGAGCTGGGTGACGTTGAGCCCCGCCTTCTGAAGCAGGGGCACGACGATGCCATCGTCCTGCGACAGGAGAGCGAGAAAAAGATGGGCGTCGTTGATGACAGGATTGCCGCGCGCGCGGGCCAGTGCGCTGGCCTGCTGGAGGGCTTCGGCCGCCTTGACCGTCAAACGTTCGGGTCTAATCATGGTCGTCTAAGGGATCGCCGAAGGCGAAAGCAACGTCTGTGCCGGGCAAAAGTGCCGTTTTGGCAGAAAGGCAGGAAGGCGTAAGCTACGCTCTTACTTGACGACTATTTTCCTTGTGACCCTCTTCCCGTCAATGACGAGCTGGTAGATGTAGACCCCGGACAGCGCCTGCTTCCCTGTATTGCCGACGTACCCGTCCCAATACGCGCTATAGGCGCAACCCATCGTGGTGGGGCAGCTGAGTGCAAGGCTATCCAGCGCCTTGCCCGAGCCCCGGAGTATCGGGATCGCTACGAGCTGGGCGAGCACGTTGTAGATCTTCAGGGACACCACCGGCCGGTGACCCTTGAGGAACAACTCCCCGCTGACCTTGAACGGGATCGTGGTCGCCGGGTTAAACGAGCGATTCTGCTGTGGCCCGATCGTGGGAGGCGGGGTCTGCCCCAATGCCCACCGCGTTCCCCCTTCCATCCCCGCGACCCAAAGCCCGAGCCCCAGCATTGCCCAGGCGTACCGCTTCATCCACCACTCCTCTTGCGAACGAGACGTGACCTTGGGACGGCTCTCCTTGTGCCAAGTGATACTCGTGCTTCCAGGGCGCTGATCCAAACTACGAGCCGCCTTTCCCCGCTGTCAACCTCGCCAGCACCCGGGCATCGCCCGCGCGGCGGGTTACCCCGCGCCGATCGGCCCATTCGAGCAGTGGGATCAAGTACTTGCGCGTGAGCCCGAGGCGGTCACGCAACACCGCCGGGGTGGCCGGGCCGAGCTCGACGAGCGCCGCCTCGAGCGCGGCGCGGAACTCGGCCAGCGCACCCTTTGCCGCGTAGCGCTCGGCGTCGATCGGCTCCGCGGTGCCGATGCGGGCGAAGTGCGACAGGAGCGCGCGCACGGGAGAGCCGGGAAACTCGCGCTCGAGCTCGGCCACGGTGGGTACCTGCCAGCGAGCATCGGCGAGGCGCTGTGCGAGCTTTTCGCTGGCGTCGGTGGCCCGGGCATCGAGCGCTGGGCGCCACCCCGGCCGGCGGGCCACGCTGCCCGCCACCTCGACGTTGCCGCTCTTCACCCCGAAGGCCAACACGGCATCCGTCACGGCGGACGGAGGCGCCGGCGTCCCCACCGCTGCCCGGAGGGCTTGCAGCGACATCCCTGGATCGAGCGGATGCTCCTCGTGGTAACGCCGGACCACCTCCGCCAGCCGACTTGCTTCAGCCACCACCGCCTGCCGGTCGACGACGATCTCGGCCGACGTTAATACCGTTTCCCCAGCCTCTGCGATGACTGCCGTCACACCGTTCGGTGACACGCCCAGCCGCACGGCGAGGCTGTCGGTGGTAAGCCCCGTAAGCCCCGCCTCGACGGCGAGGACCCCGAGCCGCGCCGCCGCGACCTGCTCGAGCGACAACCGGCGCCGCCGTAGGCGGGTGTGCGGCGGGGCGAACGGATCGAGCACGACACCTCCGCCGATGGTGGTTACCGGCGAGAACGAGCGCAGCACGAACCGGTCTCCGCCGCGCGCCACCACGGGCGTCTCGAGCATCAGACGCGCCATGCCTCGTTGCCCCGGACCGATCGCGGGCGTCTGCACCGCGCGGGCCAGGACCTCGGCAGTGCCGAGGTGCACACGCACGCGCGTGCGGGAGGCGAGCGGTTTCCGGGCCGTGGGAAGCAGCTCCGCTGCCACGTCGATGAGCTCGGTGGCCTGCCAGCCGGGCCCGGTGACGGCGACGTGGCCACGCGTCAGGTCGTTCTTGTCCACGCCCACGAGGGCGAGCGCGGTGCGTCGGCCAGGCACCGCCCGTTCGGCCGTTTGGCCATGGACCTCGATGGACCTGACCCGTGCCTCGCGACCGAGCGGGAGCAACTGAACGGTGTCGCCGACTCGGACACTGCCGCTCCAGGTCGATCCGGTCACCACCGTGCCGGCCCCTGCGACCGCGAACACCCGATCGATCGGCAGCCGAAACAGGTCGTCGGCGGGGCGCTCCACCAGGTCCCCCGCGACGCGCCGCAAGGCGTCGCGCAGGTCGGCCAGCCCTTCTCCGGTGACCACCGAGGTGGCAACGCTCTCGTCCCAGCGCACGCGACTCGCCCCCAGGCGCGTGCTCACCTCGCCGCGCACCAGCTCGAGCCACTCGGCGTCCACCAGGTCACGCTTGGTGATCACCGGGATGCCCCGCCGCACGCCGAGCAGCTCCACGATCGCCAGGTGCTCCTCGGTCTGCGGCATTATGCCCTCGTCGGCGGCGATCACGAGTAGGGCGACGTCGATGCCGGTCGCGCCGGCCAGCATGTTGCGCACGAACCCTTCATGCCCCGGGACGTCGACGACGCTCGCCTGGATGGCGTCGTCCAACGGGAGCGGCGCGAATCCGAGGTCAATGGTGATGCCTCGCCGCTTCTCCTCCTCCCAGCGGTCGGTATCGACGCCGGTGAGCGCCTTCACCAGGGCCGTCTTGCCGTGGTCGATGTGACCGGCGGTCCCGATTACAAAGCGGCGGAGGGGATCGGTGTGCGAGTGGCTGGGGGAGGCACCCACGCGCGACGCTCCCAGAAGTCCAGGGCGGAAAGTGAGCCGGCCTCGGCGAGGTAATAGCGGACAAATCGAGCGACGAGGCGGCGGTGAGCCGCAGCATGCGGCGGATCGAGCGCGGGGAGCTCCTCCCGCGAGTCGTTCAGGGCGAGGAGATCGCGGTACGCCTGGGGCGGCAGCCGGCTCGACGGCTGGCGTGGGGAGGGCGCCTGCAGGCAGCGCGGGCAGAGCGCGCCCCCATCGGCCACGCTGAAAGACACCGGCTCGTCGCCCGCCGGCTCGATGGCCGCGCCGTCTCGCGCGCATACGGTGAGCGACGGCTCGAAGCCCAGCACCGCCACGAGCCGCCACATCGCCCGCAGGGCGGTAGCATCCACTCGCTCGGGAGCCGCGGCCTCGAGAACATCGAGCGCGGCCGTGAGTGTGTCGTACGCCACCGGGAGCGGTGCCGGGGGCGCCATCTTGAGCATCACCTCGGCGAGCGCCGCGGCGCCCGCGAACCGGCCGACGTCGCCGGCCAGGTCGCGCCGCAGGTTCACGAGGTCGAAGGCGCCGAGCGTGTGCAGCTCGCGCGTCTCGCGGAAGTAGAGCTGGGCCACGCCCTCGCTCAGGAGCTCGAGCCCCGCTCCGAACCGACTCTTCGGCCGCAGCGCACCCTTGGCGATGGCGCTCTGCACCCCCAGGTCCCGCGTCGCGAGCCGCACGACCTTGGACGTCTCGCTGTAGCGGTACGACATGGCTAGGGAGTCGCCGCCACCGCGGCGGTCGTCGGACAGATCCCGACCGTCACGGTGTGGATCTCGCGGTAATCGGGCGGCGCTGTCAGAACATGCACCATGCCGGGCCCGTTGCATCCACCGGGCCCGACCGCGTACACGCGACCGCGGAGGTCGATCGCGAGACCGTTGATGCCGCTGCCACCTGGCTTGATGCCGTTGCCAGGCGCACGCGTCACGGCGCGGATGGACGTGTTTACCTCGAGGATGCCCTCCCTCTCCGACGCGATCAGCAGACGGCTCCCAGTGGGATGAAACACCACCGCCCCCGGTGACTCACCCAGCCCGTTGAGGACGGCGACCTCGGTGCGGCGTTTGGGATCGACAATGGAAAGCTTGCCATCCGCTGCTCCCGACCTGCCGGCGGCGACCACGTACAGCAAGCTGTCATCCCCCACAACGGCGAAGCGGGCGGCCAAGCCGGTGAGCGGAATCGAATCCGGGGTCCTGACCCCGCAACACTCGAATGACGTCAGCCAGCTCGGCCCCGCCGGGATACCACCCACGAGATTGCTGTTGACGACGAACACGCGGCTGCCGACCAACACGACCGCTCGCGGGAAGACGCCGGCCGCAACGCTCGTCGTCTCGCCGGTGAAGTAGTTGAGCCGGGTAACGGAGTTGAGGGCGCGATTGGCGATCCACGCGATCGAGTCGTCCTGGATGGCGACACCGTCGGGTTCCGACCCGGCGCGGAGAGGCAGCACGTAATCAGGCCGCGCACACAGCGCGACAGGATCAGGCGGGCACGTAACAAGCAGACTCACGCCTACGGCGTTGGCCTGCTGGAGGGTGACCACGAAGGTCCGGCCTCCCCCGGCGATCGCACTGGGGCCCGCTGTGGTGCCCGGCCAGGACCGCGTCGTCACGCTGAAATCCGTGGCGGAGACAAGCGACAGGTCGAACGCATTGATGACGCCGATCACCTGCCCCGCCGAGCTGGTCTGCTCGAGCGCGTCGCTGCAGCCGGTCGCGAGGGTGAGCGCCAGGAAGGCGAGTCGTCTCATCGGGAAGCGGTCTCCACAAGGTCACAATATACGAAGCGGCCGTCACGCACGACGAGCCGGCCCCGCTCGTGCCGCACGGGCTCGCGCAGCTCCGGCCCTGCGTACACGAAGGTGTGGAACTCGCCGTTCTCCCCGCACGGATCAACGTCTGACGGGAGGTCGTGGAGCAGGTCGGCGTCGAACTCCCGGCCCGCGAACTCGCCCGCGAGCTGGGCGGCGTCCACGCACACGAGCACGGCGCGGTACCCCAGCCGAACGAAGTCGTGGGCCAGCGCGCGGGTATCGCGCAACCAGAGCGGAAAGAGGCCCCGCATGCCGATCCGCGCCAGCGCACGCTCCCGATAAGCGCGAATGTCTGCGAGAAACAGGTCTCCGAAAACGACGGTGTCGAGCCCCGGGGTCCGGGTCCGGAGCGCCGCGAGAGCGGCGCCCATGTTCGTTTCGTACTCGTCGTTCGAGGCGCCCGGCGAGATCAGAACCTCCTCGAGCGGCAGGCCGAGGGACTCGGCCTGCCGCCGGAGCAGCGCGCGGCGAACCCCGTGCATGCTGATCCGGTCGTATTCGGTCGTCACCGTGGTGAGGAGCGCCGCCACTCGGTAGCGCCCGTCGCCTTGAATCTCCCGCAACGCGAGCGCACTGTCCTTGCCGCCGCTCCACGCTACGAGTACGTCCTGGGGGCGGGACACGTCAGTGTCCTGGCGAGAGGGCCCGGGCGACCCTCACGGGGTGCCGAACCGCAGCTCGCCGCCGAGGAACAGGTTGCGGCGCCGCGCCGGGAAGTTCGTCACCTCCTGGTACGGGGCGTCGAACAGGTTCTCCACCTTGCCGACGACCCCCGTGAGGAACAACGCGGTCGACCCGGTGTCGGCCCCGCCTTTCGTGACCCGCGTGTCGAGGAACGTGTACCCGGCCCTGACGCGAACCGCCCCGCCCAGCGCCGCCTCCGCGGCGATCTCCAGGCCCCGCGCGTCGGCGCCGGGAACGTTGAGGTAGTTGTATGTGACGCTGCCCGATCCGTTGTAATCGATCAGGTCGCGGAAACGTTGATTGAAATAGGTCGCCCGCGCGGTGACCGCGGTGCCGGGGATGTGGTGCTCGAGGCCCGCTTCCCAGGTGAAGGAGTGCTCCGGTTGCAGGTCGGGATTCCCTCGCACGAAGCCGGTGGCATAGTTCTCGAAGAAGTTCGGCTCTTTGAATCCGGTCCCGATGGATGCGATGGCACGCGTGCCTCCGTGAATCCGGCAGGAGAGGCCCGCCCGGTAGGTAGCGTACGTGCCGAAGCGCTGGTTGTCGTCGAGCCTCGCCCCAAGCGTCATGCTGAACGGTCGCTCTAGGTCGGTCACGAGCTGCAGATACGCCGCGCCGTCGTCGCGCGACCTCGACCCGTTCAGCGTCGTCCCCTGCATCGTCTCGTGCTCGAATGCGCCCCCCACCGTCACGACGTTGCCACCCGACAGGCGTAGGTTCGCGCGACCGTCGAGCCCCGCACGCGTCACCCGGTCCGAGCTCGAGAACGGGAACGTGGTCGTGTCGCTCGGGCCGTTCGGCGCGATGGTGTACTGAGTGTTGTCGCGGTGCCAAGTGCCCGTCACCCGACCCTCGACGTTGTCCGAGAACACGTGACCCAGCTCGAGCCCGACGGACGGGCCGCGATCGAGCTGGTGCTGGTTGTTGCTCACCGTGTCGCCGCTTCCGTCCGTCGGGAAGTGATAGAGGGCGTCGCCGTAACGAACGGACATGGCGGCGTCCGTCCGTGCGTCCGGCTTGAGCCGCAAGCGGCCGCTCAGCACCTCGTTCCGGTAGTCATTGTTGAACGGATAGATCCCGTCGCTCGCGAAGCGTGACAGGCCGATGGCGTAGCCGGCGCGGTCATCGCCACCCGAGGCGGTCACCTCGACGGCATTGGTGGCATAAGTCCCGCCTCCGAAGGCGACGGCGGCGCGGGGCGCGCCGCGCCCGTCGCGGGTGAAGATCTGCACCACCCCCGTCACCGCGTCCGAGCCGTACAGCACGCTCGTGGGGCCGCGCACGACCTCGATCCGCTCGACGTTGTCGGTCGTCAAGTTCGCGAAGTCGTAGCTGCCTCCGGGAGCGTTCTGCGGCACGCCGTCGATGAGCACCTTCACGTAGTCGCTTTCGCCACCGCGCAGGAACAGCGACGCCTGCCCACCCCAGGGACCCGTCGTGACCACCGCCGCCCCGGGGACGATTCGCAGCGCCTCGGCGACCGTGCGAATTCCGACCGCGCGCAGCTGGGCGCCGCTGATCACGGTGACCGAGGTGGGGAGGGCGTCGGCACGCGTAGGCAGTCGCGTCGCCGTGACCACCACTGGCGCGAGCGTGACGGTGTCGGTGCGTTGCTGCGCGGCAAGCACTATGGGGAGGACGACGGGCGCCAGCATGCCCAGCCACTGTCTCATGGATGGTTCTCCTTCTTGCGCAGGGGGATCATCTGGGGTCGTCCTTCGAATGCCGAAATCACTACCGGCCACTGAAACACGGCGGCCGCGGTCTCCCGCGTCAGGACGTCAACCGGGGCACCCCGCGCCACGGCGTATCCCTCGGCGAGGATCAACACCTGGTCGACAAAGCGCGCCGCGAGGTTGACGTGATGGGTGATCATGATCGCGGCAAGCTCGTGCCGGTCGACGAGGGCGCGCACCAGCTCGAACAGCTCCATCTCGTGCCGCAGGTCGAGCGATGCCGTAGGCTCGTCGAGCACGAGGAGCCGGGGCTCCTGCGCGAGAGCGCGCGCGAGCCGGACCCGCTGGTACTCACCGCCGGAGAGCGTCCACAGCCAGCGGTCAGCCAGATCCACCGCGTCGCACGCGACCAGCGCCCGTTCGACCGCCGCGCGGTCCGCCGCCTGTACGCCGCCGAAGAGCGACAAGTGCGGGTATCGGCCCAGGAGGACCGTCTCGTGCACCCGCTGTGGGAACAGGTTTTCCTCACGCTGTGGTACGACGCCCACCACGCGCGCGAGATCCCGGCGGGACCAGTCGCTCGCCGGGCGGCCGAGGATCTCGGCACGGCCGCGTGCGGGTCGGACGAGGCCAAGGGCTGCCCGCAGCAGCGTGGTCTTGCCGCTGCCGTTGGGCCCGAGCAGTGCGTGAAATTCGCCCGAGCGCACATCGAGTGAGACGCCCACGAGCGCGTCGCGCGGGGCGCCCGCATAGCGGCAGGTGAGATCGCCGACGGCGACGATCAGCTCACGGTCCATCGGCGGAGCAGGAAGGCGAACAACGGGACGCCCAGCAGCGCGGTCACGATGCCCACCGGCAGCTCGCGCGGCGCCACGACGGTGCGCGCCAGCGTGTCGGCCGCGGCCAGCAGGACCCCGCCGGCGAGGAACGCGGTCGGGAACAGGGTGCGATGCAGCCGGCCCCAGAGGAGACGACAGACGTGCGGCACGATCAGCCCGACAAAACCTATCACGCCCGCCACGGCGACCGCAGCGGCGGTCAAGAGCGACGCGGACAGGTAGACGAGCCGCTTGAGACGCCGCACGTCCGCGCCGAGGTACTGCGCGGGCTCGTCGCCGAGCGCCAGCAGGTCGAGTGGCCGCGCGGCCGCGAAGAGGACGACGAGCGGCAGCGGTGTGTAGACCAGAATCACCAGCACCGTGGTCCACGACGCCCCTGACAACCCGCCCCACAACCACAGGAACGCGTTGCGCAGCTCCGTCGCTTCAGCGAGCGAGACGAGTGCGGTCGTGATCGCCGCGGCGAAGGCGCCCACCGCCACGCCGCCCAGGAGCAAGATCCGCGGGTCCAGCTCGGCCCCACCCATCAGCCCGAGTCGATACACCAACGCCATCGCACCCACCGCCCCGACGAATGCCGCGAGCGGCAGGGCCCAGGGGCCCGGGAGATGGAAGGCGATGGCGACAACGGCACCCAGCCCGGCGCCACCCGAGAGACCGAGCAGGAACGGGTCCGCGAGTGGATTCCTGACCAATGCCTGGAGTCCGACGCCCGCGACACCGAGCGCGCCGCCCACCAGAAACGCGAGCAGCGCACGCGGCAGCCTGAGCTGCCAGACGATCGGCGAGGCCCACAGGTCGCCAAGCGGGACGTTGGCGGGCCCCAGCAGCAGCGCCGCCGCGAGCGTCGTAAGGACCGCCGCCGCGAGCAGGACGTACCTCACCGCGCGGCCTCGAGACGCCGACGGAGCTCGCGGATCGCCTCTGCGGCGCGGGGCCCGGGTCGCCCGAAGAGCTGTCCCGGAAGAAAAAGGAACCGGCCGTTGCGCACCGCGCGCACGACGCGCCACTCGGGACGCATGGCGTACCGGGGCGGCACAGCGCTGTCCGACAGCAGAGCCACGAAATCCGGGTCGCGGGCGGCGATCGTTTCGATCGAGACCTGGGCCGAGGGCGCGCCGACGTCGTGAAACACGTTGCGCGCCCCAGCCAGCGCCGCGAGGCGGTCGAGGTAGCTCCCCGCACCGATGACGATCGGTGGGTTGTCCCAGACGATGAAGGCGAGGGATTGGGTGCTCGGGGCTGGAGGCTGGGAGGCCAGCCTGTCCATCATGTGAGCGAGTGAATCGGCGGCGCGGGAGTGGCCGGTGAGCACCCCCAAGCGCCGGGCCGCGGGACCGAGCTGCTCGAGCAGGTTGAGATCGAGCAGCACTGTCCGGATGCCGAGCCGCTCGAGCTGTTGGGCGGCGGTCACGTTCGGACCGGCCCGGTAGAGCACGACGAGATCCGGCCGCCGGGCGGCGACCGCCTCGACGCTGGGCGGCATGCCGTCGCCGACGCTCGGCACGGCGAGCGCGGCCGGCGGGTAGTCGCACCAGGTGGTCCGACCCACGAGCCGGTCGCCCGCGCCGATCGCAAAGAGGATCTCGGTGAATGAGGGAAGGAGCGACACGATGCGCCGGGCGGGCGCGGCGAGCGTCACCCGACGACCCGCGTCGTCGGTGACGGCGATGCCGCCCGTGACCGGGACGTGTTCGCCCCGCGCGCAGGCCGAGATGGTCAGCGCGACAAAGCCCGCGAGGTGGGTCCGCTGCATCCAGCGGCGCATAACGAAAACGCCCACCCCCGACGGAGCGGAGATGGGCTAGCGCCTGCGCCTTGTGCGCAGCGCCACCATCCCTCCCGCGAGGGATCTACAGGTGGCGCGAACGGAAGACGTCTCCTGGCTTCGGGCGGACGGCTCGCCTTCCCGAGTGAACGACACCCAGTGGCGTGTGAGCCGCGGACGCAGCGTGCTGCGCCCTACATGCCCGTCACAGTGGCGGGGCCGCGCCGGACTTGCACCGGCTTCCGTGAATCCCCGTTCGCTTGTAACGACGACAGCTAGTCTATCGCGGTTTCCTGCGCAGCGCAACCACGAAGGCGACGGCGAGCACCACGCCTGCGAGCCCGACGATCAAGGGCACGAGCGACTCGGGCGCGAGCCGCCGATCGCTGAAGGCGATCGTGAGCCCGGCACCGGGCGCGAGCGGCGGTGTGCGGTAGCGCGCGAAGCGGCGCCCCCCGATGTCCTCCGGTCCGAGTGAGTCGAGCTTCGCTGCCGTCACGACGGCGGTCGTGTCCTCGAGCAGCAGGTCCACTTCGTCGGTCGCCTGGTCGATGGGCACGCTCACGCGACGCACCGTGGCCGACAGGACGTACGTGTAGCTCAGCTGCTTGCGCTCGCGGGGCGGGAGCGGACCGTACACGGCGACGGAGTCGCCGCGCCGCGTCACGACCTGGGACGACACGTCCCCTTGCCCGACCTGGAACTGGATCGCTCCCGGCGGTATGGCGCCCGCCCAAGTGGGCAGCAGTGTGTCCCGGGCCACGCGCGTCGCTACGCCGGGGTTCTCGAGCTCGACCAGCTCGAGCACGTCACGCGAGCCATCCCGCTTCTCCCGAGCGACGGTGATCAGGCGACGCGTCATCCGCACGGGCGGCCCGGTGGAGCTGGTGTCGTACACGTAGAGGGGACGGAGGCTGGCGCTCGACCGGCCGGGTGTAACGGGCTCCGAGAAGTAAGCGATCCCGGCGTACCAGGTCGAGACCACGTAGATCGCGGCCGAGTCGGGACGCCGGATGGTCAGGGCGTACGCGCCGCGAGCGTTGGTGCGGGTCGAGTCGATAGGCTGGCCACCGCCGCCCATGGAGACCTCATGCAACACCACCCAGGTGCGCACGGCAGGCCGCCCGGTCGGCCCGTACAGGACCCGACCCGTGACCACCGCTTGTTGTGCCCGAAGCGCGCCGGCGAGGCACAACAGCAACGCCGTGCTACGGAGTGAACTTCCCGAAATCTTCAGGATCGAGGTTCTGGAGGTAGGTCTTCAGCGCGTCGGGATCGAGCGGCGCCGTGCCCGACTCACCGCCGGCCTCTCCGGTCTCGACCGACGTGAGCGCGAGCAGGCTCTCGCTCGTGAAAATCGGCGCCTTGAGCCGCAGCGCGACCGCGATCGAATCGGACGGCCGGGCGTCGATCTGGATCACCGCGTCGCCGCGGTAGATGTGCAGCTCGGCGTAATATGTGTTGTCCTTCACCTGAGTGATGATGACTTTCCGCAGGTCTGCGCCCAGGCCGAGGATCACCTGCTTCAGGAGATCGTGCGTGAGCGGCCGCGCGAACTTCACGCCCGCAAGCTCCATGGCGATGGCGCTCGCCTCGGCGGGGCCGATCCAAATCGGCAGCACCCGCTCCCCTTCCTGCTCCTGGAGGATGACCACCGGCGTGTTGGTCGTGCGATCGAGTCCCAGATGCGCGACCCGAACCTGAATCTGGTTCGCGCTCAGGTCCCCATCTCCCACGATGCCAGGTACTTCTGCTGCTCAGGCGTCAGCGTATCGATTACGACCCCCATCGCGGCGAGCTTCAGCCGGGCGATCTCCGCGTCCAGCTCGCGCGGGATCCGGTGCACATCCTTCGTGAGCTCCCGGGCGTGCCGCACGACGTGCTCGGCAGCCAGCGCCTGATTCGCAAACGACATGTCCATCACGCTCGCGGGGTGGCCTTCCGCCGCCGCCAGGTTGATGAGCCGGCCGTCGGCGAGCACGAAGACGCGCTTCCCGCCCAGCCGCCATTCATCCACAAGCTCGCGGACCCGGGTGGGGCCCTCTGCCACCTGTTTCAGGCCGTCCAGATCGATCTCGACATTGAAGTGACCCGAGTTGGCAAGCACCGCGCCGTCTTTCATCGCGCGCATGTGCTCCACGCGGAGCACGTGCGTGTTCCCCGTCAGCGTCACGAAGACGTCGCCGACCGCTGCGGCCTCCGCCATCGGCATCACGCGATAGCCGTCCATCTGCGCTTCGAGTGCCTTGAGGGGGTCGATCTCCGTGACGATCACGTTCGCGCCCGCTCCACGCGCCCGCAGCGCGAAGCCGCGGCCGCACCAGCCGTATCCCGCGACCACGATGGTGCTCCCGGCGACGAGCAGGTTCGTGGCCCGCAGAATGCCGTCGAGCGTCGACTGCCCCGTCCCGTAGCGGTTGTCGAACAGATGCTTCGTGTCGGAATCGTTCACGGCAATGACCGGGAACTGCAGCACGCCGTCGCGCGCCATCGCCTTGAGCCGGATGACGCCCGTCGTGGTTTCCTCCGTGGAGCCTGCCACGCCGGCGACGAGCGCCTTGCGGTCGGCCCCCGACAGCGTCTCCACCCAGCGCCGGACCGGGGGTGCCAGGTCGTCGAGCCGGTTGAGTGCGATCATATGGAGCGCACTGACCAGGTCCGCGCCATCGTCCATCGTGATGTCGGGGCGATGCGCCAGCGCCGCGCGAATGTGCTCGTAGTAGGTGGCGTGGTCCTCACCCTTGATCGCGAACACCTTGATCCCGTGGTCCTTGACGAGATGCGCGGCGACGTCGTCCTGTGTCGACAACGGGTTTGACGCGCACAACGCCACATCGGCGCCGCCCGCTTGGAGGGTGACCGAGAGGTTGGCCGTCTCCGTGGTGACGTGCAAACAAGCGGAAAGGCGCCGTCCTGCCAGCGGTCGTTCCCGGGTGAAGCGCTCCCGCAGGAGGCGCAGCACCGGCATGGAGCGCTCCGCCCACTCGGTGCGGCGGCGTCCCTCGGCGGCCAGGCTCAGGTCCTTGACGTCGGAGGGGGCGGTGCGGGCCGTCGTGGTCATGTAGTCACTTTCTTGGAGGAGTAGTGCTTGGAGCGTTGCACGGCGAGCCGGAGGTCTTCCACGCGGTTCGCGTGCTCCCAGGTGAACAGGTCGACTTCGCGATCCACGTCCTTGTCCACGTAGCGCCGGCGCTCGGGCGCGCGACCGAAGTGACCGTAGGCAGCGGTGGCGCGGTAGATCGGATGGCGCAGATTCAACGCCTTGTTGATGCCGAGCGGCGTGAGGTCGAATACGTCGCGGACCGCGTCCTCGATGGCCTCGTCAGGCACGACGCCGGTACGGAACGTGTCGATCATCACGGACACGGGCTGTGCCACGCCGATGGCGTACGCCACCTGCGCCTCGCACCGAGAGGCGAGCTTCGCCGCCACGACGTTCTTTGCGACCCAGCGCATCGCGTAGCAGGCCGAGCGGTCGACCTTCGAGGGGTCCTTGCCGCTGAAGGCCCCCCCGCCGTGACGCGCCATGCCGCCGTAGGTGTCCACGATGATCTTTCGGCCGGTCAGCCCCGCATCGCCCTGTGGCCCGCCGACCACGAATCGGCCGGTCGGGTTGATGAGGATATCGGGATCGCGGACTTCAAACCCGGCGTCGGCAAGCACCGGCCGGACCACGAGCGCGATCACGCCCTCGCGCAGCTCCACGTTGTCGATCTTGTCGGAGTGCTGGGTGGACACTACCACCTTACTGATCCCGACCGGCCGCAACCCTTCGTACACGACGCTGACCTGGGTTTTGCCGTCGGGGCGGAGCCACGGGAGATCCCCTGCCTTGCGCACCGCGGCGAGCCGCTCCGCGAAGCGGTGGGCCAGCACGATCGGGAGCGGCATGAGCGACGGCGTCTCATCCGATGCGTAACCGAACATCATCCCCTGGTCGCCCGCGCCCCCCTTGTCCACGCCCAGGGCGATGTCGCCCGACTGGCGGTCGATGGTGGTGAGGATGGCGCAGGTTTGGGCGTCGAAGCCGAAGCTCGCGTCCGTGTAGCCGATCGCGCTGATCGTCCCCCGAACGATGTCGGGAATGTGGACGTACGTGGAGGTGGTGATCTCCCCGGCGACGACGGCCATGCCCGTGGTGACGAGCGTCTCGCAGGCCACGCGGGCGGCGGGGTCCTTGGCGATGATCGCGTCGAGGACCGCGTCCGAGA
>WNEZ01003872.1_pt1 | contig 20783 bp, 22 predicted proteins | sample 5400521 | NCBI WGS metagenome assembly WNEZ01 (sample SAMN13153339, study PRJNA577476) | soil metagenome | isolation source: 120 cm saprolite under Douglas fir tree site 2 hole 1 replicate 1 | place: USA:California | collected 2015-04-18 | reverse complement strand
CAGGGACACCCACTGCGCAGCACATCCAAGATGCGCACTCTCGATTTCTCGCCGCTCAATTTCCTGGGATCGTCCCGCCTTTCTTGGCTGCGGGAAGCAAAGGCTCCAGGATCACCCATTCTTCGTCTGTGACATCTGATACGAATCTGCGTTCAAAAGCACAATCTTGTGCCGCTTGAGCAAGCCTCATAAAACAATGCAAAGTTGTATGTCGGAGCGCGAATCCGTATGAGGCATAGACACGTCGCTCTCTACAGCAGATGCACATGATGCTCCTCCTCACTTTGCTCGTGTTTGGCTTCAGTTTCCTCCTTCTGTTTTCTATCGGCAGCTTTTCGTCTTTCTGCACACGCTCTAACTCTCGCGCTCACATGGAAAATCAGTTGAAAAGAGGAACGAGAACGCCCTCCTTATGAGGTAGACTTGTAGGAAAGGGGCGCAGAGCCTTACAATGGCGCCAGAGCAAAGAAAACAAAGATCACAAGTTGGCCTGAAAAATCTGCTCCGGCAGGCTAGAAGCGTCAGGAGATATCTTATGAGTCCATCTATAGAACATCCGCTTTCTGGAGCGGATTTCATTCGTCAATTTTTTCCCACCTCACCATATGTTGCCCATCTCGGTATGCAACTCACCCAAATCCAGCCGGGCATGGCAATACTAACCCTCCCATTCTCAGACACACTAGTCACTATCGGAACCATCGTCCACGGTGGGGCGATTGCTTCGCTCATTGACACCGCGGCAATGGTCGCCGCCTGGTCGGATGCAGAGGTCCCCGCGAAACCTCGTGGCACGACCGTCAATCTCACCGTTGCCTACCTGGCAGCCGCCGAGAAAGAGGACCTCCAGGCCATTGCCCGTGTGCTGCATCGTGGCCGCAGCCTGGTCTACCTCGATGTTGAGGTCAGGAGCGCCTCAGGGAGCGCCGTTGCCAAAGGCCTGGTGACCTATAAGCTTGGCTGAACCTTCTCAATCCACTCCCGAATCTGCTCGGCATGCTCATGGTAATGCTCGTAGGAGTTGGCCAGATTACTCTCATCATTATCTGGAAATCGGCCCTGCTAGTCAAGCGAAAGAAGTATATTGTTTTCTCGCGTAAAATAGGCTAAATTAAATATAACCAAAACGCCCTCGCGAACGTATGTATATGTGAGGCTACTCAAAAATGAGAAACCCGTTGGCTCTCAAGATGAATTGTTAGGGGAAAAGACAATGCAGAAAGAATATGCTGCAAGACGCTCAAGTGGTGCCAGGACTATAGCGATTGATCAACGTGAACTGCTCCTCCGCCAGCGGCTGATCCAGCTCCTGGCTATGCTGCTCGCAGCCGCGACTGCGCTGGGCATTTACCAGATTTTTATACGCTAAGTTTGCAATATACTTAAAGATACACAATACCTTTTCTTCTCTTCAATGGATTACATACCACGGAGGAGAAGAAAAGTAACGATAAATAACGCTCCCTCTGTGCGTGGTAGGCCGCAATGCCTGTCATTTGCAGAGGGGGCGGTTTTTATGAAGTTTAAGAAAATAATGCGGCATACGGATGGGCGTAGCTGCGACATTTATGGCGCCTTTGTCATGCTCTTTTTCTTCCTAATCCATTTTTCTTGCATACGGATGGGCGTAGCTGCGACATTTATGGCGCCCGGGGGTGGGGCAAAACCCACAGTAATTTCTTAATCTCCATAATTGCCCTGCATCCTGAAAAAGCGCCATGCCCATGCCAGGCCAAAGGATCAGTGATTCAACGATGCCTGGGGCTGATCGGCGGCTTCCGCGTCAGGTTCCCAGAGTTCTGCGAAATATGCCCAGTTATGCAGCAAGTGAAGCGTGACGTCTTGATCAAAGGTGACATCTGCTGCATACCCGCTGTCCAGCCTCCAATTGCGCAAGTCATCGCGCAGGATAGCACGCTTACCGCTGCGTTCATTGGCGCCAGCATTTACATTACGCAGCGCTGCATAGTAACTCATAGCTCGACGGCAGAACCGTTCGCTCAAGCGTATTGCATACGCTAACACCTCATGAAAAGATCCTTCTCCGTCGTGTCCTGTTGTAATGGTGGCGGTGACGGGGTTGCCTGCGCGGGGTCTGCTCAAGAGTCGCCAAATCAGAAAACGGTAGCTGCCACGGCCTGCCAGGTAGCGCCGTAACCCCCGCAGCCCTGCGAGGTGATCTAAGTGGAAAGTTTTTGCCTGCTCTTCGCTCAATCCATAGATCGCCTCAGCCGCCGCCGCCAGTAAATCCAGCACTCGTGCGGATAGCATGGCGCCTGTAGTTATGCTTTGCGCGGCTGGCTCAATATATTGCCACCAGGGTTGGTTCGTCCACACATAGAGAGGGCGATTAAAGTAGACGCTGGCTATGTATTCATCCATGTATAGCTCTACAAAAAAATGCACCCCCAGGCGATTAAAAACTCCCATCCCTGGTACTTCGCTGCGGTCATAGGCTGCGGCCAGGGCATTGATATACGGATTGAGGGCGATATCGGTCGCTATATGCGATAGGTATCCCATAGCGAACGCGAGGGCCTGGCTGCGCAGGGCAGGCGATGGGACATCCGTGATGAATTCAAGAAAAGCGAGCAGTACATCCCCGGAACGCTTGTTGTGGAGGAGATCCGCCCAGGGTGCATTGTTGGTTGCAGGGAGTTGTATGGATGATCTTTGCAACCGGCGATCCGTCATCTTTTCTCTGAAGTTGCTGGGGGCATAGTAAGTCATATCGGGTGCCAAAGCTCCCAGGTAGGCCATGGCGGAGATATCGCTGCCAGGGAAGCTATAGTCGATTTCAGGCAATGGGCCGGTATCCCAAACTGCCCCGGCGGGCGTCGTTTGTGGAGGTGTATCGAGTCCATGCGAACGGCGGCGCAATGCAGCAGCATCGATGATCAATGATCCCAGGTCGTTGCCTGCGTCCTGGCTGCGTCTCGCCGTTTCAATCAGTATATGCCAGTGTGTAAGGAATGCGGGCATGGGTGACCTCTCCGTTCAGCTTTTTGCGCCATCGATGCTGTAATTGCCGGGCTTCCCCTCTGCATCCAGGTAAATCACTACGGAATTCAATCCAGGCATAAGCTTTGGAGAACTGTGTGCCTGTGCTGCCTCGAGTGAGTCACCTGCGTGGCGAAACTCGATAGTAAATGCAAGATTATCGCTCGACCTGAGTTGTCCAACCTGCTCTGCCCTGTTTCGCCGCTGGCGTGACGCTGGATACATACGCAGGATTTGCAACAAGAACCCACCTCCATGCGCGGCGATTTCATTCACCTGGAAGAGACGAAATCGCCCCTTCTGGTCATGGGAGAGCGCAGGAGCAAATTCACTATACTGGCCGGAGGTTGTGCCGCTTTGCTGTCCAAGGGGTAGGATGCGTAGTCGTTCCGAGGAGTCTTGTTGATCTGCCTCCGCCCGCTCCTCCACCTGGTTTCCGCGTAATGACAGGGCGATGTGCGGGACCGTGACTTCCAGCTTGATGACTGGCTGCACGTTCTTGCTCAAGAGTGCATCGGCCTTTCTACTCTACATGAGTAAACAGACAATAGTGACTGCCAACGGCCTGTAGAAGTACCAGAAGGCCATACTTAATTGTACCTGCTTTATGCTCCAGATGCAATGGACTTGCCGCATAGCAGCACAGGCTCTCCATCCTTCCGGGGACAATTCGCTTCCCGTATGGGCGAGGGTAGCGAGGAGCTGCGGGATGGGCCATGACACGGATGCGTCGGCTTGCGAAGGTGTGGGTTTGCGAAGGCGTCTCATTAGGAGTAGGTCCCCGATTTAGCGAGGGACCAGGGCTTGCCCCTGCCATGTTTCCCTTTTGGGGGTTGATGTTGTAGGTAAGGATAGCGAAGGCGCGGGAATCCCCGCGCCTCCCATTTTCCTGTATATGGAGGGCCTTTCATAACTCAAAGACCCTCCTGGGTATGAGCCAGAACGCACCAGGAGAACGCATAAGATCTGTGGACCACCAGTTTGGTTACAGCACGCTTAAAACCCTACAGGCAGAGCCAGCAGCACCGTGCTGAGATCTGTATAGGTCCACTTGCCACCCTTTGGGAACCAGAGCTCACGAATTTGTCGATCATCACCGGCATACGCCACCTGTTTTGCTTCGCCCGCTGACCAGGCAAATCCATCAATAGCCACAACCGGGGTGGTCGGCGCATTTGCCGACTGCGTCAGGTCCACACGTTGCCACGTTTTGCCAGCTTCTACAAACATCTCGTGAATATGGTTGTCTAGACCGACATAGGCAACTTGTTTTGTGTGACCTTCCGGCCAGGCATAACCAGTGATAACGTCCGTAGCAAGAGGAGCACCCGTTAGCATACTCAGGTCCGTATGTGCCCACCTCGTGCCTGCTACCAGGGACAATTCATGGACATGGCGATCTTCACTGATGAACGCTATTTGCTTGCAGCGTCCCTCCAGCCACTCGTACCCTACCATGATGTCTACTGCTCGCGGGCCGTTGGTCATGGCTGTCAGATCCGCGTGTTCCCAGGACTTGCCAATTTCCATATACATCTCATGGATATGGCCATCCTGAGCAACGTATGCCACTTGCTTACAGCGTCCCTCTTTCCATCCGTAGCCGACCATAAAGCGGCTCCCAGGCAGAGGGGCAGCTGTGATAGCAGTGAGGTCTACGTGCCGCCACTGTCCTCCCATCTCCACGTATAACTCGTGAATATGACCATCATCCCCCACAAACACGATCTGTTTTGAGTGTCCCTCTGACCAGCTATAGCCTGCGGTCACCAGTCGAGCTGGAGGAGCACCTGTAATCGCGCTTACATCCGCGTGCTGCCACCTTCCTTCTGGCTGTACCCACAATTCATGAATGTGACCATCCATGCTAAGATAAGCCACTTGCTTCGTACTAGATTCCGGCCAGGCATAGCCAGTGATAAACCGGCTGCTCGCGGGAGGAGCACCTGCAAGCGTCGTCAGGTCCGCGTGCTCCCACCTTCCCCCCATCCCGACAACAAATTCGTGAACGTGGTGATCTTGACTCACATAAACAACCTGTTTCGAGCGACCTTCAGGCCAGTCAAACCCAACTAGTGTTTTCATTCAATGTACCTTCTTTCCACTGTGATATAGTGTTGAGGTATTGCAGTTTAACAAAATAATCCGGACATCGGTAGGGGCCGATTTATCCTGCCCATCGCCGATTTATCGGCCCTCGGTGGCTGTTCCAAAATCCAGCTTAAAAAGTTAAATCCCATTATCCCAACATTGCTTCTTTATTAAAGGCTTTCAGAGTTCCCCATACAAATTTAGTGTATATTCGGTCTGCAATATACATATTTCCACTTTCAAATGTACCTTGACCAGAGCGAGGAATTCAAAAGTTGGGTCTCCGTCCTTGCAGGGGAATGTATCCGTAGGGGCGAGGTTCCTGTAGGGGCGAGTGTGGTGAGGAGTGGATGGGTGGGCCTTTATGGTCGCCCGCTCTCGGTTCCTGTAGAGGTGGGCCTTTATGGTCGCCCGCGTTGCTCTTTCCCCTTGCGTTGGCTCGTAAGAACAGGTAAAATCGATAGTATTCAAACCATCGAGAAATTGGAGTAGCTAGCTGTCAGGTACCCCCGGTTAAAACCAGGGGCTTGTGAGTAGGGGTGACTTCTGCCCATCTCTCGCAAGCCTGGACCTGACCAGCCTAAGTCCTGAAAGGGGCTACGTTATGCGGAAGCGTTCAAGTTCGTACCTGCGGGTGACCTTTCCAGCCCGCTGCTCTACAACCAGTGAGTTAAACAGGGAGACGGGGTTCGACCCAGTGCTCACTGGAAAGTACCGTCGCATAACTTTGGCGAGGAAAACCTTACTCTGTGCGGAGATGGGTCCTTCACGGACGTTGAGGCAAGAGGCCGCACATGCTCTTGTCTCCCCCTTCGGGGGCCATTCTCTCCTCCCCTGTTTGAAAGCAGGAGTTTCCAGAATAGAGGTTCTATGAATACACCCCTACCGAAGACGACTTCACCAATGCCTTCGCAGCTTACTCACGACGCCATCCCCCGGCGTTTGATCGTTACGGCCAGCGTAGTTATTTTCGCGATACGCGATTGGTCGCTGTGGATCCTTTTGCGCAATGGTCCATGGGGGCCGCCTATGCGGCTGGTACTTGGCTCAGAATCGGTTACGGACTCGGTGGAGCGTACGATGGAGGTGTTATTGATGTGGCCAATTGAGGCTTCGATGCTGCAATTGAAGACGGGCTGGCTGGAGCAGCAAGTCTACGTCTGGGGAAGCATGGAGCAGGGTGCTGCCGTTTCTCTCATTCATACTCTTCTCCTACGCGCGAATCGTGATGAATTGCGTCCTAATCTACATACACAACCCGTGCCAAGCTTACAGGTTGAGTGGGCAGCGCTGGAGGAGATCGAATCTGGCCGCCGCGTACTTGATCCAGAGGTTCGCCCGGTGCTAGAGATGGCGCTGCATACCCTGCGCTCCCAGGTACAGCGAGACCCTGAAATTGTCTTGAGGTACCTGGCCGATATGGGCAATATGAGCATGATGCCTGATCGCGGCCTGGATTGGTGGCGGCAGGATACAAATGGCTCTCCGGGTAAGGATACCCGGCCCATAGGGGTGCTTAGAGAACCTGTCATAGGCGATGGCGTGCTGACGTTGGCGGAGGCGACGTTACTGTATCGTGCGTTCTTCCCCATGGATGAGCAGATTGACCTCTCGAATTTGCGACGGCGTTTTCTAGCGACGAATCGGCTTGAAGCATTGGATGAAGAGCGCCCGGTGCGCGGGAGAGAGCTGGACTGGCGGCGCGTCAGCCGGGCGTATCACTATCGAAGTTCGTCTCCATGAGTAATATCAGAAGAGGAGGTACTGAGATCCGCTCAGAAATGGGGGTGCAGGGGGCGAAGCCCCCTGCCGGGGTACGGGGTGTCCCCCGTTCTTTTCCTTTGTATGAGCATATCAGGGGTGCAGGGGGCGAAGCCCCCTGCCGGAGTACGGGGTGTCCCCCGTTCTTTTCCTTTGTATGAGCATATCAGGGGTGCAGGGGGCGAAGCCCCCTGCCGGAGCGCGAGGTGTCCTCGCTCACTCTCTCCCCTCCAAGCGGGCCGCAGGCCCGCCAGAGGAATTATGAGTGGATGTCAGAGGAGGTACTATGGCAAAGGTGACAACAGGTACAGGGGATACCGGCTATACCGGGCTGATCGGTGAGCAGCGAGTTCCAAAATACGATCCACGCCCGGATACCTTTGGGACCGTTGACGAGGCGACATCAGCTCTGGGATTGGCCCGCGCTGCAACTAAGGACCAGAAAGTAAAAGATTTAATCCTGGCTATCCAGCAAGATCTCTATCTCTTGATGGCAGAGTTGGCAACTCCACCTGAGAACTACGAAAAGATGGGTTTCCGCGTGACGGCTGAACACGTGTACCGTCTTGAGCAGCAGGAGGAGGCGCTCAAACGCGAGGTAGAGATTCCCAACAAATTCGTTATACCCGGTGATACGCCTGATGGCGCGGCACTTGACCTTGCTCGCACCATCATTCGACGTGCCGAACGTATGGCTGTGAAATTGCTTCATGATGGCGTTATCGAGAACAAAGAGCTGGTGGTCTATCTCAACCGCCTTTCCGACCTTGTCTTTATCATCGCTCGTTACGTGGAGGTGAAATCGTCGCTGGCGCACCTGCCAGATTGACTGCGTAAGCGAAACCGAGATCCACTCCTAAAGCAGGGGTGCAGGGGACGCAGTCGTCGAGTCCATTGAGGTTCGCTTCGATGTTCCGTTCCGATCCACTCCTAAAGCAGGGGTGCAGGGGACGCAGTCCCTTGCCGGAGCGCGAGGTGGTGTCCTCGCTCACTCACTCCTAAAGCAGGGGTGCAGGGGACGCAGTCCCTTGCCGGAGCGCGAGGTGTCCTCGCTCACTCTCTCCTCCCCCAAGCGGGCCGCAGGCCCGCCAGAAGCATGATGAGTGGATGTCAGAAGTGAAACCCTCGACATGGGTTTCCTGGCAACTTCCCTTTGTTATACGCTAAACTATGGGGTTAGAAAGGCAACAGCACAGCACGCAATGAAAAAAGATTCGAAGCCAATTCCTAATCAGCGGCTGAGAGAGGAGCGTGAAATCCGTGGATGGTCGCAGAAATACGTAACAGACCAGATAGGCGTTGATCCCTACTACCTTAGTCGCTGGGAGCGCGGCACCGCGACCCCCAGCCCTCACTACCGCCAGAAGCTCTGCGCTCTCTTTGGCAAGAATGCCAAGGAATTAGGCCTGCTGCAAGACGAGCGCAGCTCAAGCAGCGAGCAGTTGATCAGCGAAGCTGCTATAGAAGGCATTGCCCAGGTAAAAGGGTTATCCTTGTCGGCTGCGTTGTCTGCCCTTCCTGCTTCGAAGGCGGTGGTGCGCGACCCGGCTATTCCCTTTCCTGCCGCAGAAATTTCACAACTCGTCGGTCGCGATGAAATGCTTTCTCAGCTCAAAGCTCGTTTATGCAGTGGAGAGAACTCGTTGTCCACGGCGCTCAACGGCTTGCCAGGAGTTGGCAAAACTGCGTTAGCGACGACACTGGTTCATGACCCTGAGATCTCGCATCACTTTCACGATGGTATCCTCTGGTCGGGGCTTGGACCGCAGCCTGATGTACTGGCACTGCTGGGCCGTTGGGCCAGATTGCTTGGTATTGATCCCACTCAAGTAGCTGGCTTGACCAGCATTGAAAATTTGACAACCGTGCTGCGCATTGCTACTGGCATGCGCAGCATGTTGCTGGTGATCGATGATGCCTGGCATATCGACCAGGCCTTGGATTTCAGGGTGGGCGGACCTCGCTGCTCTTACCTGCTGACGACCCGCTTTCCGTATGTTGCGCTGCAATTCGCGGCTGAAGGGGCGAAGGTAATCCAGGAATTGAGTGAACATGATGGCATAAGGTTATTGGCACAACTGGCGCCAAAGAGTGTCATCAACAACCCACCGGCAGCCCGATCCCTGGTACGCTCGGTTGGTGGTCTTCCACTGGCCCTCACTATTATCGGTAAACATCTACGGGCACAGTCCCTGAGTGGTCAACCACGCCGGCTGCAGACCGCCATGGAGCGATTGCGCAGTGCTGCAGACCGCCTGCGCTTGAGCGAGCCACAAGCGGTGCTGGAACGCTCGCCCAATTTGCCCAAAGGTATTCCCGTATCGCTGCAAGCTGTTATTGGGATCAGCGAGCAGCAGTTGGATGATCAGGCAAGGCGGACATTATATACGTTAGCGGCCTTTCCTGCCAAGCCGAACAGCTTCTCTGAAGAGGCTGCGCTGGCAGTGTGCCAGGAACCTGTTGAAGTGCTCGACATGTTAAGCGATGCCGGCTTATTAGAAAGCGGCGCACCAGATCGCTATACGCTGCATCCCACAATTGCCGATTATGCAAAGCTACGCCTCGCTGATACTTCCGCATATATGCGCATGGCCGAGTACTTTGCCAGCTATGTAGAGGCCCACCAGAAAGACCATTCTGTACTTGAACAGGAAAGCAGCAACTTGTCCGCGGCGGCCAATATTTTGTATGATCTTGCGCGGGCCGCAGCCAGCAAAGGCGATATTGTCGAGGCGAAACGGCGCGCTCTGGAAGCCTTAACGATCTTCGAGGTTCTTGATCATTCTAAAGCGAGTGAGATGAAGGAGTGGCTGCATAAATTACTACCGCTCAATGAGCAAGAAATGTAGGGGCGACCCTTGCGGTCGCCCTGGAAGTGACCCTTGCGGTCGCCCGGAAGGCGACCCTTGCGGGTGCCAGGCCCCACCACAATTTTCAAACTGGACTAACTACTAGAGGATAAATTATGGAACTTGCGCGTATCGGCAGCGAACAGAGTAGCGAGCGTTCGCAAGCCTTGCCCTTTCAGGGCGATGCCTGGCAGAGCTGGGGTCCCTACCTGAGTGAACGCGCCTGGGGCACGGTACGTGAGGATTATAGCGCCGATGGCTGTGCCTGGGATTATTTCCCCCATGACGCGGCGCGCTCTCGCGCCTATCGCTGGAACGAGGATGGCCTGGCGGGTATCAGCGACGATAAGGGGCGCATGTGCTTTGCCCTGGCTCTGTGGAATGGCAGGGATCCCATACTCAAGGAGCGGCTGTTTGGTTTGACAGGCCCGCAGGGCAATCATGGCGAAGATGTTAAGGAAGTATATTTCTACCTGGACAGCACCCCGACCCATAGCTACATGCGCATGCTCTACAAGTACCCCCAGGAGGCATTTCCTTACCGCCAACTGGTTGAGGAGAATGCCCGGCGCAGCAGGCAGGATCCCGAATTTGAATTGCTGGACACGGGTGTTTTTGCCGGTAATCGCTACTTTGATGTGTTCGTAGAGTATGCCAAGGCTGCTCCCGAAGACATCTTGATCCGTATTCGCGCCGTTAATCGTGGCTCCGAGGCGGCTGTGTTGTACCTGTTGCCCACCCTCTGGTTTCGCAATACCTGGTCCTGGAACAAAGATGGCGACCGTCCATTTTTATGGCGAGGGGATTGGGATGTGCAAGGCGAAGGTGATAAGTCGAGTCCCGGCTGTGCGGCAGCTTTTCCCCCTCTGCTTATAGAGGCGCAGCATCCCTCCCTGGGGAAGTATAACCTGCATTGCGAAGCTACTACGCCCACCGATACACTGCTTTTCACCAACAATGACACGAATCTGCAGCGGCTCTATAACGTACCGAATGCCACGCCCTATGTCAAAGACGCCTTCGACGAGTATCTCGTGCATGGCAACCACATGGCAGTCAATCCACTATGCACTGGTACCAGGTCTGCCGTACTCTACACCAGGACAATTGCGGCAGGAGCGACAGCCTCCATACGGCTGCGGCTGACAAAGGCAATGCATGCCCCGACTGGTCCGGTCATCTCACCTTTTGCAGACTTTGATGCGCTATTTGAGCTGCGCCGGCAGGAGGCCGGCGAATATTACACTTCCCTCCAGCCTGCTCACCTGGACGAGGATGTGAAGCGCGTGCAGCGACAGGCGTTGGCAGGGATGCTCTGGAGTAAGCAGTTCTACCACTATATTGTTGACCTGTGGTTGAAAGGTGATCCAGCACAACCTCCTCCACCAACTCAGCGCAAGCATGGACGCAATGCCGAATGGAGACATCTTTACAACGAGAGGGTAATGTCGATGCCAGATAAATGGGAATATCCCTGGTATGCCACCTGGGACCTGGCATTCCACTGCATTCCATTCGCCCTGATCGACAGCAGATTTGCCAAGAGCCAGCTTGACCTGCTGCTGCGCGAATGGTACATGCATCCCAACGGGCAGCTTCCTGCCTATGAATGGGCCTTTGGCGATGTCAACCCACCCGTTATTGCCTGGGCAGCATGGCGCGTCTATAAGATCGATCAGCAGCAGACCGGCTGCGCAGACCGTGCATTCCTGGAGCGACTATTTCATAAGCTGCTCATCAATTTTACCTGGTGGGTCAACCGCAAAGACTCGGAAGGCAATAATGTCTTCCAGGGCGGGTTTCTAGGACTGGATAATATAGGAGTGTTTGATCGCAGCGCCCCTCTACCGACCGGCGGCTACATTGAGCAGTGCGACGGCACGAGCTGGATGGGTATGTTCTGCCTGAATATGATGACCATTGCTCTGGAACTGGCGCTCACCAATCCAGTCTACGAAGATATTGCTCTCAAGTTTTTCGAGCATTTCCTGGCGATTGCCGCGGCCATGAATAACATAGCCGACGAGGGCATCAAGCTCTGGAACGAGGAAGACGAATTTTTCTATGACGTACTGCGCCTGCCGGATGATACACACCTGCCGTTAAAAATCCGTTCGCTCGTCGGGCTGATCCCTTTATGCGCGGTGGAGACCATCGAACCACATGTCCTCGATGCCCTGCCGAGGTTTAAATATCACCTGACGTGGTTTCTGACCCACCGGCCCGACCTCACACGGCTGGTCTCTCACTGGCAACTGCCGGATGCCAGCCAGCGCCGCCTGCTGGCTCTGGTACGAGGTCATCATATGAAGCAATTGCTCAAGCGCATGCTCGACCCCGCCGAGTTTCTGAGCGACTATGGCATACGCTCCCTGAGCAAATACCATGCTGATCATCCCTATGTCTTAAACGTCGATGGCACTGCGCATGCTGTGTGCTACGAACCAGCCGAGTCACGCACGGAACTCTTTGGCGGCAATTCCAACTGGCGTGGTCCCATCTGGTTCCCCATTAACTATCTCCTCATCGAATCTCTGCAAAAGTTTTATTTCTACTACGGCGACGATTTTAAAGTGGAATGCCCCACGGGCTCCGGCCAGTACCTGAACTTGAAGGAAGTTGCCGAAGATCTCTCGCGCCGCCTTATCCGGCTGTTCCTGCGTGATGAGGCTGGACACCGCCCCTGCTATGGCGATAATGAAACGCTGCAGCGGGATCCCCACTGGCGCGATAACCTCTTGTTTCACGAGTTCTTCCATGGCGATACTGGAAAGGGCCTTGGCGCGAGCCACCAGACGGGCTGGACGGGGCTGATCGCCTCGCTGATACAACAACAGGGTGTCTATAGCATGGAGGACCGGGCAGCGATCTCGAAGACCGGGCATTTGCAAACTGCGCCTTTAAGCTACGACTTACCAGAGCGAAGATGAGACATGCAAACCGGTTACTCCTCTTTATCAGAGCCCTTTTCAGCACTGCTCACGATGCCCTTGGGTGGTTTACCCATTTGGCATCGTCCAGGCGTTTTTCTATCCAGCCTATACAGCCCTCATCCCCAATTTGGTGCCGACTGAGCTGCTGCCAAGTGCCAACTCGCTCAGAAGCATCAGCCTGGATGCGGCGCAGTTCATCGGTCCGGCTATTCGCGTGGTAGATTAGTGTCACAATTACCCTAAGTTCGCCAATGGCTGGCCGGTGGAATCGAAACGAGGCCCCGGCGCAGACGCCCCAGCCCGCTTGATGCCTATGCCTCCTATCTGCGCCACCGTTGGGAGGAGGGATGCCAGAATGGAAAACTTCTGAAGGAATAGGTGCGTCTCCTCAAGTATTATTGGTTCATCGCTTGCTGATCTCGTCAAGGAAGGGAGAAAGAACTGGTAGCAGGAGATCAGCTCGGAACACAATGTTGTAATGGGTGGCACCAGGCAAGATGGCGAGTTGTGATGGGATGAGGTGTTCACCATTCCAGCCAGCATCCTTCAAGCCACCGCCAAAGAGGTTGAAAAACGCTACCGCATGGGAAGGAGGAAGACCATCAGAATCGCCAGCGATAATCAGCGTGGGGATTCTCAAAGCGGAAACACGCTCTGTCCAATCATAGTCCTGACCCAGGGCTTCCTTCATGTTGGCGACAAATCGAGGGAAATCTTCTGGTTTTGGCGCAACACGCAGATAGGCATCATAGATGGGAGTACTCATAAAGAACTCAGGGGCGATGGATGTCATGCCTATTTGCATTTCGGGATGCCAGCCAGTCCGTTTGAAAGGTGTGGAGATCACCACGAGTTTGTTGACACGCTCTGGATGGCGAATGGCGGTCTGCAGAGCCACGGCACCGCCAAGAGAGAAGCCAAGCAGGTCGGCTTTTTCGAGTCCGAGATGGTGGATGAGGCCAGCGATATCGTCAGCCATTTGCTCAAAACGGATGGGGCGATCCGTGAGGGCTGTGCGTCCGTGTCCATACAGATCGACACCAATGACCTGATACTTCTCAGCAAGCGCGGGAGAAAGTGCAGTGAACATCTCAAAGGTCCCAAAGCCACCGTGAAGCATGATCAAAGGCTTGCCAGTTCCATGAATCTCATAGTAAAGATTGATTCCGTTTACAGAAGCGTATTTTCCTGTTGGATTGTTCGTATTGGTTGTCAAGAACAACTACTCCTTTGGTTTCAATTGTGAGAACACCTCACCTAATCATTCTCTTTGAAAAGAGAAAAATCGGAAGAAGAAAGCGGCCCCAAATCAAAAAGAGGAGCAATTGGTGCTCTATTCGCCGCTGTCAACGGCGACATCAGCAATGGATTCCCGTACCCAGGTGGGCCGGTAGGGGAAGCGCTCCACCTGCTCGCGCGTAGTCACGCCGGTGAGTACCAGTATTGTGCGCAGGCCGCTCTCGATCCCGGCGATAATATCGGTATCCATACGATCCCCGATCATCACCGATTCCTCGGAATGCGCGTTGATGGCGCGCAGGGCAGTACGCATCATCAACGGGTTCGGTTTGCCGATGAAGTAGGGCTTGACGCCCGTGGCTGCGCTGATCAACGCGGCTACAGCCCCGGTCGCGGGGACGATTCCTCCCTCGCCAGGCCCCATTACATCGGGATTGGTGGCAATGAAACGCGCGCCAGCGGCCACGAAGCGGATGGCGCGGGTAATACGTTCAAAACTATACATGGTCGTTTCACCCAGCACTACATACTCCGGGTCCTGATCGGTCAGGGCATAACCGATATCATGCAGCGCTGTCGTCAACCCGGACTCTCCGATGACATAGGCGCGTCCACCAGGCCTCTGCGCGTGCAGGAACTGCGCGGTCGCCAGCGCGGACGTGAAGATCGCTTCCGGTGGCACATCCAGCCCCATATAGGACAGCCGCACCTGCAGGTCACGCGGGGTGTACAGCGAGTTATTGGTAAGTATCAAGAACGGAATCCCTTGAGTTCGCAGGCGTTGTATAAACTCGGCTGCCCCAGGGAGAAGCGTCGCACCGCGCACGATGACTCCATCCATGTCGATCAAGTAATTCTTAACACCGTCCATGTACACCCCTCTGTTCTATTCTGCCTCGCGCATCATTTAAGCGACCTGTGTATCCTTCTGCTGTTCCGTGTGATCTTCATCCATCCGAGCTGTGTACTTGTCATAATCGGGGGAGAAACGCTGATAAGTACTTGACATCAATGGCGATGCGATCATGAAATCAGCGGAAGCTCGATTGCACGCAACAGGAATATTCCACACCACGGCAATCCGTAAGAGGGCTCGCACATCTGAATCATGTGGCTGTAGTGTGAGCGGATCCCAGAAGAAGATCAGCAAATCGATCTCGCCTGCTGCAATCTTTGCCCCAATCTGCTGATCACCCCCCAACGGCCCGCTTTGCAGCCTGTTTGTTTCGATGCCGAGTTCATGTTCCAGCAGTTTGCCCGTGGTTCCTGTCGCATAGAGCTCGTGCTGGGTCAACAGCTCTTTATTAAATCGCGCCCATTCTAGCAAATCATGCTTCTTATCATCGTGTGCGACAAGGGCAATGTTCTTCATATTGTTCATAAAAACCTTTCTGGAAACCCACCCCGTTCTACGGGGTGGAAGGAAAGAAAGCGGCCCGCAGGCCAGAACACCTTAGACTTTTGTTCCATCCTCTGCTATACTCCTCTTATGAACGAAACACTCACTAGAACTATCTGTATCAAGCTCGACGTAAACGGCCATGATGCGGTGTTGCAAGAGACGCAGAAGCATTTCAACGAAGCTGCCTCGTGGATCGCTTCGGTGTGTTGGGATGAGCGGATCACCAATACGAATACCGCTCATCACCGCGTCTATGGGGAGACGCGTTCCCGCTTTGGGCTGGGTGCCCAACTGGCTGTGTGTGCACGTGCGAAAGCCGTCGAGGCGGTCAAGGCAGCACGCACCCAAGAAAAAGAACGCAAACCATATCAGAAGCCTATCACCTATCCCCAGTTTGGTCCCCGCGGGAGCGTTCGCTATGATGCGCGGACCTACCGTTTGATGAGTTTGGATCGGATCTCGCTGGGTACCATGCAGGGGCGGGTCATCTGTCGTCTGATCCTGGGCAAACGGCAACATGACATGCTGATAATATCTCACGGGCCGCCGTCAAGCGACCTTTGGTAGCACCCGTACGTGGGTAGTTACAAGCTCATCCCCTTCTAGGGGATGGAGTACTTGACGTCTTACCTCTTGTTCTGTTGCCTACCCCCGTTTACTTTTGATGAGCAGCATCACTGGGTCGCTCATCCCGCGTTGGGACGGGTACCGTATGCCGCTCACAGGTGGGCACGATGCGCCATTCTCGCTCAGACACCGCGTAGGCGATGGCGGTCGTGGCTTTCTCGTTACAATTGTGATAGACACACGGGAGTGATGGATAGAATGTTATCTGTCGAAAGTTTTCATTCATTATTTTACCTCACCTTTGTGAAGAAACTACTTTGTCATTACAATTCGTTGACAACCGGTAATATCGTGCAGTATACTGCACAATTATGATATTACCGCGAATAAGCGTGCAATGTCAAGTAATATCAAGCAATTTCAAGGAATTTCCGCTCTGCCCGCCTGAGCGCAGCTAGCCACGTGTAGCCCCCCGATTTATCGAGATGGCTACTACCGTAGTATAGTAGTGACAGGGCTTGCCCCTGTCATGCCCGCTCTCACCGGCGCGGAGGCGAGCCCGATTTATCGAGGGGGCGTTGGCGGTCGGAATAGCAAGGAGAAAGGTGCGATGTTGACCGCAGAACGACGACGTTCGATCATACACACCCTGCAGCGCGACGGCAAAGTCCTCGCCTCGGAGTTGAGCCGGGCCTTACAAGTCTCAGAAGATACCATTCGGCGTGACCTGCGCGAACTGGCTGCTGCAGGCGCGCTCCAACGAGTGCATGGAGGGGCGTTACCGCGCTCACCGGCCACTGCCAGTTTCACAGAGCGCCAGCAGCAGGCATCAGGAGCCAAGGTTGCTATCGCCCGGGCCGCCGTTGGGCTCATCCGCCAGGACCAGGTAATCATTTTGGATGGAGGTACCACGCCTTTACAGGTGGCGCAGCATCTGTCATCCGATCTTCGCGCCACGGTGATCACACACAGCCCGCCAATCGCGTTGGCCCTGGCAGAGCACCCGCTAATCGAGGTCATTCTGATCGGAGGGAAACTCTATAAGCGTGAGCTAGTGACCATCGGTGCGGCAACCGTCGAGGCGTTTCGGAACATCCGGGCCGATCTCTGTTTTCTGGGAATAGGCAGCTTGCATCCAGAAGTCGGCATCAGTACCTTCGATCTCGAAGAAGCCTATGTGAAGCGCGCTATGATCGGGAACGCGGCTGAAGTGGTGGCGCTGACGTCCGCGGAGAAGTTAGGTACAGCTTCGCCCTACATCATCGGACCCCTCAGCGACCTGACGCACCTGGTGACCGAGCGCTCTGTCTCTAACGAGGTGCTGGCTCCCTACCGGGCGGCAGGCCTTACCGTCGTACGCGCCTGAAACAATCTAATATCATCAGGCGAACAGTACACAGCTGCAAGGCAAAGCCCAGGCGCGTATGATCATGCCGTCGAGGTTCTAACAAGGCCCGGTCGCGATCAACCAGATGAAAGTAAAGGGCGAACTGTTCTCTACTCCCGCTTCTATCCGAAATTATCTGAGTGATCTTCGCCACTTTATTACCTGGTATGAGGCCTGCGCAGCCGAGTGCGCCACTGATACCCTGGTAAACAGCCGGTTTGACCTGTCGGCGATCACGACACCAACACTGACTCGCTATCGGACCTACCTTCAAACTGTCCTGGTAATATGACTCTATGGTTGAAGAGTTGCGGACTGCATGATCGAAAATCGACGGGATCTTCGCGCATTGAGAGGTGATCGTCTCCTTCATCCGCTCCAGAGCTGTCCTCCTGCTCCCACCCCTTGTAAATTGTGATCCCTCTGGGGGTGGTTCTGATCGTGCAATGTCCTGCTATGCCTGCCAACATCGGAAAGGCGGGCAGCCATCTGCTTCTGCACAACGTACGCCTCTACTCCGCAAGAGGCTCGCTAGGCCCATGCAGCAGGCGTGTCAGCAGATCGTACAAGGTGTCGAGTTCCGTGGGTGTCAATGTCGAGAATGACTTCGAGAACACCTCATTCAGTAAGCGCGCCGCTACATAATCGCTTCTCATCCAGGCAAGCCCTCCCAACAAAAAGAGAGAGTATGCAGCGCCTTGTTTGTCGCCGAACTCCCGACATAGTGCCAGGCTCTCCTCGCAAAGCGCCTTTCCCCGATCATGGTCACCCCCTGAGATGTCCAGGCGCGCAGCAGCACGGAGCGCCTTCGCTCGCACCGAGGCTGCAACTCCCGCGCTCGCCGCCAATGCTCTTTCTAGGAAACTCCATCCTTCGCTCCGGTGACCACGAACATCCCAGAATCCCATTAACGCTGCACCCAATCGCAAGGCCTTCTCCCTGCTCGGCCCAGCCCCTCCCTGTTCTAACAACCACTGCAGTGCTGCTCGCAGGTTATCATGCTCCTGTTCCAATCGCTCCAACCACAGGGCTTGCTTGGGGCTATCGAACTCCAACTCCGCCTTCTCTGCCAGCGCCAGGTAGCACGTGGCGTGAGCATGCCGGGTGACTCCCATCTCTCCGCTCGCGGCAATTGCCTCCAGCCCATACTCTCGAATTGCTTCCAGCATCACCAGGCGGGGCTCCTCCCCTTCTTGCTCGGCCTGTTGCAGCAAGCTCTTGTCAATCAGTGAGGCCACCCTATCCAACACCTGCCCCGCTTCGGTATCGGCATCAAGGGTGGCACAGATCGCCTCTATTGCTTCGAGTGTGCAGCCACCGACGAAAACTGAGAGCCGTTGGAAGAGTCTTTGTTCCTCAGCATCTAGCAACTGGTAGCTCCACGCCAGGGTATGGCGTAAGGTTCGCCGTCGCTCTGGCACATCCCGTGCGCCGCTAGTCAAGACAGTCAAGCGGTGCGCGAGCCGGGCCAGGAGTACCTGTGGTGGGAGCAAGTTGACACGAGCCGCAGCCAGTTCGAGAGCGAGCGGTAACCCATCGAGCCGAAGACAGATCTCGGCGATGGTCGCAGCATTGTCCCTCGTCATGTGAAAATCAGCTCGGATGGCCTGTGCCCGTTGGATGAACAGATCCACCGCTGGAACGTGTGCGAGCGATCTGACATCTGGGAGGTGCTCAGGGTCTGGGAGCGTAAGGGGTGGGACGGCGAATTGGTGTTCGGCCCGCAGGTGCAACACCTCACGGCTCGTCACAAGCAGCTTGACATCAGGGCAAGCTTCCAACAGCTCGGCAAGCAGTGTTGCGGCCTGGATGACCTGTTCGAAGTTGTCCAGCAGCAGGAGCCGGTACTTGTCGCGCTGAGAGACCTTGAGCAGTTCGAGCAACGGCTGCGAGCCGCTCTCGGTGAGTCCCAAGCGGTGCGCGATGGTAGGAATGACGAGTGCGGGATCGCTGATGGGAGCGAGGGAGACCACGTGAACGCCATCGGCGAAGTCAGGCACCAGTTCCCCAGCGACCATCGCGCTGTCCTCCGTTTGTCGCGATTGCACGGCGAAGCTCTCACCGCCCTCAATCAGGCGAGCGAAGCGGAAGCGATACTGCAGCGTGCCAGCAGACAAGCACAACAGCAAGGTGCCTTCCCCCTTCTCTGGCGCATACACCTGGCTCTGGCCAGATGCCTTCAAGCTCAACGCCGTTACGAGGCAGCAGCAGACAGTGTGTTTGCCGCGCACACGATTATTGAACAGCTCACCTCCAATGTGCCTGGAGATTTGCTACGCGCCAATTTCCGACAACAAACACGCGACCAATGGCAGATGGCGGCTTCGGCGTGGAACCGCTGGGGCCCGTTCATCGACCATTGGCTCGGCGCCGCAACAGAGACGATGCTTGACCTGGGCAATGTTCACTCCGGCAGCCGTGTCCTCGATGTAGCGGCAGGCACAGGCGGGCAAACACTGGCAACCGCCAGGCGCGTTGGTCCCTCCGGTTATGTGCTGGCAACGGATATCTCCTCGAACATCCTCGACTTTGCTGCCAGCAATGCGCGTGCAGCCGGTCTAACCAATGTGGAGACCCGCGTGCTGGATGGCGAGAATCTCGACGTTGCGCCTGAGGCATTTGACGCCGTCATCTCACGCGTGGGCCTGATTTACTTCCCCGATCAGCAGAAGGCGTTGAGCGGGATGCGTCACGCGCTCAAGCCGGGAGGTCGGGTGACCGCCATCGTCTATACCACTGCCGAGAACAACAAGTTCTTCTCGCTGCCCGTTTCCATCATCCGGCGGCGCGCACAATTACCACCGCCATTGCCTGGGCAGCCTGGACCTTTCAGCCTCGGTACACCGGGCGTGTTGGAGGAGGCATACAGACAAGCCGGGTTCCACGACATTCAGACGCGTATCGTCCCAGCGCCGCTCCACCTGTCCTCAGCCGAGGAGTGTGTGCGCTTTGAGCGTGAGTCGTTCGGTGCTTTGCACCAGATGCTGGCAGGGGTGAGCGAGGCGGAACGAGCGTCGGTCTGGGAGGAGATAGCCAACGAACTGCGTCAGTTTGAAACCGTTGATGGATTAGTCGGTCCCTGTGAAATGCTCGTCGCTGTGGGAGCAAAGTAGTGGTTCCTAAATCATTCACCTCGTTTTTCCCGAAGCGTTCATTTTCCGACATGCGTTAGATGCCTTGTAGCAGCAGGAAGGAATCCTTGCCATAGGCCTGGTATAGTCAGCAACCTCCCCTCTACATTCTTTCGATCCTCGTCGGCGTCGTGGTAACGGCAGGCGCGCTGTTCCTCCTCAAACGCCCCATCGCTGCCGAAGAACATGAAGAGGCTGTTGTTCCCGTAGCTGCCTGATCCATCGCGAAATACCGGCGACGAGAAGTGCTGCTCCTCGTCGCCGCTTCCTGATGTGTGACATCACTTAAGGGACTTCCGAAAACTAAGCTATCCCAGTATGGTAAACTGTGCCAAGAAAAGAAAGCTTGGAGGGACAAGAGTGGAACTGACCGAGGAAGTCAAAGCGCTAGTGTTGAACACGGCCAAGGAACTCAGGGGGAGC
>WNEZ01003046.1_pt1 | contig 20792 bp, 15 predicted proteins | sample 5400521 | NCBI WGS metagenome assembly WNEZ01 (sample SAMN13153339, study PRJNA577476) | soil metagenome | isolation source: 120 cm saprolite under Douglas fir tree site 2 hole 1 replicate 1 | place: USA:California | collected 2015-04-18 | reverse complement strand
GCTTCTGGCCCGTGGCCCGGGCGATCGCCCCCACGGCATCGTCGAAGGACCCCCGGGAGGACTCGATGGCCGCCAGGCGGCGCAGGCCGTGGGACTGGCGTTGCCCGGGCAGGTTCAAGTCGGCGTCGGCGGGGTGCAGCTTCTCCTCGCCGGGGCGGCGGTAGGCGATGCGGGTGACGGCCACCACGCCGAGTGTGGTCTCGAGGTGGCGGATGTGGCGCTGTTGCCTCCGATGTCGAGGATTGCGTCGTAGCGGTGCTCGCCGTCGGCGAAGTCCTCGTGCGTGTAGTCGATCACGTGGTCTGCTCCGATGGAGCGGACCAGATACATCTTCGCAGTGCCGCAGACGCCGGTGACCTCGGCACCGAAGGCCTTGGCGATCTGGACGGCAAAGGTGCCCACGCCTCCCGACGCCCCGATGATCAGCACCTTCTGGCCGGCCTGGACCTGTGCCCAGTCGCGCACGGCCTGTAGCGCGGTGAGCGCCGAAACGGGCACGGCCGCTGCCTGCTCGAAGGAGAGGTTCGCCGGCTTGGGCGCGAGCCTGCTCGCCCGGGCGCTTGCGTACGTGCTGCTCTGTCATCGTCCCTCTCCAGTCTCGTTGGCTTACGTCGTAAGTTAGTATAGGCTTACGACGTAAGGTGGTCAAGTCAGCAAAGGAGGGAATGGAGATGGCGCTGCCGACCAAGCCGGCGACAGAGACCCGGACCCCGCTGAGCCGGGAACGCGTGCTGCGCGCCGCCGTCGCCATGGCCGACGAGAGCGGGATCGGGTCGCTCAGCATGCGCAAGCTCGGGGAAGCCCTCGGGGTCGAAGCGATGTCGCTGTACAACCATGTGGCCAACAAGGACGACCTCCTCGACGGCATGGTTGACCGTGTGTTCAGCGAGATAGGACTGCCTTCCGGCGGGACCGAATGGAAGGCGGCGATGCGTCGGCGAGCGATCTCGGCTCGCGCGGTGTTGTCGTGCCATCGCTGGGCGATCGGGCTGATGGAGTCGCGGACCTCACCCGGTCCCGCAACGCTTCGACACCACGACGCGGTGATCGGAAGCCTTCGGGAGGGAGGCTTCTCCATCGAGATGGCCGCTCACGCGTTCTCGGTCTTGGACAGCTACATCTATGGGTTCGCGCTGCAGGAGGCGAGCCTGCCCTTCGAGACCGGGGAGCAGGCTGCGGAGCTGGCGCATATGGACTTGAAGCAGCTCCCCGCCGACCAGTATCCCTACCTCACCGAGCTGACCGTCGGGCACGTCCTGCAGCCCGGCTACGACTACGGCAACGAGTTCGAGTTCGGGCTTGACCTCATCCTCGATGGCCTCGAGAGGGCCCGTGACACGGCCCGGTCCCGATCAGCATCGGTGCGTCGTCGAGCGAACAGGTAGTCGGCCCCACCTGTGCGGCGCCGCCAGGCCATGGCAGCGGCATGGATGCAGGCCGGCCGCCGCTTCGGTGCCTCGGTGCTCGATCGCCGACTTGTACCATGCCAGCCTCACCTTGAGGAGAAGGTCATGAGAACGACGAGGATGCTGTGCCTGCACGGGTATCACGGCAGCGCCGCAATCCTGCGCCTCCAGATCGCCCCCCTCGCAGCGGCTCTTCCCGCCCACGTCGAGCTCGTCTTTGTCGATGCCCCGTCGCTGTTGTCGGGCGACGTCGGCTGGTGGCACGAGGGCTTTCGCGACCGGTCGCCCGATGGACAAGAACAGCCCGTAGTGGGGCTGCATCTCCAACAACATCCTGCTGGGAGACCCGTGAGGCTCACGCGGGTCGCCCAGCGACGTTGCCGTCAGCGACGACCCGCCGATGCGACCAGGATCATCGATCGGGGGCGACGGAGGTGATGGACGACGTCGTGCGCGAGTACATCGACGCCATCGCCCCCGAGCATCGTCCCCTGTTCGACCGCATCCACCGGCTGGTCCTCGAGTTGCACCCGGACGCCGCGGTGGTGCTCTCGTACGAGATCCCCACCTACAAGGTCGGCCGCCGCCGGCTCTTCGTCGGCGTCTGGAAGCACGGGGTGTCGATCTACGGCTGGGACCAGGGCCGCGACGCCGGCTTCACCGCCCGCCACCCCGAGCTCAAGACGGGCAAGGGAACCATCCGGCTGCGGCCTCAGGACGCCGCCGGCATCCCCGACGGCGAGTTCCGCGACCTGGTACGTGCCGCGCTCGACGGCTGATCGGGGGCCGGGATCCGCCACTCACCACCGCCCCCCAAGCTCTTGGACGACCTTGACCCAGGCTCGGAGCTCCTGGGTGGGGTCGAGTTGCTCGGACCGGCACCGTGCGGCCGCCGCGGCTCGCTCATTCTCCAGCGGCGACCTCAGTCGATCCAGTACCTCCAGCCACGCGCCGAGGTTGTCTCGGTCGGCGAGGAAACCGGTATCGCCACTCTACGTGGCGGTGTTGCTCCACGGAGAAGAAGCTCCGAAAAAGAGTGGCTGTCTGACCGCGAATACCGCGGTCAAACAGCCACGGATTTTTCAGTCCGTGCTGAAACCCGGACATGTCGGTCACCGGAGCCCCATCCGACGCTTGAGCCTGCTACGGAGCGTGATGGACTCGAACGCTAGCTGGCGGTGTGCCCGATTTCTCCACAATAGTTGCCTGTGGCTGGGAGGCGTTGACAATGGCGAGTCGTCGTGCGTGAATCCCTCCTAACCGAGGAGGTGCCATGATCGTCGTGCGCAACGTGTTTCACACCAAGTTCGGCCACGCAGGCGAGTTGGTCGCAGCATTCAAGGAGACATTCGAGCAATCGGCGGCGGATCCTGACGTTCCCACCGTCCCGAGCCGGCTCTACACGGACTTGAGTGGCCGATTCTTCACCGTGGTGCTCGAGAGCGAGCACGAAAGCCTGGCAGCATTCGAACAGTTCCGGGCCAAGCTGTTCTCGACCCCAAGGTTCCAGGCTATGGCGGGTCGGATGGGTGACCTGGTTGAGTCCGGCGAGGCCGAGTACTACACGCTGGAGGCAACCGTCTCCGGCTGACGTTACGAGCCTTCGTCTGGGTGCAGGACCTCATCGCGGTAGGTGACCTTCATGAGGACGACCTGGTCTCCCGGCACGACGATGGTCTCCCAACCGGTTAACTCGGTCATCGTGTCGTCGTTCTTGTGCTGGGCACCAGAGAGTTCACGCAAGTCCTTGATCGCCAGCGGGCCCGCGCGCCGACGAGGTTTAAGTGATTAGCGTGGATTTATGAACTTGACTATGCAGGGCTGTTTGCTCACACTGGGACATGCTGACGGTCCCGGGGGGTTCGCCCCGTGGGCAGTGCGGGGGGAAGGGGGGGCACGTGGGTTTTCGCCCGGTCGGGTTGCTTCTCACTGCAGCACTGCTGGCTGGAGCCGGCACCGCTCACGCCGCCGGTTTGGCGCTCTCGGCCCCGTGGCCGTCATGCGCCCCCCGATCGGCACCCATCTCCTTGGGCGCCACCGAGGCAGGCCGGGTCAACGTCGACGCACGCACGCAGGACATCACGCTGCACTCGCAGGCGATGCACGGCGACGTGCACGTCGATGTCCTCGTCCCCAAGGGTTACGACCCGTCCTCCGGCGTCCGGTACCCGGTCCTCTACCTCCTGCACGGGGCGCTCGGCAGCTACAAGGACTGGCCGGCCAACGGCGTTGAGGGGATCCTCGGCGACACGCCAATGATTGTCGTCATGCCGGACGACGGCCCCGACGGCTCCTACGCCGACTGGTACGGCTCCGAGCTCATCGAGCTCAGCCCGCCACGGGCGTGGGAGTCGTTCCACATCGGCGAACTGTTGCCGTGGGTGGACGCACACTACCCGACGATCGCAGCCCCCGGCGGTCGCTACGTTGCCGGCTTGTCCTCGGGCGGGGCCGGCGCCATGAAGTACGCCAGCGCGCACCCGGGCGTCTTCGGCGCTGCGGGGGAATTCTCCGGCGCGGTCGACACCGACCTGCCGGGCTACTACGGCACGGCGAATGTCACCTGGGACCTGACCTACCTGCCGGTCTATGGGCCGCCGGGTCACTGCACCTGGGGCGACCCCGCGTCCCAGGAGGTCACCTGGCGGGACAACGATCCGACCTACCTCGCCCCCAACCTCGGGGGCACCCGCCTCTTCCTCGCAAGCGGCACCGGACAACCGGGTCCGCTCGACCCGCCCTACGCAACCATGGACGCGGTCGAGTCGACGGTGTGGAGCATGAATCAGGCTTTCGACGCCGCGCTCAGCGCCGCCGGCGTCGGGCACACCACGGACTTCTACGGACCCGGCACCCACACCTGGCCCTACTGGACGCGCGAACTGCAGCGCTTCCTCACCTGGCTTGGACCGAATCTCGGGAAACCCGTCGGCGCCCCCAACGGATTCGCCATGCGCTCAGCCCGACCGTCGTTCGCTGCGTGGGACTGGACCTTCACGGCCCACTGGGACGTCAAGGAGTTCGCCTACCTGACGGGTGTGGGCCCCGGTGGCCTCACCGTCACCGGCAGCATGTCGTCACCGCCCCCGCCTACCGCCCGGGCGCGACGTATGTGCTGCGGATTGGAGCCACGACGCGGCTCATCAGTGCCGGAGGGGACGGCCGGTTGCGGTTCTCGGTCGACCTCGGCCCCAGTCACGGGGCCCAGCAGACCCAGTTCGGCTCGGACGCGACCACCGGCTGGTCGAGCGTCACTGCCTCGATCGCCGGCTGAGAGCCGATCTGTCGCCCAATTCGGCCGAACACTTCAGCCCGAAACGACTGCTTTGTTTCGAAGGACTGCTTTGGTTATGATCTCCTGGTAAACGAGCCGACGTGGCGGGGCGAAGATGACCCGCACGTGGGGAAAGACGCCCGGAGTTTGCCGAGTGCTTTGGGGGCCTCTCAACCGTGGACCCTCAGGACTCCATCAGACCCCGAGCGCGTCCGGTTGACGAGTATTGAGGAGGTGCATTGCCGTGAACCAACCCGAAACTGTAAATCCGGAAGTCCTCAACAGCACCGAAGAACCGCCGCTGATTAGCAGCCCAGTGCCGTCCGCTGTCCTCAAGACACCGTTGGAAGGCCTCGAGTCGATCCCCCAGATTCCCAAGCGGGTGATCATCGTCGGGGCTGGAGTCGCCGGGCTGGTGACGGCCTTCGAGCTGCTGCGCCAGGGCCACGATCCTCTCATCCTGGAGGCCCAGCACCGCGTGGGTGGCCGGATCTACACGCTCCGAAGCTTCGCGCCGGGCCTGTACGCCGAGGCCGGGGCGATGCGGATCCCGCGCGTCCATGACCTGACGCTGGAGTATTGCCGCCTGTTCGGTCTCGAGCTGCGCCCCTTTGTGATGGGCAACCCGAAGAGCCTCCTGCACCTCGAGGGCCAGCGCCTGACGATGGGGGAGGCCGACAGCGAGCCCGAACGCCTGCCCTTCGAGCTCGCCGAGCACGAGCGGGGGCGGACCTACACCGAGTTGTGGGACGAAGCCACCCGGGAGGTGCGGGAGCTCTATCAGCGCATCGGGGAGGCGGCCCTCCAGCAAGTCATCGCCGACTACGACAAGTACTCCATCCGTGAGTTCCTCAAGATGCGCGGCTTCTCGGAGGGGGCTATCGAGCTCTACGGGATCATGAGCTTCCGCGAGGCGAACCTCAACGCCGCGGTCATCGAGCAGCTCCGGGAGATCATCGGCCGGGCCTTCGACGACATGCAGGAGGTAGTCGGGGGGATGGACCGGCTGACCGATGCCTTCTACCACCGGCTCAAGCGCCACGTCCGGTTGGGGGCACGGGTGATCGCCTTCGAGCAGGGGGAGGACGGAGTCACCGTCCACTACGCGACAAAGGCCGGAAGGTTCTCGGAGACCGGCGACTATGCTGTGTGCACGTTGCCCTTCTCCGTCCTCGGCGACGTCGACGCCACGCCGGAGTGGTCCCACGGGAAGCGCAAGGCCATCCGCGAGCTCAACTACAACGCCTCGACGAAGATCCTGTTCCAGACGAGGACGCGCTTTTGGGAGGTGCAGGACGGCATCATCGGGGGGACAACCGCCACCGACCTGCCCATCCGCCGCCTGGTGTACCCATCGCATTCCGATCCGGAGGAGTCCCGGGGCACGCTCCTGGCCAGCTACACGTGGGGGCAGGACGCCCTGCGCTGGGAGGCGATGGACCCCGAGACCCGCATCGAGGAGGCCCTCCAGCAGGTGGCCAAGATCCACCCCGAGGTTCTTGAAGAGTTCGAGGTGGGCACGAGCCATGCCTGGTACGAGGACCACTACGCCCGGGGAGCCTTCGCGCTCTTCGAGCCGGGACAGGAGACGCTCCTGCAGGACGACATCCAACGACCGGAGGGGCGCGTCTACTTCGCCGGCGAGCACTGCTCCCTCTGGCACGCATGGATCCAGGGTTCGCTGGAGGCTCCGCGGTCTGCAGGGGGATGCCGGCATGAAGGTGAGCGACCTGTTCCTGCGCTGCCTCGAGGCAGAAGGCGTCGAGTACATCTTCGGCATCCCCGGTGAGGAGAACGGGGACGTCATGATCTCGCTGCTCGACTCGCCGATCGAGTTCATCCTCTGTCATCACGAGCAGGGTGCGGCATTCATGGCCGACCTCTACGGTCGCATGACCGGCAGGCCCGGGGTCTGCCTTTCCACGCTGGGTCCCGGGGCCACCAACCTGCTCACCGGCGTGGCCACCGCCAACATGGACTCGTCGCCGGTCGTCGCCATCGCGGGCCAGGCAGCGACCACGCGCCTGCACAAGGAGTCCCACCAGGCGATGGACATCGTCTCGATGTTCAGGCCCGTCACCAAGTGGGCGTGGTCGATCCGCAACGAACACAACGTCGCCGAGGTCGTCCGGAAGGCATTCAAGGTGGCGGCCACCGAGCGGCCGGGGGCGACGCTGATCGAGCTACCCGAGGACATCGCAAAGAAGGAGGTCGACGACGAGCCGATCGCGCCGGGCCAGGCGGTGCGCCGGCCGATGCCCGACAACGAGACGATCGAGGCTGCGCTCTCGTTGATCGCCGGCGCCCAGCGCCCGGTCCTGCTCATCGGCAACGGGTGCGCCCGCGAGCACGTGACCGAACACATCAACCGCTTCGTCGACCAGACGGGGATCTACGCCGCGATGACCTTCATGGCAAAGGGCGTCGTCTCCGATCGCCACCCCCAGAGCCTCTATACCGCCGGTCTGGGGATGCGCGATCACATCAGCAGCATCTTCGACGATGCCGACCTCGTGATCGCCGTGGGCTATGGCATGGTCGAGTGGCATCCCTCACGTTGGAACCCTGGCGGGGACAAGCAGATCCTGCACATCGACTTCAACACCGCCGAGGTCGATGGTCACTACCGCCCGGCCGTCGAATGCGTGGGGGACATCGGCGAGTGCCTGTGGGAGCTCAACGAGCGGCTCACCGACAAGCACCGCAAGGACGTGGCAGCGCACGCCGCCGCCCGCAAGGCCCTCACCGCCGAGCTCACCGAGAGCATGGCCGACGACGAGGGGTTCCCGATGAAGCCGCAGCGCATCCTGCACGACCTGCGCCTCGAGCTCGGCGACGACGACATCCTCATCAGCGACGTCGGGGCCCACAAGATGTGGATCGCCCGCCACTACCCGACATATGCGCCCAACACGTGCATCATCTCCAACGGGTTCTGCTCGATGGCGATCGCCCTGCCCGGGTCCATCGGGGCCAAGATCGTCCACCCGGACCGCCGGGTGGTCGGCCTCCAAGGCGACGGTGGGTTCCTCATGAACGTCCAGGAGTTGGCCACCGCAGCGCAGTACCACGTTCCGGTGGTCGAGCTCATCTGGGAGGACTCGGAGTACGGCCTCATCCGCTGGAAGCAGATGACCGAGTTCCAGCGCACGTCGCACGTCAGCTTCGTCAACCCGGACCTCGTGAAGCTGGCTGAGTCATTCGGTGCCCACGCCGAGCGAGTCGAGACCCCCGAAGGGCTCAGGCCTGCCCTCAGGCGGGCGTTCGCGCACGAGGAGGGGCCGTCGGTCATCGTCGTCCCGGTTGACTATTCCGAGAACATGAAGCTCACTGAACGCCTCGGCGGGATCATCGCCCGATAGCCCGAGAACGGACCCCGGGATCGCCGCAATTCCGACCCGGGACCGATCATGAGAATAGTCTCATGGGCCTTTCCGCCCACGCGGAGAGCAGCGCGACAGCGCCTTGTGGAATTGTTGATACGTCCAGAGCAGTGCTTTCGAGTGCCCCAAAACCTCAATGTCCTAACTGGACAGATACGAGAACCAGAATCTGGAATTGAGGCTCGTGCGTTAATGGATTACCGTTAGGTGGGGGGCTTTCGTGTCGATCTGGTGCGTTGTCGCATGGGTACTACACGCCGGGGGGCCCGCAGGGTGCGTCCCCGGCGTCGGGCGGCAATGATGGTCCAAGAGGGGCCCCGGCCGCAGGCGGTGGATCCGGTGGCCGGGGTGACCGACGGGCGAGCACGCACTGCCCTCCTCAACGTGTCACCGGCAAAGCGCGACGTCCAGCGCCCCGTCAATCTCATCATCTGCGACAGCCAACCGATCTTCGCTCAGGGGCTCGTGCAACTCCTCGCCAGCGAGGCGCCGGACTTCGAGGTCGGCGGGATCGCAGCCTCGGTCGAGGAGCTCCTCGAGATGACAAGGCAACTCCGTCCCGATCTGGTGATGCTCGATGCCCGCTTCGGCATCGAACCGGCACAACCGCTCTTCGCCATACTCCCCTCGGTCAAAGTGATCCTGGTGGCAAGCGCCGGCCACGAGATGGACCTCACCGAGGCGCTGTCCGCCGGCGTGTGCGCCTACCTGCTCAAGGAGCAGGGGATCTCCGACATCGTCCAAGTCCTACGGCTGGTCTTGCGCGACTTGCTGGTCGTCCCAGCGGCCCTCGCGAGAACGGCATTGCATTCTGGGCGGGGCGGCCTGCGTGCCCTCGACCCCGTCGAGCGTCAGATCCTGGCGTCCATCGCCCATGGGGACACGAACCGGGACATCGCACGGGCCTTGAACCTCAGCGAGCGAACCGTGCGCCGGCGGGTGATCCAGGTGTACGCAAAGCTGCACGTGAGCGACCGGGTGGACGCCGCACTCTATGCGGAGCGGCACGGGCTGTGTGCCCCCGGCGGGCCGGCCGCAAGCTCGTCGACCCAGCCGGACCAGCCTCATGACCACTGATCCCCGACGATGCTCCCCCCCGGACCCCCCTGCCGCCGCGGTCAGTGGGGTGACCTGAAATGGACAAACCCTGCCCACACCTGGCCAGCAGAACGGACACAGGGATGGTGTCTGGCGGTCATGCGGCCCGGCGAGTCGGCCACGATATTGGCCGCCTTGATCTCTAGCTTATCCCAGCATTACCTGTCTAATATACCCCCGCATTGTAGGTACGATTTGGCTCCTATGTCGAAGCCATTTCTGGAGTATTTCCTCGTTGCCATGATGTGGTTCGGCCCACGCGATCAGAACACAAAAAAAAGTTTATTGAAATAGGTTTGGTGGGTTCACAGCGAGGGTAGCAGGGTGTCGCAACGCTGCCACGCAGGGGGTCAACAGGGCGAAAAGGGCCTGGAAAGCCTGAGGCATATCGAGTTCATGGCAGCGCTACTAGCAACACTGAGCCGGGGGGGGCCGTGGAACTGACCTACGAGCTGCATTGCCTAGCTGATCCCACCTTCTACGACGACCCGAGCTTGACGCGCAAGGTCAAGACCGATTTCCCCAACGCCGGGGTGCTGGTTCCGGCGGGCTGGCGGCGAGCCGAGTTCGATCACTGGGTCTCGTACATCCCCGACGGAGCTGCCCTGCCGCCGCAGGGGTGGAAGGTGCACGTCGCCTCCTGCATCGACAACGCCGAGTCCGTGCTCGGGACCGTGTGGGACTACTGCATCCCACGCCACGTTGCCTTCAAGTTCATCCGAGGTCCCGAGCACCTCTTCCTGGCGAACACGAAGTACGCCGACCGAGGTTCCAGCGGCAAGTTCGTCGCCATCTACCCGTCCGACGAATCGCAACTGCACACCGTGCTGGCCGAGCTTGGTGACCTGCTCGATGGTGAGCCTGGCCCCTACATCCTCAGCGACCTCCGCTGGGCCACAGGCCCGCTGTACGTGCGGTACGGGGGCTTCGCCGAGCGCTGGTGCGTGGGCCCCACCGGCGAGCTCGAGCTAGCCATCGAAGGCCCCGACGGTGTGCTGATCCCCGACCGCCGGGAGGTGACGTTCCGGGTACCGGAATGGGTGCCGCTCCCGGCCTTCCTGCAGCCCCATCTCGCAGCCAGGAACTCCACCACCGTCACGGACATGCCCTACGAGATCCGCGAGGCCCTCCACTTCTCCAACGGCGGGGGCCTCTACGTCGGCTACCGGGACGGGCAGCCGTTCGTCCTCAAGGAGGGCCGCCCCCATGCGGGTCTGGACATGGCCCGCCGCGACGCCGTCGCCCGCCTGCGCTGGGAGCGCACCATCCTGGACCGGCTTGCCGGCCTCGACGTGGTGCCGCTGGTGCAGGACTACTTCACCTACGCCGGCCACGAGTTCCTCGTGGAGGACTTCATCGAAGGGGAGGCCCTCAACCTCCAGATCGTGGAGCGGTATCCGCTCGACCTCTCCGGCCCGGATGACCCAATCGTGGCGGCTTACACCGCGTGGGCCCTCGACATCCTGGAGAAGGTGGAGGCGGCGGTCACGGCGATCCACGAACGGGGGGTCGTCATGGGCGACCTGCACTCCTACAACGTTATCGTCCGGCCCGACGGACGGGTCGTGGTCATCGACTTCGAGGGCGCCTCCGACGCCGGGGAGTCCCGGAGGCAGATCCTTGCCAACCCGGCCTTTGCGGCGCCGTCGAGCCGCACCGGCCTTGATTCCGACCGCTACGCGCTGGCCTGCCTGCGCCTGTACATATTCATGCCACTCACCGAGTTGCTCGCCCTGGGATCCTCCAAGGCATCGGAGCTGGCGGCGGCCATCGCGGACCGGTTCGGCGTGCCGATGCCGTTCCTGGATGAGGCGGTCCGCTGGATCGCTGGCGACGCTCCATCCGGGGAGCCATCGGTGACTCCGTCACCCTCGGCAACGCTCGAGCCTTGTACAGAGAGCTGGCCCAGCGCGGCAGCCTCCATGACCGCAGCGATCCTGTCGAGTGCCACGCCCGACCGGGACGACCGCTTGTTCCCGGGCGACCCGATGCAGTTTTTCACTGGTGGTCTCAACATGGCCCACGGAGCGGCAGGTGTGCTATACGCCCTGGATGCGGTGGGATGTGGCCGCTACCCGGCCCACGAGGATTGGCTTGTGGAGCGCGCACTCCATCCCCGGCGCACGCCGAGGTTCGGGTTCTACGACGGCCTGCACGGCGTTGCCTACGTCCTGGATCGGCTCGGACGCCGGTCGGAGGCGCTGGATGTGCTCCAGCGGTGCCGGCGAGAGCTGGCACGGTCGCTCGACCGCTTCGGCCTCGACCTCGAAGGAGGGCTTGCCGGCATCGGGCTCAACCTGGGCCACTTCGCGAATGTGACCGGCGATGCGGCGCTGCATGACGCCGCCGACGAGGTCGTCCGGATCGTGGCGGCCCGCCTCGGTGACGAGCAGAGCGTGCCGGACGTCAGCGGCGGGGAGGATCCCTACGCGGGGTTGATGCGTGGCTCATCCGGACCGGCCCTCCTCTTCGTCCGCCGCTACGAGCAGACGGGCGACGAGCGGCTGCTCGATCTCGCCGCCACAGCCCTCCGCCAGGACCTTCGCCGGTGCGTCATCCGGGATGACGGCACGTTGGAGGTCCAGGAAGGGTGGCGGACGATGCCCTACCTCGCTCATGGCAGTGTGGGTATCGGCTTCGCCCTCGCCGAGTACCTGGCACATCGCGAGGACGCGCAGTTCTCCGAGGCAGCCACCAGGATCCGCCAGGCCGCCTCGGGCCACTTCTACGCCCAGTCCGGCCTCTTCGCGGGCCGCGCCGGCATGATCCTGTACCTGAGCCACCGGCGGAGCGGCGGGCAGCTCCCGGACATCGTGGCGGACCACGTCCGCCGCCTCCGGTGGCACGCCCTTTCCTACGAGGGGCACCTCACCTTCCCCGGCGACCAGCTGCTCCGGCTGTCGATGGACCTCGCCACCGGTACCGCCGGGGTCCTCCTGGCACTCGGCGCCGCACTCCACGACGGGGCGGTCTCGCTGCCGTTCCTCGCTGCCGGCGGGGCTTCCACCCCCGTGGCGGACGGCGTGACGGCCTCGCTGGCAGGCGCACGATGAGCGTTTTCACATGGCATGGATGCGACGAGCATCGGGAGGGGGTGATTAACGACATGGTATTTCTCGACCTGCAGGGCATGAAGCGACCGGGCGGAGGCGGCGGTGGTAGCCGGCTCAGCGTCACGGGGTGCAACGGCGAAAGCAGCCTCAGCCTGCTGCTCTGCGAGTAGCAGTATCTCCGGATGAACAAGACGTGCGGGGCAGCAGCGACGGATGACGACCCTGCGGCTGCCCCGCACGATCTTCCTACGATCCCACACACACACCCGGGTTGCGCGAGGAAGCCATGACCCAATCTTCAGAGCCGCCGCAACCCGCTTCCGAGTCGGAGAGAGCAGCCCGGTCTGGGTCATGGCGATCCGAGGATCGGCTCCTCGCCCGGGCTGCCCGCCAGGGTGGCGGCTGGCTGCTCCTCATGAGTCTCACGACCCTGGTCCTGGCCGGCATCCAACTTGTCCTGCCCGCCGTCCTGGGGCGGGCACTCGATGCCGTGGTGGGCCACGCACCGCGGACGTGGCTCGTCTGGGCGGCCGCGCTCCTGGCGATGCTCGCCCTGGGGGCGGCGCTGAATGAGGTGGCCGACGGAGCCGCCGTCGCCAAATCGACGGCGTGGCTGCGGGTCGGCGTCCTCCGTCAGATCCTCGGCCTGGGCACTCGCCAGAGTCAGCGCTTGTCCGCCGGGGAGCTGGCCAGCCGCCTGTCCGCCAACGCGGACGATGCCGGCAAGGTGGCGCCCGACGTGGTGCAGTTCTGCGCAGGGCTGCTCACGGCGGTAGGTGCCCTGGTTGCACTGGCCCTCATCGATCTCAGGCTCTGCCTCACCTTTCTCGCCGGCATCCCGCTGCTGCTCTGGGCCCTCCACTCCTTCGCCGGAAGGGCATCGGGCATCGCCCAGCGGTATCTCGACGTGCAGGGCTCAATCGCGGGTCGCCTCGTCGATGCGTTGAGCGGCGCCCGGACGATCGCAGCCGCTGGGACCGTCGATCAGGAGGTGCGCCGAGTCCTCGCCCCGTTGCCCGAGCTCCACGAGCTCGGCGTGGGGACCTGGCGGGAACAGACGAGGATCATGGCTCAGGAGGCCCTCCTGCTGCCGTTGCTGCAGATCGCCGTGCTGGCGGTGGCCGGTGTGCAGTTGACCCACGGGCGCATCACCGTGGGCGAGATGTTCGCGGCGGTGCAGTACGTCGCGCTTGCCTCTGGCGTGATCTCCGGCGTCTCGGTCGTCAGCCAGGTGACCCGGGCGCGGGGTGCCGCACGGCGGGCGTTGGACGTCCTGGACACGGCGATGGTTCGCTACGGCTCGGAGGAGCTGCCCCCGGGGCCCGGGCAGATCGACTTTCATGACGTAAGCGTTGCCACTGGGGGGCGGACCGTCATCGATGGCTTGGACTTGTGCATCCCGGCAGGTTCGCTCGTGGCCCTGGTGGGACCGTCCGGGTCCGGGAAGTCGACGCTGGCAGCACTCGCCGCCCGGCTGCTCGATCCCGACCACGGCGAGGTGCTGCTCGACGGCGTGGCCCTCTCTGTGTTGCCCAAGCCGGAACTCCGCCGTGCCATCGCGTACGGGTTCGAACGACCGGCACTCATCGGGGAGACCCTTGGCGACGTGATCGCGTTCGGGGAGGACCAACCGTCGCACGAAACGGTGGTCCGGGCAGCGATGGCGGCGCAGGCGGACTTCTTCATCCGGCGCTTGCCGGGCGGCTACGACACCAAGCTGGCCGACGCACCGATGTCCGGGGGGGAGGCGCAGCGGGTGGGCCTTGCACGGGCCTTTGCCCATGCCGGCCGGGTGGTGGTGCTCGACGACGTGGCGGCAAGCCTCGACGTGGCGACGGAGCAGAGCGTCACCCGAGCCCTGACAGAAGAGTTTGCGGACCGGACCCGCCTCATCGTCGCTCACCGGGCGTCGACGGCCGCCCGAGCCGACAGCGTCATCTGGCTGGAGCGCGGCCGCGTGCGCGGGATGGGTACGCACCACGACCTGTGGCGGAACCCGGAGTACCGGTCCCTGTTCGGCCCCAATCAGCACCAGACCCTGGGGCGCTCCGAGGTGGAGGCGCTAGCGATCGGGAGCGGCGCATGAGCAAGGCATCGCAGCGAGCCGCGGTCCGCAGGTTCCTGCTGGCCTACCTGCGAGGCCGCCGCCGGGAGCTACTCTCCCTCAGCGCGTGGGTGGTGGCGGAGGGCCTTCCCGCCTACCTCTCGGGACGGCTCGTGGCCCGCGCCACCGATCACGGCTTTCTTGCACATCGCCCCGCGACGGGACTGGCCTGGCTCGCGGCCCTTGCGGCGGCCATGGTGTTCGGGGCATGGGCGACGCGGCAGACCACCCGCCGGCTGGCCGTCATCGTGGAACCGTTCAGGGACGAGCTGGTCAGGCGTGCGGTGACGGGAGCGCTCCACCGTTCCACCGTCCAGGGGGCCGCCCCCGATACCGCAGGCGTCGCTCGGCTCGCCCAGCACACCGAGATCGCCCGGGAGGCCTTCGCCAGCGTGCTCATGCTGGCGCAGGTGTTCGCGGTCATGTCCGTCAGCACGCTCGTCGGACTGTCCACGCTGATGCCCGCCTCCCTCCTGTTCGTCCTGCCGCCCTTCGTTGTGGGCGTGGCGCTGTTCGCCGCGACGCTGCGCTGGGCGATGGCGCGCCAGCGGGCGAGCATCCTGGCGGACGAGGGCATCGCCCAGGCGGTCAGCTCGCTGTCCAAGGGTCTGCGCGACGTCGTCGCCTGCGGGGGCGAGTCGTTGGCCGGTGCCGCGGTCGAGGAGGAGATCCACCGGCAGGCGAACGCCCAGCGGCAACTGGCCCGGGTGCAGGCCGTGCGCAGCCTCAGCGTGAGCATCGGGGGGCTCGTGCCGCTCGTCCTCATCCTGCTCGGCGCGCGGTGGCTCCTGCACCGCGGTGCGACGATCGGCGTCGTCCTCGGCGTGCTCACCTACGTCCTGGAGGGGCTGCACCCCGCCCTCCAGCAGCTCGTACGTGGGATGGGCAACAAGGCGGCGTGGTTGTTCGTGGCGGTGGGGAGGATCCTCGAGGGCTCCGAGCAGCCTTGCCTGGATGACGGCGGGTCGCCGCAGGCAGAGCCCCCAGTCCTGGGCCATGCCGTTGAACTGCGGGATGTCACGTTCCGGTACGGACCGTGGGCCGATCCTGTGCTGGCGGGCCTCAGCCTGGAGATCCCGGAGGGTGACCACCTGGCGGTCATCGGACCGAGCGGCGTCGGAAAGTCCACGCTCGCCGCCGTCCTCGCGGGCATGCTGCACCCGGAGGCCGGGGAGGCGACGCTCGGTGGCGCACCCATCGGGTCGCTCGGCATCCAGAAGCTGGCCGAGCACCGGGTGCTCATCCCCCAAGAGGCCTACGTCTTCGTGGGCACACTCCGCGAGAACCTTGTCAGCTTGCGCAACGATCTGGTGCCCGACCCCGAGATCGACCACGCCGTCGATGCTCTGGGGTTCCGTCCGATCGTGGAGCGGCTCGGCGGCTACGACGCCGAGGTCCGGCCGGAGCTCCTGTCGGCGGGGGAGCGCCAGCTGATCAGCGTCGTCCGCTCGTACCTGTCGCACGCACCACTGGTCCTGCTCGACGAGGCCACCTGCCACCTGGATCCGCCGGCCGAGGCCCTGGTCGAGGAGGCGTTCGCCCGGAGACCGGGGACCCTGGTGGTGGTCGCCCACCGGTTGAGCTCCGGCCTGCGAGCCCGCCGCATCCTGCTGATGGATGGCACGGGAACCCTCGTGGGGACCCACACCGAGCTGCTGGCATGCTCGGCCCTGTACCGGGATCTCGTGGGGTACTGGTCCCCGGAGGAGGCGACCGCCGCGGAGGCGGACGGCATCCTCCTGGCCCAGCCGGCCCCCGCGGTATGAACCGTTCTCCTGCCACGCCAGCCCCGCTGCACCCCCCAGACCCCGGCCCTCCTGCCACCCCCCGAGCCGACGTCGAGGAGGTCCTCCATGGCACGGTGGTGGTGGACCCCTACCGGTGGCTCGAGGACGGGACGTCGTCCGACGTGCAGGCGTGGGTCGCCGAGCAGCACGCCTTCGCCCGCCGTCACCTGGATGCGTTCGGCGGGCGGGGGGCCCTCGCGGCGCGCCTGAGCCGGTTGTTCTATCTCGACGCGGTGTCCCCTCCGTATCGGGCGGGCGACCGGCTCTTCTACACCCGGCGGCAGGCGGACGGGGAGATGGCCGTCGTGTGCTGGCGGGAGGCAGACGGCGGCGTTGAGCACGTCCTCATCGACCCCAACACCCTCTCCGCCGGCGGCACCACGTCCCTCGGGGCCTGGGTACCCTCCAACGACGGCAAGACGCTCGCCTTCGCCCTCCATGAGAACAGCGCAGACGACGCCACGCTGCACCTCATCGACGTCGCCAGCGGCACGCCCATCCCGGGGGAACGGATCGAGGGCGCCCGGTATGCCTACCCGTCGTGGACACCCGAGGGGGACGGCTTCTACTACACCTCGCTGCCCCGGGACGGCTCCATCCCCGAGGACCAGCTCCCCGGCTTCGCCGAGATCCGCTTCCACGCCCTCGGGAGCGACCCTCGGCACGACCCCGTGGTGCGGGAGCGGACCGGCAACGCGGAGGCCTTTCACGGGGTGCGGTTGTCCCGGGACGGGCATTGGCTGCTTGCCTCGGTGAGCACGTTTGCCGGCGACGACCTCTACTACCGCGACCTGCGGTCGGCGGCGTCGCCGTGGCTGACGCTCGTCGAAGGCGTCGAGGCCAACTTCTCCGTGCAGGCGTGGGAAGACCGCTTCATCGTCGTGACCAACCAGGACGCTCCTCGCTGGCGCATCCTCCGATTCGACCCCGCCCGGCCCGGCAGCGACTGGGAGGAGATCGTTGCCGAGGACCCCGAGGGCGTGCTCAGGGGCGCCACCCTCGTCGGGGGCCGCCTGGTCCTCACCTACGTGCGGGAGGCGGCCAGCACCATCGAGATCCGGACGCTCGACGGCGCTGCGGTGCACCGGATCGATCTGCCCTCGGTCGGCTCCGCCAGCGCCGTCCTGGGGGCACCCGACCAGGACGAGGCCTACTTCGAGTTCAGCTCCTTCCTGTACCCACCGGAGGTCTACCGGCTCTCGGTCGCAACCGGGGAGGGGAGCGTCTGGTCGCAGGTGCCCCGGCCGGTCGACCCCTCCCCGTTCAGTCTTGAGCACCTGCGCTACCCGTCGAAGGACGGCACGCTCATCCCGATGTTCGTCGTCCACCGAAGGGACATGCTGCGGGATGGGGCCACCCCCTTCCTGCTGACCGGCTACGGCGGCTTCGGGGTCAGCATGGAGCCGGTGTTCGACCCCAGCCTGTACCCGTGGCTCGAGGCCGGCGGCGGCATCGCGGTGGCAGGCGTGCGGGGAGGCGGCGAGTACGGGGAGGCATGGCACCGGGCCGGTGTGCGGGAGCGCAAGCAGAACGTGTTCGACGACTTCATCGCGGCCGCGGACTATCTCGTCAACGAAGGCTACACGGCGCCCCGGCGGCTCGCCATCCAGGGGGGCTCCAACGGCGGGCTGCTGGTCGGCGCCGCCCTCACCCAGCGGCCCGAGCTGTTCGCTGCGGTCATCTGCGCCGATCCCTTGCTGGACATGGTCCGGTACCACCGCTTCGGAGCCGGCCGCACCTGGATCTCCGAATACGGCTCCGCTGAGGACGGCGACGCCTTCGGGTGGCTGTACGCCTACTCTCCCTATCATCGGGTCAGACCCGGTGTCTCCTACCCACCCGTGCTGTTCGCCGCGTCGGACTCGGACGACCGGGTGGATCCCCTGCACGCTCGCAAGATGACGGCGGCGCTGCAGGAGGCCTGCGGCGGCCGGGCGCCGGTCCTGCTCCGCATCGAGCCGCACGCCGGCCACGGCGGCGCCGACCGGATCCGCAGCGCCGTCGAGACGTGGACCGACGTCTACGCATTCCTCTTCGGGGCCCTCGGCATATCCCCGCATCCCTTGGCGCCTGCCGCGCTCGAGCCCAATGCAGGCAAGAGGGCACCGATCTGGGCCCATCGGGCACGATTGACTGGTTAGTCCTGGGAGACTAGGCGGGTGCGGCCCAGAGGCCGCTCCTTCGAAGTGAAAATCCTAGGGTTTGCCTGAGGGCATCGGTATCACCCGCCCGTACATCCCTCTCTAGTTGATGGAAGGGTGCCGTAGCAGTCTCTGGATTGGGAGAGAGCGATGAACGTATTCGGTGTCGATGTCTATGAAGGCACGGGCACCGTCGATTGGGGAGCCGTCAAGTCCAGCCAGGCAACATTCGGGATCTGCAAGGCGACCGAATATCACAAAGACAGTCGATTCGATCGGAACTGGCAGGACATCAAGTCGGCGGGGTTAGACGGTCGCGGCGCCTACCACTTCCTTCTCACCAACCGCGACGTCGGGGGCCAGGCGAAGATGTTCGTCGACACGGTTGGGCCCCTCGGCCCCGGCGACTTCGGCCCCATCGTGGACTACGAACCCGACCCCGACAACGGCGGGGCGATCCCGTCGGCCGCCCAGATGGCCGCCTACGTCGATCACCTCCTCCAGGCGTACCCGGACCGGCGTCCCATCATCTATGGCAATGCCGGGGACCTCGCCGGCCTCGGGAACCAGTTCGTCGGGTCGTGCGACCTTTGGATCGCGCACTACGGCCCCAACAACGGCCATCCCCCGAACATCCAACCCCCGACCGCGGCCTGGCCTCGCTACCACCTCTGGCAGTACACGTCGGTGGGGACGGTCGCCGGCACGGCGGCGAACTGTGACCTGAGCCTCTTCAACGGATCCCTCGACGACCTCCGACAGATGGTCAAGGAAGGAGTGCGACCGATGTTCGACCCGCCGCTGCAGATCGTTGCATGGTGCCTGATCCCAGGAGGACTCGTTGCCGTCGCGCCCGACGGGGCGGTCTTCTGCGAGCCCGCAAACCTCTACCAGGGTGGTGCCAACGGACAGGCGTACTTCATCGGCCACAAAGCCGCGCGAATCCAGCCGAACGCACGGGGTGGGTACGACATCATCGACACCCATGGAAGCAACTACAGCTACCCCACCTAAAACAGCTGCTGCAGGCGTGAGAGTTCAGGTCCGAGTAGTCGGAGAGTCCGGCCCTCGCAGAGGTGCAGGGGTCGCCGAGCTTCCTGGAGCCTCTGGCTCTGGGGTTCGCGACCGCGATCTCCTAGCGGTGCCGGAGGCAGAGGACAGCCTCCACCATGGCTCCGGCGCCTGGCTCTGGAGTGTCCTCCCACCGGATCCTCAGGAACTGCGGGGGTGGCTTCATCGGTTCACCACCATGTCGATGTCCTCGTCAATCTCGATCCCCTGGACAGGCAGGCCCGTGCCCCGACGAGGGGTGGTGGCGTCCTTCCCCACGTAGGCGGCGAGGACCTCCGCGGAGACCCCGCCCGGGCCATCCCCTCGAGTGGCCCGGGCGTTCGATCTCCCTCCCCCCAATCGTGTCCTTCGTGAACTCCCTTGAACTATGGCTGCGGAAGCTGGACGCCTTGGCGTGGCCGGTTGGACGGGGACGACAGAAAGCAGTAATTTTTCCGGACGCGTGGACGATTCCCGGACGACGCCTTCCGTCGAGACTTTGAATCAAGAGCTACGTCGGCTTATTGGCCTTGGACTCCCCAAACTGGCCCCTCGTGTGCTCCCCGTGCTGTTCGGCCTGCACTGTGTGCGGGACGAGATCCATGGCGAGCGCAGCGAAGATCAGGTCTTCGGCCTTGAAGCGGCGCTGCGCAAGGCAACCTGTCTGCTTGCATGCGGCGGAAGCGCCGAGTGGCGCCGCGTGGACCCCAAGATCGGAAGTGTGAATGAGCGGGCTGCGGCGGCTGAGGCGCTCATAGGCCTGGACCCGGCAACTCGCTGGTTGAGCCGGCCCGCACGACAGAGGGCTGCGGCGCTTGCCTTGCTCGACCCCGCCTACGAAGTCGACACTTTTCGACGGCGATATAGGGACCCCCTCATTTACGATCTGGCGTGTGCCGTCTACAAGCTCGAACGACATGCGCTCCACGGTGTGCCCCTTGCTTCCGAGGAAGTCGCCGCCCTCAGCAAGAAGGGCTTCGGCCACGAGGGAGGGGCGTCGTCGACCCATGGCGTGCGCATCATCCGTACGAACGATGACCTCACAAAAACGCTTCTAGATATCGTCCAGGAAGCTCAAGAGTATCTGGTTACCACGGGCTCTAGATCCCGTGACCTCCTCTATTTGCAAGCCATCGAAGCGAGACTCTTGACTACGCCAACCCTAATCCACTATCGAGTGTTGTTCGGCCCTCCCCACTGGCAAGTGTTGAAGGATCACCTCTTGCGCCTTATCCTGCTCCGGTCTCCAAGCTCCCGACCCAGAGGTCCCGGCCAGAATCTATTCCTCGGCATAGTCGATGACTTCTTGAGGGAACCAGAGACTTTTATTTGCGCCAACGAGCGGCACGCGTTCGTCCGACTTCCCTCACTAACCAAGGTCGAGAGCTGGGATACGGGCATTGAATTGACCGATCCGACGGATGCCCGAGCCTATTGTCAATTCGTGGAAGGCGTGTACAGGGCCAGCAGGAAAATCGAGAGCCGGCGCCAGGTGG
>WNEZ01002466.1_pt1 | contig 20793 bp, 27 predicted proteins | sample 5400521 | NCBI WGS metagenome assembly WNEZ01 (sample SAMN13153339, study PRJNA577476) | soil metagenome | isolation source: 120 cm saprolite under Douglas fir tree site 2 hole 1 replicate 1 | place: USA:California | collected 2015-04-18 | reverse complement strand
AGAGTTCCCACTGCACAAAAAGTAGCAGATAGATCCGCTCAAATGCATTCATAATACATTCCTACATCCCTAAGCATTGTTTTTGTCAAAAAAGAATATGTGTTCGTCCGGCTATATCGCCCTTCACGGCAGGCTCCCTGCACTCCGGAGTGGAGTTCACCACTGTGCAAGAAGTACCAGATAGGTCCGCTCAAATGCATTCAAAATACATTCCTACATACCTAACCATGGTTTCTGTCAACAAAAAGAATCTGTTCGTCCGGCTATATCACTACTCGGACTCCGGAGCGGAGTTCATCACTGCACAAGAGTCGGAGCGGAGTTCACCGCTGCACAAAAGTACAAGGTAGATCCGCTCAAATGCATTTATAATACATTCCTACATCCCTAAGCATCGTTTTTCTCAAAAAGGAATATGTGTTTGTCCAGCTATATCGCCCTTCACGGCAGGCTTCCCGCACTCTGGAGTGGAGTTCACCACTGCACAAAAAGTACCGGATAGATTCGCTCCAATGCATTCAAAATACATTCCTACATCCCTAACCATGGTTTTTGTAAAAGAAAATTGTGTTCCTCCAGCTACATCGCCCTTCACTGCAGGCTCCCCGCACTCCGGAGCGGAGTTCCCTCTGCACACAAAGTACCAGGTCCGTAGGAACCATCGACCAGAAGGAACGCGAGAATGGCGGAGCAGAGGTAGAGAGAACATGTGTATACATAGCAAAGAATATAAAATATACTACTGGCAGCTGGGCAGCAAAGCGCGTAGGTTTGAATGAATGCTCTTATTTTACGACACAACTGTCAAGTCAGGTTCCCATTGTCGCTTGCGTGCTGACATATGAAGGCTGTTGACTGTGTTGAACGGGAACGGCCTCTTGGGAGAAATTAAAGCCTTCTTCAAGGTCATAGCGGAGCAGCTTGAATTAGAGGGCCGTTCCCGGGCTGGCTTTGCGCGTCTTACTCATTCCTCCCCAACTATTTCAGGAGATTTCCATCCCAGATCCAATCCTGTTTGACATGCCGTGGAAAAGCAGTTTTCATTCCCGTTGGGCATGTGGAACCAGGGACGTTCAGCCATGCAGATGTCAGATTCAAATATCACGTGAACAAGCTGGATATTTGAGAACCGCTGGGCTCTGGCCATCTTATCTTCTGGCTCGCTGAAGATCTGGGAGTTGAACACCCATATCAAGCACGAAGGGTTTTGGCGGGATGCCAAAATTTCCTATTGCCTGTGTAATACACTACGTAATACAAGGGAGCAGTCAGGAGTTGGCCATTCAGTTGCTGTTATAATATTCCGGTCTACGCTTCAGTTGCATGCTTATTGTAGAGCACAAGCTTAGAAATATCTATGAGGGTTATTACATAATATTTTCCTTGTCCTTCCCGGACATTCTCCAATATTCCAGATTGGAGCATTTATTACTACACTCCCCCAAATGCGAATAATCGTCATAATTGAGTTTCCTTTTTGGGCTCCCCCATTTCCTCGTTTGGTTTCTATACCTCGGTCTCCGCTGGATTTCCTATTCGAGTTTTTATTCCTCGGGCTCCCCCGGATATTTGGTTGCCTGATCCGTCCATCCGCTTCCTTGACGCTTTATTCCTAGGCGCGTACTGCCTGCTTATCTAATTTTGGCTCTACCATTCGGCTGCTTTCGGAGCTTGTTATCCTAGGCCTCTTTACTTCTTTGTTCCTAGGCGCACTTCGCCTGTTTCTCATTTTTGATTTGCAGATCAAAATGTAAGTGTAGGTCCTTCTGCCTTGTATATTCAAATTCTGGTATGTTCGACAACACTCCCCCCCATACCAACATTCCGCCTAAAAAATGGAACTAATTGCTCGTTTGATTCTCCGTATGACTCCGCCTTGTCTTCGCGCAATTACAGACGTGTTTTCGGAGAAGAAGCTGTGATTTTCAATCATAACAGCAGGTTGATTAAGAGGAGGTGGAATGGAGTTGGTTGAAAGGGCATGATTTGATGTGAATGGATGTGGTATAAACGAACGCGGCAACATCCATTGTTCTCGCGTAATATCTTCATCGAATACGCCAATGTTTATGGTCGTTGTTGGATACGTGTGGAGTGGTATCAGGGCATTGGCTAGGTTGGCGCACGGGTATGAGATAGTCCCCATATATAGGGGTGAGTCTGTCCACGGGATTATCCCTGTGGTCCAGTCTGGTATGCCACCGTGTGGGTTTATTTGAACTGCCAGTTCGAGTGTGATGTTGATATGGATTGGGAAGTCGCGCGCATTCGTTTGAACGACATGTATAAATGCATGATAGAATTGAACGTCTTCATTTTGATCGTATGTTGGGGGGTTATGGGTAATGATGATGTGGTCCCCGGGCTGGTATAAGGGACGCCTTACAGTGGGGACCTTCATCTGGATGATGAGACGCTCGATTCGCGGACTTCGGACACTACAACCCAATTCGCGGAGGACGGATACTGGTCTTTCAGTCATTTGGCGCCAGATATCTATGTATTTCTTTGTCACGTGTAGATGTAGATCTTGATCGTAGCGCCTGACCCTTTGTTCAATTCCATTGCATACTGCAATCCTGACTGATCCGTCAAGTCATTCATGATAACATGACTTGTTATTGATGATACAAGATTGCATATGTGGTGGATCATGTGTGGATCACGGGTAGACATTTTTGGGTGGCGAGTGGGGAGTTTACACTTGTTTGTCAGCTATAATACTGTAGCAATCCAATATTTGTCCCGTACTCAGAGAAGAGCTTTGGTACCGCACCGATAAGGTGTAACCAGGCTGGCTTTGATGCCGATGAATCCCCCATGGTCAGGGACTAGTGATATATCGGGAAGCAAGTGACTTCAATAAGGTGGTGCTGATAACGTGTTGTGTCTACGCTTCAGTAGCGTGCTTATTGTAGAGCACAAGCTTAAATTTCAAGTGCTCCAGATCGTATCCTATGAATTGTTGAAAGCGCAGGTTGAACCGCGGACGAGAAGGGGAACATGTTACATGGGTTCCGCTCCATATCCGTGAATACGATAAAGCAAAGCAACCGAATTTTTTAGGGAACCCATGCTCTAGTTTCCGAGCTTTCCTGCAGGCACTGGAATTATAAACGACATGTTCAGATTTTCCGGTTCTGAAGAGAAATCGCTCTGGGGCTAAACCAAGACCTTCAAAACATCCAATTCGTCCCGCTGTGGATATTTCGTATTTTATACAATTTCTTGTTCAGTCTTTTCATTGACAAAATGGCCAGATGGAAAACACAATATTCGGAATAATCCATACAAACTCCAAAAATGTTCCGAGAAACTCCGCAAAAACATGAGTAATACATATGATCCATAACGATTGTATACTTTGATCACAAACGTTTGATTTCCCCCTCCCACCGTCGGGGTGGGCGCAAACTTAAATACGGAGTTGATTCTTGACAACAGTCAACAACCACCACCATTTCCGTGAAGATCTAACCTGTCAAACACAATTTTTTTTTCAATAATAATATGTAAATAACTAGTTCGATGTTATTCCGCACACTTTCGAAATGATCCATCTGCTACTTCGCCTGCTGCGATATCGGCCCCAATTATTCACCCCTGTTTCGTTCAACCTTGGAATGACAACCTCCAATGTTACCAAGCCGAAATGAGGGGTACAAAACGCATTGGCAGATAGAAGATTACGAAGATGAGACCCAGGATGGCTGATGGATGACGTCGACACCGAACCCGAAGAGGATGTAGAGCGGGTAGGCCAAAACTGGAACAACCAACATAGCACCAAGAATCATACACATTGGAGTTTGAAAGCGATCTGAACTTGCGTTGCAAAGTTAATAGTTCACAAACAGTCAATAACAATCACTTCCACGAAGATCTAACCGGACGAACACAACTTCTTTTGTATTCAAAACACGTAAAATAGTGCTTTAATGTCATTCCGAAAACATTCGGAATATTCCGTTTGCTACTTCAGTTTCAGCGACATCGGCGACGTCAACCGTGGCATTTTGCAGATCTAGCCGGACGAACACAACTTTTCTTGTGCTAAAAATATGTAAATACGTGGTTTACTGTTATTCCGCAAACATTCAAATTCATCCGCCTGCTACTTCGCGTTCTGCGACATCAGCGACATTGGCCGCAGCCTTTTGCCGGAATTGAAACAACGAACATAGAATCAAGAGTTATAACTAATCAATATGCGGAGGAGAACGCTTTACATTGCAAAGATACATTTTTTAAGTGAATTACGCAATGCACCATGCACCATGATTGTACAGCAGGATTTGAGTGAAAAGCGTCCAAATTACCACTCAAATGGAGATTTATCATTGTTGAAGACCTTCTTTGTTCAAGGAAATATCTCGGTGCTTTAGAGATTCAAGTTTTACGTAAATGTGTGGAACCTAGGGAAGGGAAGGCTGAATATGAGAACGGAGATAATTTTTTGATAATTGTACATTTTAATTATAATTATCGTACAATTACAATATTATCAAAGGGTTTGTTTTGTTCTTTTTAAAAGAAAAAAGAGAAAAAGAGAAACAATGACAACGTGGAGCCGCAGACAGAGAACTAGCAAGTGGCGAGGAAAAGGGATGATGGGTGTAGAGAGATGTCAGAAAAAAAGACGATGCGGAGAAAGACGATGCGGAGAAAGACGATGCGGAGAAAGACGATGCGGAGAACGACGATGCGAGAAGACAGAGGGGAGAAAAAATGACGATGGAAGAGGACTCAATCCCTTGGTTCCTCCTCCGTGGGCGCGATATTCTCCTCATCCCCATCACCTGAGCCCTTTGCCTCCTCCTGGGTGTCATCTTCCCCTCCTTCCCTTGGTTCCTCCTCCGTGGGCGCGATATTCTCCTCATCCCCATCACCTGAGCCCTTCGCCTCCTCCTGGGTGTCATCTTCCCCTCCTTCCCTCATCTCCATGTCCTCCTGGGTGACATCATGGAAACGAGAGGGTTCTGCTGATGACACCCGGTGACGAGGAGTGAGAGGGAACCCTGGCACCTTGCGCTGTAAGTCCTCCAGGTTGGTGTTGAGGGTTTGCATCGCCCTCAACTGCGCCTCCTGGATCTCCAGATTGCGCTGTTCCCACGCAAGACGGCTGGTATTCGACTGCTCAAACCCCTGCGCCATGCCCTGGCTTGCACTCGCGATGGAATGGAGATCTTGTACAAAAACTGAAAACTCCTGCTGCGACAAGCGAAGAGTTCCACCCGCAACAGGGGGGGTGCTGGAGCGGGTGCGGATGGAGGCGGCGGCAGAGGCAGTAGAAGTGGCGGAGGCAGACGTGGAGGTAGACGTGGTCGACGTCGCAGTGGTATTGACCGTGGCGGTGGTGGCCGTCAGAGAGCATTTGTGCTTCTTTTTGGCGCAGGCCTCACACGCCAAGCCTCGTCGAGTTCCCCTCTGGGGTTGGCAGGGGATCCGTGCTGACCGGCACCTTGTGCAAGCGGGCCTGTCCGAACGGTTAAGTCAATACGCAGGAAAGCGGACAACAGAAAGTGCACCACTCACTGGTTTCCGACTTGTCCTGCGGCCGCCTGCTTGCGGGGAGGGGATGCCGCGTCCAAGGCGACTGTCGCCTTTTCGCGCTCTGACGCGCGTCGACGACGCGTCTGCGATGAGAAGGGCTCGCCCTCCTCGTTGGATCGCGCGCGTCCTTTCCCCTTGCCGGGAGGGGCGCGTTGCTGTGGTGAGCGTGGCGTCTCCTCGTCTTCCTCCTCCTCATCCTCCTCGCCTTCCTCCTCTTCCTTCTCCTCCTCGCCTTCCTCCTCGTCATTGGCCACCACTCCGTGATGGCTTGATGCGGCGCGGCGGGTCGCTGCAGCCCGATGGGCATTGCGCTTTTGCTGCTCCACCATCTGTTTTAGCTCGGCGCGCTGGCGGGCCTCTTCTTTCCGCGCCTCCGCCTTTCGCGCCTCCTCCGCCTTTCGCGCCTCCTCCGCCTTTCGCGCAGCCTCCGCCTTTCGCGCAGCCTCCGCGAGAGCTTGTTCCCGTTGACGATGTATAGCATCCTGCGCTTGGGCACGCATCGCCTCCGCCTGCGCCTGCATGCGGGTGGCCTCAGCCAGTTGCTCCTCTGGCGTAAGGTGTTGGGAGCGTTTCGGAGCCATGATGAGCCTACGACAAGACACGGAAAATGGGAAGGTGGACGATGATCAGTGTGGGAACGTTAGTATTTCTACCACTCATCCGGGAAATCCCGGACCCCCGCCCACGTGTATTTGGTGGACTTGGCACTACCCACATCCTACGTGTTAATCAGCTCTCTTCCATGACGTCGGAACGTGCAGGGTCCACTCAGATCAACTCTCCCCTTGTAAACAGACCTCATCTCCAGTGCTCGACTTTGAACAGGCACCAAAGTTATGGGTATCTGGTGTTACGGGTATCCGGAGTTACAGGTATTGAGCTTAGACAAGATGCGGAATTACGAGTATAACTGCCCACCGTGTCATGATTGCTGCGTCTGAGTGGCTGGTGACAAAGCCAGACTTTCTATTTCCGCCCTGCTGTCCTGTTGTGAACGGATCACGCTTTTTCTGGTCACATCAATTGGACTATCGTGTTTATATTCATAGAGGGATATCTTTAAGATATTTACAGTTCTCTGCCACAATAAAGTTTCCTGAACGAACGGGAATGTATTTGCTTTAAAGCTACATTGCAGCCAGGCGTCACAATGAGGGCAACAAAAGCCCTTCTCGCGTTTGGAGTTGTGCCGCCCCATCCTCTCCTAAAATCATTCTCGCGGCTTTACCCAATCCAAATTGAGAGTTACCCTTCAGCTCGCTGATGATTCCGTCGTAGAACCTTTTCAAGATCGACGGTTTTTGCAGTTCCCAAGTTTTGCGGTATTGTCCACCGCTAAACTTGGTCCCTTTCATGTCCAAGATTCCGATCTTTAGCAGCGCCCCTGTCGTGACGCCCCTAGAATCTGTTTAATGGATTAAAATTTCAGTTCAGTGCATTCTAGTCACTGGGCGACCTCACGTACTGAATGTGTCCATCAGGTCATCGCCAAGGGTGGCCTGAGTGTCCAGTCGTTCCCTCAATGGCGAAGAAGGTTCGATAAACGCCAAAATCCACAGATACCACACGCCAAAGGTTGCTCCGCCAGGTGGTTGCCCTCGTTTCCCAGAGACCCAATCAATACATCGGATGGCATCAAAGTATGTTTGGCCCCCCGACAACGTAACCGACCGAACATTCGATGGCAATTGACAATATGGAGCGAGGCGATTCATAAACAACGCGACGATAAGAGCGAGGTGGTGGTGAATATTGCTGGGATTGTACCGAATCGCATTCGCCCAGTCTCGAAGGTCAGTCCATATTTCCTTTTCCGTCTGCGGATAAACAACATCGGATGGCAGTCGGGCATGGAACATATAATCTGAGAGGTCCCTCAAACTCTTGTTCGCCACCGTCCACACACCCCCCAATCGATCGGAGACGGCGGGAGATTCACCCTGAGTAGAACGAGTGATCTGTTGGCCGCGTTGTGAGCTGCCCATGCAGTTCACGTATGAATCGAAAACGGCAAGTCCTCGAATGTCAGCACCGATGGCCTTCCACGGCAAAAATTCGATGTGCAAAGTGGGAAAGAGAGTGTCGAATAAACCGGCGATCCACTGAGCACGAAAAGAATCAGTCTCTTGGCCTTCAGGTGCGACAGGAGCCCGCCGATCAAGGGCAACGATCATCGTGGGGAGAATCGACTGGAACTTCCCAGAGCGAACAAGGGGAGCTGCAGCCCTCACTGTTTTCGTATCCCGTTTGAACTGCGACACGATCATTTTGCCCACCTCGGCGGATGAAACCTGGATGGATTGCCCAAGTCCAGGGAGTCTCTCTCCACGCGATTCGGCCCCTCCTATCTTTCCCGTTATCGCTGACACCAACGCGTTGTGCGCAGGATCCGCGAAGGACCAGGGGTGTTTCGTCTCCGCCCAAGAGTTCAACAACTTCTGGCGATTTCTCACCCAGACCTCATCGTATTCCAGGGGGTCGTCAGCATGCCGACGAGTGCAGTCCGCGCGTACCGCATCACACACCATGTGACGGAGGTCGGTCAGTAGAACTTTAACACCCACATACAGAATGTTCAGACCCTGATACATGCTTGGTGTTTCCTTGAACCTGTTGAAAAGAGTAGTGGGGGAAGCCAACGTGATGTGGATGAATTGGAATGTGGCTGCGTAAGACTAGGAGGGCATCAATTGCAGAAAATCGAAGAAGATAAGAAGATGAGACAGAACTCACATCGGCGAGATATTCGGAATATGTCAGCGACAATGCTCTCTGCGACGCCATCGCCGCTGTATTCGCCGCTGTCACTGGCCAGGAGCTCTTGGCAAGTCGGAAGCTCGCTCCAAAATTCACCTGGACAATGTCTGGATTGAGAATGGGAGTGGTATACGCCTTCAAGGAAAGCGTTGTCCACATCGGTTGCATTAAATCTTTCACCAGGACCCGGGCGCTCCCAGTATAGCAAAATGCAAGAACTCGTTCCATCACCGCAATCAGTTCGAGAATGTATGGCAACGAATGCACATGGATGCTGGGCTGGCCTGTGGAAGAAAGGCTAGAAAACTCCTTGAACTTGCTGACGAGCAGTTCCATCATGCTCGCAGCTCCAAAGCTTGTCCAAGAAAAAATATTAGGGAATGAATTCGGTTTGAACACCACAAAGTGTTTGATGAGGGGGCGTAAGAAGGTACCATCCAACCAAATATCCGTGAGTGGCATAATCACGTCGTTCCAAAATGATCTGTTGGTAAAAGATCAGAAGTGGACATAGGCAACAAGCGATAACGAACCCTCCGTTCCGGTGATTCGGGTGAACCTTGTCCAGATCCATCACGTAAACCTGTTCCACCCGCAAATCCTTCGAGGCGTGACCGGAGAGAGAGGCGGATTGAAGTCGTTGATGCGGAAGCGTGCGCGACACTTTTCGGCGCGCCTTGTCCGCTGGAGTGGAAGCCCAATGGCCTCCGTAGGCTGCGGTGACGTGACCACAAATTGCCTCATGTTCGTTGGCACGAGGAGCTACAAAGTGGAGCATCCGGTTGTACATTTGCACACTCACGCCAAAAATAGCGGGAAGCGCTGGCCGTTGAGCAGGAACGAGATTTCCGTCCTCATCCAACACCCTTTCCCTCTCTTCGTCGTAGTCGTCGTCATCGTCGTCGTCGTCGTCGTCGTCGTCGTCGTCGTCGTCGTCATTCGCATTCTCCCGCAACGCAATTGCACCATTCACCTTTCGGAGTGCTGGCACAAGAAGCGGGAGTGGTTGACGAGCTTGGAGTTGTCCGATGTTCCGAAGAAACGCCATTGGATATTTGCTGACCTCTTCGTTAGAATGATACACGTCCAGATTAAAATATGGCTGTTCGAATGATTGCGTGAAAAGTTGTTCCACCGTGTCCAAGTTGAGTAAAATCCCGCATGTATTGGTGGGATCCGATTCAAAGTCGTCGTCCTCCAGTTCCCGTCGCTGAATTCTCCGCCCTTCCGAGGTCCAAAACTTGACTTCGTATCCATCCGCGTCCGTCATGGGCTCGGACTCTGGCTGGGTAATCAGATCTTCCTCTCGGGCATCCTTCGTTCGGTATATACGTTCATGCCGCTGCTTGATGTCCTCCACGGGAATATCGTTGTAACGTACGCGATGTGCGCTGCAGGCATGTAATCAGCCTGCAATTCCGTATTCATAACACTTCTGGTGGAGCCCCGCCAGAACCCGTCTGATGGATTTCATCGGAGACAGTCGGTTCGGTCGCGAACCACTGAAATAAAGAGGGAGGACCATTACTCACCGGACGTGGGTTGCAAGAGCGAATGACACATAACGGAGCTCCTCCCATCTGCAAGCATTTGCAAAGTATTCTTCTGTGACGGAAGAGTTCTCCGAGACGTCAAGCTCCATATCTTGTCCATACGAAAGTTGAATGAAGATGGGAAGATGTGTCATTAATATCCCTGAAGTTTTCCACTCGGGTGGGGCTTCGCGGACAAACTTTCTCCAGGACTCGAGATTCCACGCTCCGTGCAATCCTTCCACATCGCGTTCGGAAAGGCTGACGGTATGCATCGTCGAAGGCCTGGACCCCAAATGCATGCATCTGGCTAAGTTTATCGACGCCCACCTGCGAACAATTGATCACCTACCGAAAATTAATCGCAAAACTCCAATCTGCCTCCGGATCCGTCAAGGACACCGAATAATATTCGTCCGGTTCGCACCAAATTCCTGAAATACCCATCATGCTGAGCCCAACCAGAATCCATGTTTGACAGATTCGGAGATTCCGTCGTGACATATTCGTGGGCCCCTTGGGAGTACTACCGGCAGGAACGGATGGGACAGGCGTGTTGAACGTATCCTCTTCCACCATGCACATGAACACCATTTCGGAACCGACTCGTCCACAGTACAGCGCTGACCCCTCGGGGTGAAAACCGAGCATTCCACGCTTCACAGACAGCGACTTTGAAGGACGCCCCAAGTCCAACTCGAAGGTCCAGTTGGGCGAATGCCGCCGCCTGGCAGGTGCACGTAGGACGTCTAATCCAGGGTGACGAGGAACGAGGAGAAGAAAATCTAGGCAATGCGAAGGCACAGAATATTTCGCACTACCTGATTGGCGGAGCCGGTGACTTTTGTCCAGCGTGATAAGGTGTTTCTGGTTTAGGAGCTTAAGTGCCAGCGTGGTGTCTCTGTTTTCGCACATCGACATGAGTGCAGTGGTGGAGATTTCCTTTAGAGCAAGTTGATGGAAGTTTTCCTCGTTCTCCTTACGTGCTTTCTCGGAAAGCGGATGGGACATGGCGCCGCCAGACGCAAATGAGTTCTGATTGAACTCTGCGGTCGTCGTATCGAGAAGTGGAAAACTGGTGGCCAAGTCGAATTCTCCTTCGTTCGAGCTGTGGTGATGTGTTTTATTATTATAGTACATACTGACGCACGAGAAAAACTCACGGTATTTGCTCTTGTGCTACCTCAGACATGATTGTGATGTGTGTTCAAGCTAGTTAGCTGATCGAGAGACGAGGGTTGGGGAAGGGGTCAATGCTTTTCCATCAAACAAAATATCCATCATATATGTGTTCTCGAATCTGCCTCATGGATCCCGCCTGTCGATCGACCAGTTGCGTTTTCAATAATACCAAGATGCGCAATACATACTGATTATGACGGATATGGATATATCATATGCATACATAGGAAGACGGCGTATTTGAAATCAGAAAAGAAAAAAAAAAATGGAACACCACGTGCAAGTTCCTTCATTCATTCGGGCGAACTCACCCGGGTACTTTTCCCTTTTGATGGTTTACCTGCATGGGGTTTTTGAACGGTCATGTTTCTCATTTTTTTTGCCACGGGCCTGTCCTCTGGCGACGGTGGGGCGCTGTGGTGGATGGGAATGGCTTTACCATATAAAACCTTATATAAGAGCAAATAAAATTGTCAGAAATAAGGGACGTGCTCACGTGTAGGCGTTCGGGCTCGTGCTTGTGCTCGTGAAGACTGGGCTTGTGTGACAGGAGGAGGACGCTGGGACCTCTGGGACCTCGTAGACACTGTCCTAACAAGCTGGCTGGGAGAGAGGATGGTGTTCGGCTGGAATTCGCCATCGCGCTCGGAGTCTTCTGATTCCAGTGGCGGGTCTTCCTCACTTGCATTATGCAAATAAGGGGATTCCATCCCGTTTTGGTTTCTCCGCTCCTGAGTCCCGTCACTGAATGCAGGAGAGTCAGGGGATACCCCCCTCGGGTCCCAATCATAGCGCGTATCCAGGGTGATTGGATTAGTGGGTGATGAAGGGTCGTGGAACGTGTGAGAAATAGGAGGTATTTCGTCCACTGCTTTATCACCATTGGAAATATCACTCGTCTCTTCCATCTCTTCATCATTACTTCTATCCAAATTGACTGGATTGGCGGATGATGAAGAGGGTTGTCGGGGGAGATCGAATCTACTTGTATGCGCCGTTTCAGTTTGCCGCTGAAACTGCGACTGGCGAGAATAGAAATGATATATTAGAGATGCAGATCGTGCGCCAAGGAATTTCTTTTCTTACATGTAATAGGCCTGTCGACCTGAACTTCGTCACCAGCTGCGAGACCACTGCATCGACGGGCGCCGCCGTGGATTTGGTTCCACCCTCAGATCCAGCCCTTCCCTGCGATGAGGATGACGGTGATGGCGCGGGTGTGCCTGAAATATAGTAAAGAAAGCCATAGAATTAGAATAGGGATGTCCCGTGCGATCGGGCGGATTGCGAAGCATTCGGAAAGATGAATTGCGAAAGAATGCATTTGATCCGACAAAGTCCGTGGATGATCGCATCGTGGTTTCAGGGGAGTTAGGATGGAATCAGCACTCACATCGTTCTGGAGCGGGAGGAGAGGAACAGGACCCCATTTGGACATCTTGTTCACGATCGTTCCCCTGTGGTGACTCAATATTAGGAACAAGTCCCTCAATGAATAATGACAGATGACGGATTACTTACCCTGATCTCGTGCTTCTGCGGATTTAGGAGATTTACGTACTCCTGGCCCTGTAGCAAGAGCGCTTGTGGCAACTTTACCTCCTTCAATGACTCAAGGGGATATTTTTTCACAAAGTAGTCGACCACTGTCTGTAGAACTGGGATCAATGTGTTGCACAAAAATGAATCGATCACATTCACCGTCAACATTTTTTGCATTTCCTCTTTGAGCATTTCATCATCGCTCTCGTCGAGACCAGCAAAATCACGAGGCACCTGCGCCAACTTGGACGCAAAGTTGGACATGTATTGTTGCCACGAGAGGGCTGTTTTCATGTCCTTCGCAACAATTTCTTCGGATTCCTCCAGGGGCTTTGGGTCCGGCAGTCCGTCAGGGAATTTGTAGCCTGGAAAATATTTCACAAGTTCGTGGTGGAATACAGTGCGAATAAAAGCACCCGCCACTGTCTGCGTCACTAGCTTCCGTCGGTGAGACAGGATGCTAAGTATTTCAAACGTCACAGCATATCGAATTGTGTTGGATTCGTTGGTGCGGACTTCTAGCACCCACTTTGGGCAATTCCTCAGGAGATTCCGTACGGTGTGACGAATCCACGGGTGGGTAGTGGCAGGTGGAAATTCGTCTGGTATGGATACGGACTCAGTGGAAAGATCTTCGCCTTCAGCAGCACGGCCTTTCCCCTTTGCGGTAGCCTTTGTGGTAGCCTGAACGCATGCTTCTCGTACAGGCACAGTCACAGCCTCCGCCAGCTCCCAAATATACTCCACAGTTACCTGAAATCCATTCGCAAACGGTTTCAATGCATCCGAAACATCCGCGAATGACTGGGAGGTTTTTTTGGATACGGGAATGGTGAGGTTGGCCTTGGTTATCGACATCGACAATTCAGTGATGGCTGCATCATTCCAGGACGTCATATACGCCACGTGTGAGCGAAGCATCACATGCGAAATATCTTCTGCATACTCCTGTAGGTCGCACCCTGGTTCAGAGAGCAACGTAATGGCTCGGTAAAACTAAATGTCATTCGTATTTAGCCTTGCGCGTGCAGTGAATGATTGAAAATGATGTTGTACTTACCGTCATAATAAATGCCCTTTTATTGGATTCATCCTGAGGCCCTTGTGTCATCAACGCCTCAAAGAATAAGCACGAGGAGTCGGAAGGCGTCATCCTATTCAATTTGGAGATTCCGCGCGCGTGAATCGACGTCCGAAGCAGCATCGGAAGTGGGGCGAACCACCGGTGAATCTGACAGACCAATAGAATCAACGTTCCAGTACAATTTAATGTCACTCACGTCCACGAGGGCTTGCTGGCATTTCCGCAGGTGCTTGTTTACCACAAGGAGCATGGTGCTGCAAAGGAATGGAATCCCCTCGAAGAAGGCGTGCTGATGGAGATGATAGTGGAGCCGAGCCATCACGCAGTCTTGGTGGTCTTTCGTGAGACGAGAGGAGATGTGCTTTTTGACCTCCTTGAGCAAGTCCTTCCTGTACGAGTTCCAGGGCTCAAAGTTGCTACCTTCATTCGTTACAAAGAAGTAGGGAACAGGCTGGTCGTTCTCCATGCAGTTCTTTTTGAAACACTTGTCGAAGACATCGAACAATGAGGATGTCAAGTTGTCCAAGTTACCTGGCTTGTAGGGCCAGGCGTGGCGTGCGTTCGTTCGAACGTCTTGAAGCTCCGGAGCTTCGTCGGAGATGTCCTGTCTCGCTAGCATCTTGACGTTCGTAAACGATGGAAAGTAATCGGAGTCGGGGGAAAAAATGTGGAGCAGCTGGAGTGTTTGGTAACATAGGAGCACGGAGTTGTACTGCATATTTTGTTTTCATCAGGTCGCGTGTAATTATAAGCATAAGCATTGAAAGAACTCACGCCCTGGACATTTGGCTGCTGCAACGTGTCCACGAGCCTTGTTGTGTGACCTGCAGTGGTAAAATGAAGTCCAACCCAGCACATAATTGCATGGGCGACACGCGCGATTGGGTGAGACGTCCGGCTGGAAAGCTTTGGGATGGACTGTAAGGACGTAGTGATATCCAGGCTGCCAGCTTCTTCCAATATTCGTTCCAGTGACAACTGGCGGAACTGGACTTGGGCTGGAGGGAGGGAGGCGAGCTCATTCCGTATTTGGTCCTCGTCAACGTCTCCGCCGAATTTAGAGATCGCAATGCGGCGAGCCTCCCTTTTCCGGTCGTTTTCCGCTTCCTTCATCAAATCATCGTGCTCCTTACTGATATTCGCCACCTCCGTCTGGATAAAATCGGTGATGGCGGACAGATAGAGAGAAACTTCTTCCGCTGGCGTGCGGGCGTTTATCGCTTCGGCTGTATTCGATGACAGGAAGCGGGTCACGTAGAGCCGCTCTTCCTTCGGTTTGCTCTCCAGTTTTTCTACAGTGATATAATTATCAATTCCATGTTGTGGAATGTATACGAAAACTCACGGATATCGTAAAGCGCCACTGGCCACCGAACGAGGAGTTCTTGCAGCTGTCTGTACTTCTCGTCCAGCCGCTGCTCGCTCTTCAAAAGCCTCTCCCGTTCTTGGGCATCTGCTGGGAGCTCGATTGCAGGACGCCGACGCTGCTGCTTGCCTTCTGACGACGAACTCTCTTCAGATTTGCCCTCCATCTCTTTAAACAATTGGATCTGCTTGATGACCCGCTGCGCCGCCTTGAACTTTTTTTGGCACTCTAAGAACGCCTGATGTATTGCTTGGCGTCGGTGCTATAAGAAGACGATGTAAAAATGTCATTTGCACATGGATCGATTGTTTTAGTGCTCACGTTCCCACCAAACGGTCGAAGGGCTTCATCTACCATAGCCTGCATATCAAATACGACGAGTGGGAGTTTCTCCCAACCAGGAAGTTCTGGCGTGGATGGCCGGACAAGAGACTGGATATTTGAAACCCAATCGGGGTGTACGGGAATGGGAATGGAGACCCGTGGATCGCGAACCTCCAGGTTGTTTAGGATCGAGTCTCGAAGTGCGTTTACTTTGTCAGCCGGGCTCTCGCGACTGTTCCACCGAGCCCATGACAGCTTTCTTCCAAGGTCTTGCCCCTGACGTCGGCTAGGGTAGTCGATGTCGTATAGAAAGTTGACGGCGCCAAAGCCAAGAAATACGTCCTTCGAAAGCGCCTCCCCATTCCCTAGCAGTAGTTGGAATCCTGACTGAACTCTTTCCTCTGACGCCTTCTCTGGTGCCTTTGATTTGGTTGTGGCCTTGCCCTTTCCTTTTGCTGTCGACATTGTTGTTGGGATATAAAAAAAAAAAAAAAAAAAAACGCGTGGGGAACACGTGTTGGTGATATGACGATATTAAACATTTGCTCACCCGACAGCACTGCTCATCTCACGAATTCTCCTTGATACACGATAGACAAGCACTAATATACGACATGCAGAGTACAGCCCCCATCCCATCCCCGTCCCGTTTTTTCCATAGGAATGTGCAGCGAATGCCCATTGCTGCGGTGCCAACTTGAAGAGGAAACACGAATAACATTTACTTATTTGCACGGCTTCGGAATGAAAGGAGAATCCCCGCATAAGCCAGTGCGATTGGTTTAGTACTCCTAACCGTTCTCGGAACCGAGCGATGGATAGAAGTTGTCTTTTCTATACGTGATGTCTGGATATGCATCAACAATGAGAAATCAAGCACCACATACATTGACACTCAGCCAATGACACGGGATAGATCTAAATTGGAGCTATTATATCCACGTTGGAATCGGAGATTTCTTGTGTTTGTCGATAGTGTGTTGCTGGGAATTCAAAATCTCGCTAGGTAGCAGTCGGAACTTGGCAAAACTATGCGGAAATGATGTGTATTGAATAGTTGTAGCACCTGTTCTAATGCATAACTTGTGTTCGTCCGGGTAAATAATCCGTAAATTCAATATTTCGTTGAACACGCACACAGTCGTTCTGGCGTTGAAAAATTCACATCAAATAGAGGAAAATATACGTGAACCATTCTTTGTTGGATGAGGGGAATATCGGACAAGCTGCTAAATGGAGTTAAAAAGCGAATTATTATGGTGTAATTACATAAATAAAATCAGCAACGGGCGTTTTTCAGGATATCGGAAAGCTCTGTGGCGGGAAACTTTTGACGAAGGTCATTGTACCCACTGCCATATAACCTGCGGAAGGAACACGGGCGTGCAACTCGCTCTGCGCCAAATAATCGCCGATCCACAAAAGGTACGAGGACCATCCTGCCATTTCCCTCCCACTTCTTGGCCCAATGACGCAGAGCGGCGCCACGGAGAAAAACAACGTCCCCTGGCTCAATTGGCAAGCTGATACCAAGGTCGGGAAAAACGAGAATGCACTCCTTGAACGGGCCCCAGGGATTAATGACATCGAACCCGGAGTAGAGGGACTTGTTGTCGAAATGAACCTTGGTTTGGAGTTGGTTGTAGTGGATGGCAATCCCTGGCCATGCTGACGGGTTTTGCTTCAGAAAATAACCTTTGTCGCCCTCGAGCACTGTCTTCTTCAGCTCACGATGTGACCTTACGTAATCTGGATCTATCCTCTCCATAATCGCGTTCACCATATGGAGAGCTGTGGCGACACCGTCATTCCGAAAGAAATTTCGAAAGAGTGGAATACCACTTGTGAGTCGCGTGTCAGCTGTCAAGGCCGGCATCTTGTGCTACCATTTTATTTCAGCCCCGGAGCTCCGTGTGGAAGTATAAGAATAAATTCGAGTGCATACCTGATTGCCTTGGGAGCACCACTTGGTGTAGTGAACTTGCCCATTCGCAAACAACGGGTCCTCGATAGTGGCGTACTCCTCCCGGCTGCTGATGGATCCGAACGGGAAGTTGTGGCTAAATTCCACGCCGCCCTGCACCACGCTGTCCTGTATACACTACTTAATATGATTTGGAATGAGGGGAGATTGATTGCAACTTACGCTGATCTCGTCAAAAAGATGTGCGAACACCTTGGTTGTTTTGTAGATCAATGGCACTCCGTATCTATCTTCCACGGTGCAACCGTTCACGGACCATATAGGAACAGGCTCGTCAGCAATTGGGATTCCTGGAAATCGCAGAGGTCCGATCTTCTTTAGTGGGGCGTGGCCTAGAGTTTCATCGAGATCCCTTTGCATCGCCCACGACCTGAAGTCGACATCCACACGAACTGATTGACAAAAACCCGGCCAGGAATCAGAAGCACTGGCGAATATGATGATGGTTTCTTAACTCACAAGCCTTCTGTGAGGCGGCCTCCATCCTCCTTTCCAACAATTTCCCATCGAGGGTATCTAGCCAGCTCCGTACCTGCTCGCTAGGGGCCTCTTCCAGCCTCTGCGCCTTGAAAAGATCCTGCTCGGGCCTGTCCCAAATGTATTAGTACAGGGGTGACATCTGGGACGATGCCACTTACTTTTCCAGCCAGAATTGCCGGAATCGTTTGGCAGGTCGCCCGCTCGGTGGCCTCTTCCGTTTTCCGGAGGAAGTAGAAGCGTTGGGCTGATCGCCAACGTCCTCATTGGGCTCATTCTCCTCGCTTTCCTCTTCCTCTTCTGATGGGACGTACGGGTCGCTCTCCGGATAGTCGTCCGAGGCGTCTGGATCATGATCGTCCTCTGCATCGCCAGGGGATTGGTTATTGTAGTTGTCGGTTTCTATCGAAAACCACTCCCCGTCATCAAAGAAAGACATGCTGGCCATTGGAGACTACGTTGGTGGTGGGGGGAAAGGTTATCTTTGGCCGAGGAAATTAATTGATCACGTGATCGATGTTCGGACATGCGGAGTCCGCGTGGCATTCGGATAGGGATCGGATATGAGTACCCAGTGTTTGTCGGCCGAATGCCACGGAGAATTGACACCATGTAGTCAACTGCGCCGAAAGTTCATTGTGTTACGACCTGATATTTCCAGTATGCCGACGAGTCACGCAGCCCCGGACTGGTCCATCACATTCGCTGCGAGTCACGCAACCCCGTATCACGTGATAAACAACCCCCAATAAACAAGATATCGAACAAACGCTAACAGAGGAGAACTCGTTATTTGAGCTACTATCGATCAAACCCTCCTCTCCCTAACCTCCCTCGGTTCTGAAACACTCCCGCGCTTCACGCCTCTGCTCCTGTTCATCGATTCCTTTAAGCGCCTTAACGACTTGAACAACTGCATTGCCTGTAATGGAATCGAATGAGCTGCAAGAGCCTAAAGTAGGTTCTTAATCTTCTTCATCCAATCTCTATTCCACAGCTCCTTCCCCTTATAGCCCGTCGCTCTGAGAAGCACGAACGGTCGATTTGTTTCGTCCCACGTGGTCTCTGCACCCTTATCGACAGAGGAAGCGGAGTGTATTGAATGGATGAGAACGGTATGTCCTATCCTGGTCCTTTCCGCTCCAGACTTACTTGAAGTTTTTAGTATGCTGAGATCACGGAAGGTGTTGCAAACTTTGCAGCACGTCTGTACGAGGAATATCGCACGAACTGGGCGGGCGAAAACGCAGTGTTCACGCCACAGCTCATCAAAGGGTGGTTCAAATCCACGCGTGCTCGAGGCTGGGATCATCCGCAGGCGATGCACGTGGCGAAGGAGGCTGGGATATCTGTGGAAGAGGTCTGGCGGGATGGGCGGATTCCGACAACGGGAGCTGGTGTTGCAATCGTGTGCAATCACTGCGCGAACGCATCGGCACCCACGTTTACTGACGGCCATACTGTCGTCATCGCATACACCAAACAAGCGATATGGGCGTTCAACTCCCAGGTCTTCGGCGAGCTCTCAGAAGATAACATTGCCAGAGCCCAGCAGTTCTCCAATATCCAGCTTGTTCGCGCGATATTTGAATCTGACATCCGCATGGCTGAACGTCCCTGGTTCCACGTGCCCAACGGGAATGACAACTGCTTTTCCACGGCATGTCAAACAGTATTGGATCTTGGATGGAAGTCTCCTGAGGTGGTCGCAGAGGAATGCGTAAGACGCGCAAAGGCACATGTGAGGGGGTTGGGTGGGGCGACGACTTTGAAGGAGGAGTGGCAAAAAATATACAAGCTACGTTTGTAAAATAATAAATAAATCTTTGGAATGTCGTCTCCAAGCCAGTCCGGGATCTGCCCTCCAATTAACGCTGCTCCGCTATGACCTTGAAGAAGGCTTTAATTTCTCCCAAGAGACCGTTCCCGTTCAACGCAGTCAACAGCCTTCATACGTCAGCACGCAAGCGACGATGGGAACCTGACTTGAGCTTTGTGTCGTAAAATAAGAGCATTCGTTCATTCCTATGCGCTTCGCTGCCCAGCTGCCAGTAGTGTATTTTATACTCTTTGCTGCGTATACACATGTTCTCTCTACCTCCGCTCCGGCATTCTCGCGATCCTTCTGGTCGATAGTTCGTACGGACCTGGTACTTTGTATGCAGAGGGAACTCTGCTCCGGAGTGCGGGGAGCCTGCAGTGAAGGGCGATATAGCGGGAGGAACACGATTTTCTTTTTGACAAAAACCATGGTTAGGGATGTAGGAATGCATTGGAGCGAATATATGTGGTACTTTTTGTGCAGTGGTGAACTCCGCTCCTGAGTGCGGGAAGCCTGCCGCGAAGGGCGATATAGCCGGACGAACACATATTCTTCTTTGACAAAAGCCATGCTTAGGGATGTAGGAATGTATTTCGAATGCATTTGAGCGGATCTATCTGCTACTTTTTGTGCAGTGGTGAACTCCGCTCCGGAGTCCGAGTACCGACATAACCGGACGAACACATTCTTTTTTTTGACAGAAACCATGGTTAGGTATGTAGGAATGTATTTTGAATGCATTTGAGTGGACCTATCTGGTACTTCGTGCGCAGTGGTGAACTCCACTCCGGAGTGCGGGAAGCCTGCCGTGAAGGGCGATATAGCCGGACGAACACATATTCTTTTTTGACAAAAACGATGCTTAGGGATGTAGGAATGTATTATGAATGCATTTGAGCGGATCTATCTGCTACTTTTTGTGCAGTGGGAACTCTGCTCCAGAGTACGGGGAGTCTGCAGTGAAGGGCGATGTAGTCAGACAAACGGGAAATGCATCTGAGTGGATTTATCTGGTTCTTGGCATTCAAATAATATAGTTAATGCGTATCCCGCTGGCCACAAAATAAAAAAACTATCTATTCTATCCCCTATCCAACTGGCTCTGGAGACCATGATACTGGCATCTGGATGAGATTGTAAGTACATTACAATTTACAAGTTGGACAGAGT
>WNEZ01004980.1_pt1 | contig 20798 bp, 18 predicted proteins | sample 5400521 | NCBI WGS metagenome assembly WNEZ01 (sample SAMN13153339, study PRJNA577476) | soil metagenome | isolation source: 120 cm saprolite under Douglas fir tree site 2 hole 1 replicate 1 | place: USA:California | collected 2015-04-18 | reverse complement strand
CAGCCCAGTCCCTCACTTTGACGAGCACCAGTTCATGCCCCTAGCCCAGTACCATTCCAACCATTGCATCCTGGTGAACCTGCGGGTGCGTCGCTTCTGCGACGAGTCCCAGGGCGACGAAGTGTCCAACCAGGCCCTGCTCCCGCAGCCGGAAGCCCGCGGAGTGTTGCTGTGCGACCAGCGTGTCCGGATGACGCACGTGGTGGCCGAGCCGTTCCCGAAAGCCGGGGGCATCGACCGCTGTGCTGAAGCAGTAGCAGCAGGTGCGCACTTCACGAGCGCGGACACCCTGGAGGAATTGGCAAGTCAGGTCGCGGGCTGGGGCGTGGACGCCGTCCAACTCCTGGCCACCATACGGGCGTACGCAGCGGCGGCTCGGGGCGAGTCCGTCAGCCTGGACGCGCCGCTGCCTGTTACGCCTGAGCCACTGACCGAGCCGCCTTTCTATGCCCTTGAGGTGGTGCCGTCGATCACGTTCACCTACGGAGGGCTGCGCAGCGACCTTGAGGGACGCGTCTTAGACCACGACAACGTCCCTGTTTCTGGCCTGTGGGTGGGAGGCGTGGACGCTGGCGGGTTGTCGAACTGGACGTATGCAGGCGGCCTGGCAGCAGCCTACTTCACCGGTCGGCGTGCAGGAATGGCGGCGGCGAGGCAGGGCGTGTCGTCATAGGGCCGCCCGCTCACGGCATCTTTTCCGTATCACAATTCGAACAGGGTATCCCCTTGCGGATGCCCTGTTCGAATTGTATTTCTTCCCGAAAATGCAACAGCCCTATTCATTTTCCCTGCAGTCTTGACAAAGGCAGCATTATATATTATATTTATGTATGAAATCATATATGATTTGATGCAAGTAGAGAGTATCATGGACTGGCGAAAAAGGAGTGTCACCTGCAAGGGGACGGAAGGATGAAAAGATTTATGGAAGCAGCCATAAACGTTCAATATTTTTTAAATAAGCGGGAGGATGGCCTGCGCTTATATCCTTTAGAGGGATTACTACCCATTGGTCAGGCGCTCAGCGTGAATACGTCTTACCTGGTCATCTCCTTGATATCGAGAAACTCGGCAAATGGGAACTTGATCCTGCTGCAGAGAAGGCTGGCTGAACCCCAGATGCGCCTCCTGCTCACACTAATGCAATCGCCGCCCTACAGTCCGCATGAGATTCTCTATGCGAGTCTCTTCTGTTCATACCAGGGGCTGTTAGAAGGTCTCTTCTTCTCCATGGACCTTCCCGGAGAGGAGTGGCAGGCTACCATAGAGGAGAAGCGCGGGTTACTACAGAGTGCCCACGAGTCAGGCACCTGGAAAAGAGATTTGAAACCGCTTTACAACGCGCTTTCTAAACTGCGTGATAAATTACGCCCCTTCGGTCTGGGCATCTGCGTGTCCGCATCGGGGGCGGCCTATGCACTCATCTCGCTTCCCTTCATCGACAATGAAGCGAGGGATAGGAGTGACATTTCTCCTCAAAAATAGTTTCTCTGCTTTGGGAGAACAGTTCCTCTATTTCAGAGAACTGTTCTCCCAAAGCAGAGAGACTTTGAGCCTAAATTTACCTTCCGATCAGCTACACTTTTGATTAGGAAAGAAACATCCCTCCTACCGTTGCTATGTTGGCTTTCCAGCCCTTTGCGACGCTCGCTTGATCACGGATGTCGGAGATTTTCAGATCACTCTCGAAATCAGCTTCCAGCCCGAGAAGCCAAGTCATTAGAGGCGGAGTACAACATGAGTCAGACAGAAGACGAGCGTAAGCTCCCCGACTTACAAATGGATGCAACTGAGTTAGAAGAGTTACGTCGCCGGTACGTGGAACTGATCGGGTTTGTGCCACCGCGTATCCAGGCTCGTACTGACCTGCTTGCCCGGATAGATCCAGAACTGCTATCCATGCAAGAAGCGCTTCGTGCGCACGCGATGTACCCGGAATGCTTCGACACGAAAACGGCGCAACTCATGCTCTTTGGCATGCTGCTCGTCCAGTTATCTGATGCGGCACATCTGCATGGGCGAGCAGCCTACCGTGCAGGAGCCACCTGGGAGGAACTGAGTGCCGTTGTCGGCCTGGCCTTCCTCTTCCGTGGTCTCTCGGCTGCCAATCTCGGAGCACAGATTATTCAAGAGCTTGCCAAAAACCCTGGGTGAGCCATCCATCACTCAAAGGGGGAGAGGTCAAGATATTTTCCAAAGAAGACTAAACGTAGTGCATTGTTTCTCGCATGAGAAACGGTTGGTTCGTGATGAACAAAGCTGCACGTTTATGAGTTGTGCATCAGGACATGTTGTTAGTCTAGCTTCTCCCACGGAGAGAGGAGGTTATCCCATGACAGAGAGTCCAGAGCCTATCCATGATGTTGCTCAACTGGGACATTTTGAGATCTTTACCCCCAAACCTGACGAGAGCGTCTGGTTCTTCCAAGAGATTCTCGGGATGGAAGAAACGGATCGCCAGGGCCAGTCCGTGTACATGCGGGCCTGGGGCGATTACGATCATTGCACCCTCAAGATCACGGAAGCCGAACAAGCGGGGTTAGGGCACGTAGGCTTGCGCACCTGGAGCCCGCAGGCCCTCGATCGCCGGGTGCAGGCCCTCAAGGCTGCCGGCTGTGGAAAAGGCTGGATCGATGGGGATATCGGCCATGGCCGTGCCTACCAGTTCGAAGACCCCGATGGTCACCGGATGGAGCTCTATTACGACGTGCAGAAGTACTTGGCTCCCCCACACTTACGTCCAAAACTCATCAATCAGCCGCAAAAGTTTACGGGGCGTGGGACCGCCGTCAAGCGCATCGACCATGTCAACATGATGTGCAGCAGTGTCACGCCGAACCGGGAGTTTGTCCAAAATACGCTGGGATTTCATCTGCGGGAGAACTTACAACCCGAAGTGGGTGGGGTCGAAGAAGGGGCCTGGCTCAGCGTCACATCTCTGGTGCATGATATCGCCTACACGCGTGACTTTACGGGCAATCGCGGCAGGCTGCACCATATCTCGTACTGGGTAGATAATCAGGAAGATGTGCTGCGAGCCGCCGATATTATGTCGGATAACGACGTCTTCATTGAGGCTGGCCCCGCCAAGCACAACATCACACAGGCGTTCTACCTCTACGCCTATGAACCCGGTGGCAACCGCTTCGAACTCTTCTCAGCTGGCTACATGATCTTTGCCCCCGACTGGCAACCGATCACGTGGCGCAAGACCGATCGCGGCAGAGGCGTCTACTGGGGTGGTACCATACCCGAAAGCTTCAAGACGTATGGGACGCCTGTCGTTGATGTATCTATGGTGAATAAGGAAGATCTGTTTGTCTTTGATCCGGCTTAAAAGATGGGATTGGTCGTACAGTCGTGGGAGGAGAACGCCATCCCTCAGGGCCGGGGATAGCTTCATCAAATACAAGATAGAAATGGTTGTCCACAGGACTGGATTAGTGAGGAAAGAAAGCCTATGACGCAAGCGAAAGCATCGCCCGAAATTGGTAAATCCATTCAAGCGGGCGGCGTGATGACCAATTATCACGAGGCAGGGAGTGGAACGCCCGTGATCCTCATACATGGCTCGGGGCCAGGGGTGTCGGCATGGGCCAACTGGCAATTCGCCATCCCCTATCTGGCCGAGCAGCTCCACGTCTTCGCCTACGACCAGTTGGGCTTTGGCTATACCGAACCAACTGCCGATCAGGTCTATAATCTGGAGCGTTGGACGAATCATCTGCTCAGCTTCATGCAAGCTGTGGGCATCAAGCGGGCGCATCTTGTCGGCAACTCGATGGGAGCCGCTGTCGCCCTCGCAGCCGCTGTGACGCATCCCGAAGTTGTGGATCGCCTGGTGCTCATGGGCCCGATGGGAGTTCCCTTCCAACTCACACCAGGAGATGGATTGGATGCTGTCTGGAGCTATACCCCCAGTGTCGCAAACATGAGGCGCTTGATTGATATTTTTGCCTATGATCCCGGCAAGTTCCCGACGGACCAATTAGCCGAACTGCGGTATGAAGCGAGCATTCGGCCAGGGGCGCAAGAAGCGTTCTCCAGCATGTTTCCCGAACCACGTCAAAAACAGGTAGAAGCCTTAGCAGCCTATGAAGATCGCCTCTCCAGCATTCAGAACTCTACGCTCATTATCCATGGGCGCGAAGACCGGGTGATTCCACTTGAAACCAGTCTGAAGCTGTTGCAGGTAATCGATAATGCACAGTTGCACGTGTTCGGCCATTGCGGTCACTGGACGCAGCTCGAACCGCGCGATGCGTTTAATCGCCTCGTGCGTGATTTCCTGACAGGAGCATTATGAGCTATGGACCCGATGATTGAAGAGAGTGCAAGATCGCTGCATCAAGCCGAGCGGAGCCGTGTGCCCATCGCTCCGCTCAGCGAGCAGTATCCTTCATTGATTCCTGCCCAATCCTATGCAATTCAAAGTGCATGGCTCGATCTGTTACGCAGGGAAGGGGCAAACGTCGTTGGACGGAAGATTGGACTGACCAGCAAAGCGATGCAGGAGCAACTGGGGGTGAATGAACCCGACTACGGCTTCATTCTTGATAGCATGGTGGTACCTTCAGGCAGTACTCTACCTCGCAGCGCATTTCTTTTGCCCCGCGTCGAGCCTGAGATCGCGTTCTGGCTGGCCGAAGATATCTCCGGGCCGGGGGTGACGGCAGAGCAGGTGCTGGCAGCGACACAGGGAGTGAGTGCGGCATTGGAATTAGTGGACAGCCGCATCGAGAACTGGCGCATCAAGCTCGTCGACACCATTGCTGATAACGCGTCCTCAGCGAGAATGATCGTCAGTCAGCACCTCATCTCACCTCGGGAGCTTGATCTGGCCACGGAAGGGGTTGAGTTGTTTTCTAATGGTGAACTGGTTGGCTCAGGGACAGGTGCAGCCGTGCTTGGACATCCGGCAATAGCGGCTGCGTGGTTGGTCAATAAACTGGCGGAGTTTGGTGTGAGCCTGCGTAAGGGGCAGGTCGTCCTCCCCGGTGCTATGTGCGCCGCTGTCTCTGTGGCAGCTGGGAAGACCTACCGGGCGGTCTATACCCACCTGGGTGAGGTTTCCGTCAATTTCGAGTGATGCGAATAGAAGGAAAGCAGGTGTCGTGCGCCTTGCGAGCAATAAAGGAGTGAAGGTATGCCAACGCCAATCAAAATGCCACGGCTGGGAGAATCCGTCGCCGAGGGGACGATTGGGTCCTGGCTCAAGCAAGAGGGGGATATGGTCGAGCAGGACGAGGCCCTGGCCGAAGTCATTACGGATAAAATTACCGCCGAACTCCCCTCTCCCATTGCCGGTCGTCTGGCAAAAATCCTGGTGAAAGCGGATGAAACCGTGGCGGTCGGTACGGATATCGCGCTGATCGAGGAGAGCGCCGATGTCTCCGCCGCTCCTCCCGTGCCAGCAACTCCGCCTCCCGCTGTGGCTGCCGCGGCAAGCTCTGCGCCGGCAGCGACATCCGCTGTGGAGCAGGTACCTGTACATGCAGGTGATGGAGCGAGAAGCGTGTCTCCATTTGCAGACACGGGTCAACGCATTTCTCCCCTGGCACGACGCCTCGCCGATGAGCATAGCATTAGTTTAAATCAGATTACAGGAACGGGCATCGGTGGCCGCATTCGCAAAGAGGATATTTTGGCCTATGTAGCCTCGCGGTCTACACAACCGCAGCCATCGCCCGCAGCCGTTGCGACTGCACCCACTGCACCTACGCCTCCACCTCCGGCGGCAGTACCACCAGCGGCTCCGGCCATCGCAGGAGAGGACGAAGAACTGGTGACGCCCGACCGCATGCGCATGGCTATCGCCGAGCACATGGTACGCACCAAGCGTACCGCGCCCCATGCTACCACCTTTATGGAGGTCGATATGACCAACATTGCCAGGTGGTTGGAGAAGAACAAAGATGCGTTCAGGCGAAAGAACGGCTACGGTATTAGTTATGTCCCCTTTGTGATGAAAGCGACATGCGATGGACTGCGTCAGTTTCCTACGGTCAATGCCAGTTGGACGCCAGATAACAAGATTCTCTTGAAGAAGCGTATCAACCTGGGCCTGGCGGTCGCAACCGAGACTGGCCTGGTGGTTCCAACAATCTACGATGCCGACCAGTATACCATTGCTGGCCTGGCGAAGCAGGTGAACGCTGTGGCACAGCGAGCCCGCACGAATAAGCTGACGTTACAGGATATGCAGGGCAGTACATTTTCCGTCAATAATACGGGTACCTTTGGCACCATGTTCTCGACCCCGCTTATCAATCAGCCACATGCCGGGATTCTGAGCATGGAAGCAGTCGTGAAGCGACCGATGGTGATGGATGACGACTCTATTGCGATCCGGCATATGATGTTCCTTTCCTTCACCTTCGATCATCGCATCCTCGATGGCGCGGGGGCCAACGGCTTCCTGCGGGCTGTTCGCCTCAAGTTGCAAAGCTATGGACCAGATATCGATGTGTATTAGAATGGGCCAGTAAGGAAGGAGTGAGATACGTATGCCTGATCAACAGAACGTGACCCAGGTTGGTCAAACGACAAGAGAGGCGACGCTGAGTGCGGGGGCGCAGACTTTTGACCCCGTCGACTGCTTCAAGCAGATGATTCTGGCCCGCACGATCAATGATATCCTCAAGACACGCAAGACGCAAGGGAAATTCGACTTCTATATCGGCTGTGCTGGTCACGAAGCGATTGCGGGCGTCATCGCCGCCCTGCGCCCCGATGATTGGCTCACATTATACTACCGTGACCTGGCTGGCTGGCTGCAGCGCACACACGATCCCTACTCGCCCATTCGTGGGGCCTATGCCCGCTCCACCGACCCGATGACCTCGGGCCGCAGCTTATCGGAGCAATTCAGCAGCCACCGTTTACACGTCATGCCCTACTTCAGCGAGATCGCTGCACTGGCACCTTTCTGTGCTGGCGTGGGCTTCGCCTTCAAGCGTGAGCAGACGGGGCAGCTCGTCTCCTTCCACTGCGGTGATGGCGGCGCTGCGACCAACGACTTCAATGTGCTCTACCGGGCTGCGACCATCCATCAACTTCCGGTGTTGATGGTCGTGGAGGAGAACGGCTGGGCGATCACGAACTCAAACAGACAATGGGGTGGGAGCCTGGTCGAGTGGGCACGCGGTGGTGGGGCCGAAGCCATCGAGATGGACGGCAGCGATGCCCTCGCGCTCTATGAAGCCACAGTCTCCCTGGCCGAGCATGTGCGTACCAAAGGCCCGGCCCTGCTGCATCTGAAAATGGGTCTGCTCGACGCCCATTCCAGCAGCACCGACATCTATGGTTATCGCAACCGTGAGGAGGTCAAGCAGACCAAGGAGACACGCGATCCGATTATCAATACTGGCAACCGTCTCATTGAGATGGGGCTACTGACCAAAGAGGACATCGAGCGGTTCAAAAAAGAGGCCAGGGCACAGGTCACCCAGATCGATGAGCAGGTGCAGGGCGAGCCGCTGCCCAGCGGGGATCGTTACCTGGAGCACGTGTATAGCTTCCCTAAGGAACCCACCATCGAGCCGACTGGTGCCCCGCGCACCATCAGTATGCTCGATGCAGTCAACGAGGCCCTGGCAGAGATCGCCAGCCGCGACCCAGGCTTTTTCGTCTACGGGCAGGATGTCGGCAGCCCACGCGGCGGCGTCTTCGGCACGACGCAATCACTGGTCAGCAAATTTCCAGGGACCGCCATTAGCAGTCCGCTCAACGAGCAACTTATCTTTGGCATTGCCGCAGGTGCGTCCATGGTCGATGGTCGCGCTCGCTGCGGCGAAATCCAGTTCATTGAATATCACCAGTCGATGGCGCAGACGGTGCGCCTGGCCGGGCAAATCGAGTATCAATCCTTCGGCGACTGGAAGTGCCCGGTGCTCATCCGCATGAAGGCGGGAGGTGGTGGTGGGGGACCCATCTCCTCCGGGGCAGGTGGTGGCGGCTTTGGCCATTCGCACTCAGGGGAGCACTGGTTCACGGACATTCCGGGGCTGATTGTCCTCTGTCCCAGCACGCCATATGATGCCAAGGGTATGCTGATTGAAGCTTCGCGCACCGAATCGCCTCTCATCTACCTTGAGCGCGGTCGCCTCTATCGTTCCGCGCCGCCTAAAGACGCTCAGGGCAACGTGATTGGACCGGTGGCTGATTTGTGGCAGGTGCCAGACGGCTACTATACCATTCCCATGCGCCAGGCACGGCGCATCCGTATCGGTTCAGGCTATCTGACCGGAGCCGTTGTGACATGGGGGACGATGATGCTGGAAGCCGCTATAGCTGCCGCCAATGTCGTCGCACAGCGTGGGGGAGCCTTCGAGATTGTCGACCTGCGCACGCTCATGCCCTTTGACGAAGAGACGATCTCAGCAGTAGTGCGCGAAGCCAACCGCGTCGTCGTGGTGACCGAGGAGCCAGACTACACGACTTTTGGTCGTCACATCCACTCCTGGATTGTGCAGCACCACTTCGATGATATGGACTTGCCCTCGGCCTTCATCTGTGGCAAGGGGAACATCCCCTCGGTACCGTATAACTGGCCCGAGGAAATGGCCTTCTACCCGACCTCGAAGGATATTGAGGCGGTGCTGGTCAACTTTGCGACCGCGTAGGGCAGAGCAACGAGGATGGTAGAGTGCCGATTTATCGAGCACGTCAAGGCCCGGTGGAACGGGTCTGTTCAGAGTGCAGGAGAAGATCATGGCAAGCAATCAGTATGATGTTGCAGTGATCGGTGCGGGTCCCGGCGGCTATGTTGCCGCGATCCGCGCTGCGCAACTTGGGGCCAGCGTCGCCATTGTCGAGAAGCAGTATTTAGGGGGTACCTGTCTCAATGTGGGTTGCATTCCCTCAAAAGCAATGTTGCACATCGCAGAGGCGATGCATAGTGTCGCCTCGATGGGCGAACTGGGTATCGAACTGCCACAGCCACCGACACTCAACATGGCTAAGGTCGTCGCCTTTACTGAGAAAGTCGTCAAGCGCATGTCAGGTGGTGTGGGAACGCTCATGAAGGGCAACAACGTCGAAGTGTTCGATGGATTGGCAACGGTCGATGCCTCGCACACGATCACGGTCACGCGAGATGAAAGTACCGGGCAGAATGGGGCGCAACAGCAGTTTCACGCGGACAAAATTATTTTGGCTAATGGTTCAGTCCCACTCCTGCCCCCCTTTCCTGGCATTGATGGCGGCAATGTGATCAACAGTGATACCTGCTGGCACCTGCCCAAACTTCCCGAAAGTGTGATCTGTGTGGGTGGGGGAGTGATTGGTGTCGAGATTGCCTGCATGTTTCATGGCTTAGGTTCACGGGTCACCATTGTTGAAATGATGCCGAATATTCTGGCTCCCGTCGATGATGAGGTACGCAATCTCCTTGTCCGTACACTCGGCAAACGTGGCATCACGATTGCCACCAATGCGAAAGTCGAGTCCATCACCGACGAGGGAAGCATGAAAAAGGTGGCGGCCAGTACGCCGCAGGGAGAAAAGAGCTTCACGGGTGAGTACGTGCTGGTTGCCGTGAGCCGTCGTGCCAACACGAGCGGACTGGAGCGGCTCATGGAGCAGGGACTTGCGAACGACCGTGGGCGTGTGCTGGTCAACGAACGCATGGAGACGAACCTGCCCGGCATCTATGGCATCGGCGACCTGGTACATGGGGCAGGCCTCGCTCACGTCGCCTCGACCGAGGGGGAAGTGGCGGCTGAAAACGCGATGGGCCATCGTGTCAGCATGAACTACGATGTGGTTCCCAACCCCATCTATACCTTCCCGGAGATTGCTTTTGTGGGGCTGACGGAAGCACAGGCCAAAGAGCAAGATGCTACCGTGCGGGTGGAGCGGTTCCCCTGGGCGGCAAATGGGAAAGCCGTAGGCAGTGCTAATAGCGAAGGCTTCACCAAAGTTATCCTGGGCAAGCATAATGAGATTCTCGGTGCGCATATCATCGGGCCAGATGCGACCAACCTGATTACGGAATATTCACTTGCGATGCATGGTGAACTCACAGGTGATGAGCTTATTGACACGATCCACCCGCACCCAACCCTCAGCGAGGGGTTGCGCGAGGCGGTGCTGGCAGCAGAGGGTCGTCCGATCCACATTCCACCCAGGCAAGCGGCGCGGGCAAGATAGCAGAGAAGCCCTATCCCGCTGAGAGAAAAGAAACCTTTTTCTAGGAGGTGCTGATATGATGAAGGACGTACCAGACATAGAGACGAACGCTGTTGATGTGGGCCAAGTTACACCAAAGAGTGTTGAACCTGCTCGTCCTGCGGTTCCGACGGTCCAGCCCCGGGTTGTGATCGTTGGGGCAGGCTTTGGCGGATTACGGGCGGTAACAGCCTTGCGGGATGTACCCGTCCACGTGACGGTGATCGACCGCAATAACCATCACCTGTTTCAACCCTTGCTCTACCAGGTAGCGACTGCCTCGCTGTCCCCGGCAGATATTTGTGCTCCTATTCGCCATGTCCTGAAAAAACAGAAAAACACGGAAGTCTTGATGGACGAGGTCACAGGCGTGGATGTGCAGGAGCAGCGAGTATTCATGGGCGATCAAGCGGTCCCCTATGATTACCTGATCCTGGCGACGGGCGCACGTGATAGCTATTTTGGTCACAACGACTGGGCGAAATTCGCTCCTGGGCTCAAATCGATCAGGCAGGCGACGGAGATTCGCAGCCGAATTCTGTGGGCCTTTGAGCAGGCGGAGAAGGAGACTGATGAGGAGAAGCGCCAGGCGCTCTTAACCTTTGTCCTGGTTGGCGCTGGCCCAACCGGAGTCGAGATGGCAGGATCCATTGCCGGCCTGGCGCATAAAACGCTGACCAATGAATTTCATCATATCAACCCGGCAGACGCTCGCATTATTCTGGTTGAAGCCGTGCCAAGAATCTTGCTTGCCTTCCCTGAAAGGTTGGCAAACAAAGCGAAGAATGCGCTCAACCAGCTGGGAGTCGAAGTGCGAACGAATTCACCCGTCGAGGATGTCAACGATGAAGGGGTCGTGATTGGAGGCAAACTCCTGCCCGCGAAAACGGTGATCTGGACCGCCGGGGTGGCGGCATCGCCGGCGGGGACGTGGCTGGGAGCCGAAACGGATCGGGGGGGGCGTGTCAAGGTATCCAGCGACGTGAGTGTTCCCGGTCACCCTACTATCTTTGTGCTTGGCGATACGGCGCAATTCATGCAGGATGGTAAGCCGCTTCCAGGAGTGGCACAGGTAGCGATGCAGCAGGGAAGCTATGTGGCCCGCGTGATTGCCGATCGGGTGGCGGGAAAAGAGCACAACGCGGCATTTCGTTACTTCGATAAAGGGAATATGGCTACCATCGGTCGTTTCCACGGCATCGTCTCAATTTTCTCTGGGTCTGGTACTATACAACCTTTCAACGTGGTGCCCGGCTCATCACGTCTGAGGACACGTCACGTTCCGTGTAGCGATAGGTTCGTTTTCCCCCCACTATGCAGGGGAGGTCAGCAGCATGGCCGTGGCTAGAGATTGGGAAAGGAGTTATCTTCTATGGCAGAGAGATCAATGAGCGAACAGACTCCCTTCGAGACCTGGAGTAAGTTAATTGAGAACACCATGAAGGGCAATCCGGCTCTGCAAGGGAACGCAGGGCAGGCAGTGGAAAGTGGAAAAGACCCCTGGATCACCTTGATTGATCAGCTCTGGAAGACCAATCCCTACAGCAAAATGGTCCCTATCGATCCTGCTGAGATCACCCGCGCCTTTCAGCAGCTCTGGCTTGACGCCGCCCGCAATCCGGGCCGTGCCTGGGAGACCTATAGTGATTTCGTCCAGCAGTATACGCAGGTGATGGCCTCTGCCGCTCTCAAGTTCTGGGGGCAAGGTCAGGAGGGTCAGGCGGTGATCGCGCCGGAGAAAGGCGATAAGCGCTTCAGTGCTCCAGATTGGCAGCAGAATCCGGTTTTCGACTCCCTCAAACAAAGCTATCTGCTGGCTGCCACGACACTACTCAAGTCGGCTTCTGAGGTTCAGGGGCTTGATGAGCACCAGCAGCGCAAGCTGGTCTTCTACCTGCGCCAGTTCCTGGATGCCATCAGTCCCACCAACGTTGCCTTCACCAACCCGCAGGTCATCCATGAGACGGTGCAAAGTGGCGGCAAAAATCTCGTGACGGGCATGGAGCATTTGCTGCGCGATATCCAGGCCGGGCAGATCAAAATGACCGATAGTGAGGCATTTGCACCTGGACGCAACCTGGCCCTGACCCCTGGACAGGTGGTCTACCGCAATAAGCTCATCGAACTGATCCAGTATGCCCCTACCACTGAGAAAGTGTACTCCATTCCCTTACTGTTTATCCCACCCTGGATTAACAAGTATTACATCCTGGACATGCAGCCAAAGAATAGCCTCATCAAGTTCCTGGTGGATTCCGGTTTCACCGTCTTTGTCATCAGTTGGAAGAATCCTGATGCTTCCCTGGAAGACACCGGCTTCGAAGACTATTTGACCCTGGGGCCCCTGGCTGCGTTCGAGGCCATTAAAGAGATTACCGGCTCGCCCAAAGTCAATCCCGTCGGCTACTGCATCGGAGGCACGCTGCTCTCGATGACACTGCCCTATCTGGATGCGAAAAAGGACGAGACGGTCAATGCCGCTACCTTCTTTGTGTCCTTGCAGGACTTCAGCGAGGTGGGCGATACCTCGGTGTTCATCGACGAGCCGCAGGTGACCTATGTTGAGGGACAGATGATGGAGCGAGGCTATCTGGATAGCAGCTCGATGGCGAAGATGTTCAACATGCTGCGTGCCAACGACTTGATCTGGAGCAATGTCGTCAATAACTATTTGTTGGGCAAGGAACCGCCCGCCTTTGATTTACTGTACTGGAACGCCGATGGCACGCGCATGACTCGCGCCGCCCACTCTTTCTACCTGCGCAATACCTACCTGGAAAACAATTTAATCAAGCCGAATAAGATTGTTCTCAAAGGTATCCCCATCGACCTCGGAGAGATTCACCTGGACATCTATGCTGTGGGGGCAGAGCAGGATCATATCGTACCCTGGAAATCCGCCTGGCGCATCATGCAGTTGGCTGGCGGAAAGGTGCGCTTTGTCCTGGGCGGCAGCGGCCATATTGCGGGCATCATCAATCCGCCGAGCAAGGGCAGGGGCTACTGGGTCAACGACAAGCCGGTGAAGAATGCGGAGCAATGGTTGGAAACTGCTGACCAGCATACAGGCAGTTGGTGGACAGATTGGCTCGAATGGCTCAAGCCCCGCTCTGGTAAGCAGGTGGCACCTCCTTCGCTGGGAAGTGTGGGCCATCCACCAATTACTGCGGCACCTGGCACTTACGTGCTGGAGAAGTAAGCATCCTCTATTGTTGGTTAATGGAAGACTCTGTCTAGATTGTGGACTGAGTCGATGTGCGAGCACAAAAAAGGAGCAAGACCATGACAAAGGAAAGCGTCAATGAGGCCACGTTACAAGTAGTTGAGTCCCTGCAAGAGGCGAATAAGGCAGTGGCAGAGAGCATCGTAGCCGCCCAGGAGCGCAATGTCAAGTTTGCCCAGAGCCTCTTTACCAGTGGGGTAGATATCCTCAAGAGCAACGCGGAGGGAACGCAGGCCCTGCTGCAAGAACTGGAGCAGCAGGCGCAGAAGCAACAAGAAGCCTTTCAGAAGCTCGCGCAAGAACTGGGACAGGATGCAAAGCAGGAACTGGAGCAGCAGATACAGAAGCAGCAGGAAACGTTCCAAAGGGTGGCAAGAGAGCTAGAACAGCAGGCGCAGAAGCAACAAGAAGCCTTTCAGAAATTAATGCAGACATCGCTGGAAATCTCAAAGAATCCGCTCAAAACGCCGCTCTCGTAACTTTCAGCAGTCGCTGGATACCACTAACGCCTGCTAGTTTGAGCAATCGCTAAAGGCCCAGGCTAGCAGGTATCAGAAGAGGATATGATCCAAAGGCCAGGCGGTTAGCAAAAGATGCTTGCCGGATTAGGAAAGAGTGAATCCTCGTGGGAGAAAGGAATGAAAAAGATGAGCGAAGGAACGAAAAAGAGAGCAGAGCTTCCACCTGTAGGAGCACGTGCGACACGCGAACGCACCATCACGGATGCCGATATTGTTCGCTTCGCCGAGGTCAGCGGCGATCGTAATCCCGTTCACCTGGATGAGGAATATGCAGCACGTTCTCCCTTTGGTCGACGAGTCGCTCACGGCTTCCTCACCGGTTCAATGATTTCTGCGATAATTGGGATGGATCTGCCTGGTCCCGGAAGCATCTATCTGGGGCAGACAATGAAATTTCTCGCTCCAGTTGCCATAGGCGATACGGTGACGGTGAGCGTTGAGGTCATCGGGGTACGCGAGGAGAAACGCATCCTCACGCTGCGTACAGACGCGACGAACCAGGAGGGGGTCCTGGTTCTAACTGGTGAGGCTGTCGTCAAATATAGCGCCTGAGTATTGGAAAGACTCTCTGCTGACCCCATACCTGTACATCTCTCAGTAATAGAGGGTTTTATCCTCTGCAAAAACGTCGTTTCCTTTCGCGTCGGGTTGCATGTACGATGCTTTGGATGTAAAGCGTGACGGGAGAGCCTCTCATGTCTGATTTGTTGGCTGCGCGTGCTCAGATGGGCACCTCACTGGCTTTCCATATCGTCTTTTCGGTACTTGGAGTCGGGCTGCCCTTGTTACTCTGCATCGCCGAGGGTCTCGCTCTTTATCGAAAAGATAGGACGTGGATGATGTTGACACGTCGCTGGACCAGGGCAGCTGTCGTTCTCTTTGTTGTTGGGGCGGTGTCCGGCACGATTATCTCATTTGAACTCGGCCTGCTCTGGCCGACCTACATTAAGTATTCCGGCGCTGTCATCGGCCTGCCGTTTATGTTAGAAGGCTTTGCCTTCTTCCTGGAAGCTATTTTCTTTGGCCTCTACCTCTATGGTTGGGAGCGTCTCTCGCCGCGTACGCACTGGCTCTGTTCCTTTCCCATTTGGATTAGTGGGTTGGCCTCTGCATGGTTCATTGTCAGTGCAAACTCCTGGATGAATACCCCTGCCGGTTTTGTGTTTCGGCACGGTCAGGTAACGGGCATTCATCCTTTACAGGCGATGCTGAATCCCAGTACGCCTTACGAGACAGTCCATATGATCCTGGCCTGCTATGTTGCAACGGGCTTTGGTGTTGCGGCGATCTATGCGGTGGCAATGCTGCGTGGTAAGAGGGGTGACTATTACCGCAAAGGGCTGCTCCTGGCTATGACGATGGGCGTCATCGCTATACCGCTGCAGATTGCCAGTGGTGATTTTAACGCTCGCTTCCTCGCGAATGCCCAGCCCGTCAAATTTGCCGCAATGGAAGCCATTTTCAAAACGGAAAGTGGCCCTCCATTGCGCATTGGTGGCCTTGCTGATCCACAAACGGGCCAGGTGTATTATGCCTTGGAGATTCCGCATGGCGATAGCTTACTCGTCAATTTCGACCTCAATTCGACTATTAAAGGTCTTGACGCCTATCCTCGTGATGACTGGCCTAATCCTCTTCCCGTTCACTTATCCTTCGACGCAATGGTTGGTTGCGGGTTCTTTATCCTGTTCGTTGCACTCGTGTTCTGGTTTCTTTACTGGCGCAAGAAAGGGATCGTCCCTGAAAACCGCATCTTGCTCTGGGGGATTGTTCTTACCGGCCCATTGGCCTTCCTGGCCGTGGAATTTGGGTGGATGGTGACCGAACTTGGACGGCAACCCTGGGTTATTTACGGCGTCTTACGAACAAAGGATGCTGTCACGACTGCTCCAGGATTGGATATCAGCTTTCTAGCTTTCTCCTTGATTTATGTGATACTGGCAACGGCTCTCATTCGGCTCCTTCTGGAGGTGGCCCGTTCTCCACTGCCCAAAGTGGAGATACCAGGGCAGCGTCAAGAGCCAGAAATAGCAGGTGTCTAATGCTGTCTGTTGCATTTATCGCGCTAAGCATCCTGTGGTTGGGACTCATAGCGTATGCTGTGCTCGGTGGAGCTGACTTTGGAGCTGGTATCTGGGACCTGTTCGCCGTTGGTCCCATGGCCACGCACCAGCGTCATCTGATCAATCATGCCTTGGGACCCGTTTGGGAGGCAAACCACGTGTGGTTGATCTTTTTGCTCGTTGGTCTGTTCACCGTATTTCCATCGGCCTTTGCCATACTGATGGTGGCTCTCTTTCTTCCTCTTACCATCGTGCTTGTTGGTATTGTCCTGCGCGGTGCGGCCTTTATGTTTCGCACGTATGCCGCCGACTCTACAAGTCCTTTCGCCAGAGTGTGGAGCCGTATTTTCAGTACGAGTAGCCTGATTACTCCCTTCTTCCTGGGAGCCGCTGCGGCGGCGGTGGCGAGTGGCAGGATTCGGGCTGTTGGGGGAATTACCCATGCCGACTTGGGCTCAGCATGGACCACCCCATTCGCACTGACAATAGGCGCAATGGCAGTCTCCCTCTGTGCTACCCTGGCGGCAGTCTACCTGATAGTAGAAGCCAGAAATGCGAATGATAATGCCCTTGCTGAATCGTATCGTTTGAAAGCGCTCATTGCGGGTGCTATAACGGCAGTGCTTGGTGCGCTTGGCATCTTTTTGTCTCCTACACAGGCACCTCTGCTGTGGCAAGGGATGCTGGCACACGCTATTCCAATAGTCATTATTACCATGCTCATTGGGCTGGCAACAGCATATTCCTTGTTTGCGAGACACTACCATACAGCGCGTGTCCTGATTATCCTGGAATCAGCGTTTCTCCTCGGGACCTGGGGCATATCGCAAATTCCCTATCTTATTCCTCCAGACGTGACCATAGATAAAGCAGCGAATACTCCTGAAGTGATTGTGACATTGCTGATTGCCACTGGCATCGGTATGGTATTTCTCCTTCCTTCTCTCTATTTCCTGTTCTCCGTCTTCAAACGGTCCTACGCGGTGCCGGAACGCCAGAAGCGAGAGGCTATTCCCGGAAAGGTGTTCCTGGAATGAAAAGAGAGAGGCTGGTTCTTTTGAGGGCTCAACATGATAGAGCAGCTCTGCTGCTCCACCTTTACGTTCGACTTGTCAGGAAGAGGAGGGTATATGGAGATAATTCTTGTGTATAGCCTGCTCCCGTTGTTCTTTGTAATATTACTTGTATTTGTTGTGCTGTCGTTTCTGAGGGAAAAAGCTCTCTCAAAAGCAGGTGAGTTTCAACATGATAGCGCTCCTCAGGAAAGAAAAATCGCCTACCTTTCTTTAGGGGTGCTCTTCGTGTTATTGATTCTACTGGCAATTTTAAATGAGTACAACTATGACAGAAAAGACGGTACATGCGAATGTCAGGGAAGAGGAGAACGAGGAAACAAGTATGGCAACAATGATTCCAGAGCGACGTCCTGAATGGTTGCGCGTCCGCCCTCCAAAGGGGGAAAACTATCAGAATTTGAAGCAGTTGATGCGAAGCAAAGCGTTGCATACCGTCTGCGAGGAGGCACGCTGCCCGAATATCGGTGAGTGTTGGGGTCACAAGACAGCGACCTTTATGATCCTGGGCAGCGGTCGACATCCTGACCATTGGCCAGTACCTGCGCCCCTCGTTCCAGCACCTGCCGATCCAGCGCTACGTGCCCTTGGAAGAGTTTGCCGCGTTGAAGGCGGAAGGCAAAAAGATGGGCTTTCGTCATGTAGAATCTGGACCATTCGTGCGCAGTTCCTATCACGCGCACGAACAAGCGGATGGGGCAAGCAGGGAGAGGGAACAGCTATGAAATTGTCAGCCACATAAGCGAATATGTTGCTGACAATCACGATAAAGGGGTAATCCCAATGTCTTGCCCCTGATTTTCGCTAACCATTAGACCTGTCTCGTGAGATACACGCGGACAACAAAATGTGAGGAGAGTTATGTCAGATTACCAGTACATCCTCGTCGAGCGGAATGAGCCTGTTGGCATTATCACCCTGAATCGCCCAAAGGAGTTGAACGCACTCAATTTCTCGGTTGTGAGCGAACTGGCTAACGCATTGGAGGAACTTGATCGGGATCAAACGATTCGCTGTATCGTCATCACCGGCTCAGGAGAGAAGGCTTTTGCCGCGGGAGCGGATATTAAGGAGATGTCGGACAAATCGCCAATCGAGATGATGGTAGGTGGGTTCGAGGCGTGGGAGCGGATTCGCCGTATTCATACACCGCTCATTGCAGCAGTTGGCGGCTATGCTCTCGGTGGCGGCTGTGAACTGGCTATGCACTGCGATATGATCATCGCCTCAGAGAACGCCCGCTTTGGACAACCCGAAATTCTGCTCGGTATTATTCCCGGCGCGGGCGGGACGCAGCGGCTGGCTCGCACACTCGGCAAGTATCGTGCTATGGAAATCGTGCTGACCGGTGCCCAGATGAGCGCACAGGAGATGGCGAACCTCGGTCTAGTGAATCGCGTGGTCCCTAAAGGCGAACACCTGAACGAGGCAATGAAGCTTGCACAAACGGTGGCGGCCCAGCCTCCTATCGCCGTGCGCCTGGCAAAGGAGTCAGTGCTGGCAGCATTTGAGACCTCCTTGGAAGAGGGACTGGCGCTAGAGCGCAAGAACTTCTTCTTGCTGTTCGCCACGGAAGATATGCGCGAAGGTATGCAAGCCTTTATCGAGAAGCGCAAGGCAGAGTTTCAGGGAAGATAAAGTGATGGAAAAGGAGAGGCAGATGAATCTGAACGGGGCTGAGCATAGCCTGCACGCTCGCGTACAAGAAGCTCGAACGAGCAGGAAAACAGTAACATCCCAGGCCGGGGCTGTAGGAGTAGATCTTGAGGGTGCTTACCGCATCCAGGCTACTCTGGGAGAGAAGCGAGAACTGAAAGGATACAAATTTGGGTTAATCAGTCCTGCCAAACAGGTCCAGATGGGTATCAATGCACCCATTTACGGTCGCATCTACTCCGAGATGCTCCTTGAAAGCCCAATACGGTTGAGTCGATTCATCCAACCCAGGATCGAGCCTGAACTGGCTGTAGTATTGCGTGATGATCTACCTGCACAGGCTTCACCGGAAGATGCCAGATTAGCAGTTGGCAGTACGGTCCTTGGTGTGGATTTCCTGGATAGCATCTGGGAAGGGTACCGTTTTAGCATTGCCGAGGTCGTGGCTGACAACGCTTCTGGTGGTGGTTTTCTGTTGGGGAAGCAACAGCTTCTTGGGTCTCTCAGTGGAGAACTCAGCCTCTACTTGAACGGAGAGCTGCTGACCGAGGGCCCAGTGGAGGCGCTGGGAGACATTGGGGAACGTTTGAGCTGGCTCTCAGAGCAGGTTGGCGGACTGAAGGCGGGATATGTCATCTTCCTGGGTTCACCCGCCGCGGCCTTACCAGCCAGGCCAGGGAGACTTGAGCTGCGTGGCCCTCAAGAGAGTGCATTGGTTGCGCTAGTAGAGGAATGAGGGGTTTCGTAACGAAGGAAAGCAATGTGGCAACAGTTTAGCTACCAGGACGCTCACGGCAACCATCCGTATGGTGTCTATACTCCCGAACGCTCTCCTGTTGAAACCCCTGCCCCGCTCCTCGTCATGCTGCACGGCTGTGCCCAAACGGCGCTCGACTTTGCAACGGGTACAGGCATGAATCTACTGGCGGAGCAATATGGCTTCGTGGTAGTCTATCCTCAGCAGACAGGGCTCGCGAACCAGAACCTCTGCTGGAACTGGTTCCTGCCCGCGAATCAGCAGCGGAGCAGTGGAGAGCCTGCAACCATTGCCGGCATCATCGAGCAGATGCAGCAGAACACCCTGCTCTGGAGTATCGATTCCAATCGGATCTACGTGGCGGGAATCTCAGCCGGAGCTGCCATGGCAGGAATTCTTGGGACGACTTACCCGGACGTGTTTGCAGCTATTGGGATGCATTCTGGGCTAGAGTACCAGGCGGCAAACAGTCTGAGGCAGAGTGTGAAGGCTATGCGCAGCGGTGGCCCAGCGCCCCAGAAACGAGGAAGTGCTGCATACGCAGCGATGGGCGAGCACGCCCGCGTGGTACCGACCATTGTCTTTCACGGCACAGCAGATCGTGTGGTTGCACCCCTCAACGGCGACCAGGTAGTGCAGCAGTGGATGCAAACCGGCTATCTTGCATCTAACAAGACTTACATAGCGGACTATCAACTCCCATCGAGCATGATCACCGGGCAAATGCCTGGAGGGTATGCTTATGTCACGGCAACCTGGAATGCCCCTTCCGGAGAAGTTGTCCAGGCCTATTGGAAAATCGATGGTATGGGTCACGCGTGGTCAGGGGGCAATCCTGCCGGTTCCTACACTGACCCGCGAGGCCCAGATGCGACGAAGGCCATGTACCATTTTTTCATGGCTCATCCCCTGAAAAGCATAGAGATTGAACAGCCGCTCTCTCATGCGAGGTTACGCCACATTCTTGCCAGCATTTTCAAGAGCAAAAGAGGCCATTGAGCGGCAAAAGCTGATTCGAGATCCAGCTAATTCTATGCCATCTACACACTCGACAGGCGGCGAGAAGGTTTCCCATATGACTGGTTCCTGCTTGGTTTTGGAACGGATCTCTCAAGTTGCCTGGACATCTGATAAACTGTCAAAAGAACTGTCCCTAAGCCTCTTTCGTAGAGATTACAGCGGCTTGCGGAAGAGTTGAGCCATGTGATAGAATAAGTAAAGGAGCGTGAAGCGAGCAGAGAAAGGGAGCAAGAGGTATGAAAGCGTATTCGGAAGATTTGCGGGAACGAGTGATGCGTGCGGTAGACCAGGGCCGCCCGAGAGCTCAGATCGTGC
>WNEZ01006018.1_pt1 | contig 20809 bp, 16 predicted proteins | sample 5400521 | NCBI WGS metagenome assembly WNEZ01 (sample SAMN13153339, study PRJNA577476) | soil metagenome | isolation source: 120 cm saprolite under Douglas fir tree site 2 hole 1 replicate 1 | place: USA:California | collected 2015-04-18 | reverse complement strand
GAGCTGACTTTTTCCAATAGCTTGGTTTGCACTTCTGCTTGCAGCTTGGCGATCTTATAACGCCGGATGGTGTTGAAGATGAGCCAGGCGAACCAGCCGAACATGCCTGGAACCGTTAACGCCAGAACGACGTCTTGATTCATCGTCTTGCTCCTTTGGGCAGATGCGGGCATTGAATACGAAGGATTTCTGTCCGCCCTATTCGTTATAACGTGTAGCGAAGGACTTGGTTAACAGTATGGGAAAAGAAACAGGAACTGCTTCGGCCTGTCAATGGCGGGTCAACACCCACGCCTGTTAACATCAATTATCACTGAGTCTTGGGACTAGCCCACATCGCTCCCATGCTTCGTTCACTTGCCCTTCTCGCCATGACTCTCTTGTCCTGGAACGCAGGCCAATCGCAAAGCACAGACGATGAGATCCGGATGCGAGCGACGGTACAGGCCGTGGCCCCGCTCTCGTCGAGTTTTTCAGGGAAGATCATACCTGTTGCTACTGATCCGAGATTTGCTTTGACCATGCGTATCGAGTCAGCCGTTCCCGCCGTTGCCAATTTTACTGAGGGTCTGACAGCGCTGAATTGGGAAACTGTTCAGATGAGCCTGGGTGGAGAGAAAACCGATATCCTTCGAGCTGTCACCTCGAGCCACATGTTACAATCTGCCGCGTGAACCGCCGAAGGTGCCTCCGAGCCCTTTTCCAGACGGCTCTTTTCTCTTTGTCTCCCTTTCGCTTGCTCTCCACCTCAAAGCCGGGTAAGGAGGACTCCTACGTCCCTAACTATGTCGATGTGGCAAGCAAAGCAGGGTTGACCGCCAAGACCGTGATTGGAGGACATGCCAGCAAGGATTTTCTTCTCTCGACGACCGGCGGTGGCATTGCCCTCTGGGATTATGACAATGACGGCTGGCTGGACATCTTTATCGTCAACGGCTGGGGGCTACGGGACTTCCCGAAAGGAGAAGAGCCTACAAATCACCTTTACCGGAACAATCGTGATGGAACATTTACCGATGTGACTGCGAGGGCGAATCTGTTGCGCTCAGGTTGGGGCCAGGGAGTGTGCGTCGGAGACTACAACAATGACGGCTTCCTGGATCTATTCGTGACCTATTACGGCAAAAACGTTCTGTACCGTAACAACGGAGATGGCACGTTCACAGATGTCACACGCGAATCCGGCTTACTTTCTCCCAAGGACCACTGGAATTCCGGCGCTGCTTTTGTTGATTACGACCACGACGGCCATCTCGACCTGTTCGTCAGCAACTATGTGGCACATGAAGCCGGCCTCGTATTGTACGACTCAGATCCATCTCTAGTGGGCGTGCAATCGCCGGTATTGTATGGGCCCAAAGGGTTGCAAGGATCCAGGAACATCCTCTATCACAACAATGGTGATGACACTTTCACAGACGTTTCGCAAGCGGCTGGTATTTTAGGGCCACCGCCGGCGTACGGCTTCACGCCGTGTGTCGCCGACTTCGATAATGACGGCTGGCCTGATATTTACGTCGCGAATGATTCGACGCCGAGCCTGCTTTTCAAGAACAATCGCGACGGAACGTTCACCGAAACTGGATTGCTCGCCGGGGTGGCCGTGGATGAAAACGGCAGCACGCAAGGTGGAATGGGTGTTGATGCCGGCGATTACGATGGCGATGGTCTGCTGGACATCATAAAAACGAACTTCTCGGATCAGACCACGTCTCTATACCACAACAAAGGCAAGGGTTTCTTCAGAGATCGCACGTTTCCAGCCGGCCTAAGCGGACGGACCTCGTCGGTCAAGTGGGGAACTGCATTCTTCGATTTTGATAACGACGGTCACCCTGACATTCTGATCGTGAGCGGTCCGATTTATCCTCCCAGTCTCAACCCAGCCCGTGCCCAGCCCAAAGAAGAGGACGGGCAAATGATTTTGTATCGTAATCTGGGAAACGGCCGTTTTCAGGACATCTCAGAGCATGCTGGACCCGGGTTACTTCTTCCCCGTTGCAGTCGCGGGGCTGCTTTCGGCGACATTTTTCATACCGGACAGATCGACATAGCGGTTAATAACTTGAACGGCTATCCTACCTTGCTTCGCAACCAGTCGCCTTCGCCGAATTCATGGTTGCTCATAAAGCTCGTGGGGACGCGTGCGAATCGCGCGGCCATCGGGTCGAGAGCGATAGTTGAGTCCAACGGCCGGCAGCAGATTCGTGAAGTACGCAGTGGCGGAAGCTTCTGCTCGCAGAGCGATCTGCGACTACACTTCGGCCTGGGTCATATCCAGGAAGCCAGCCGCGTGACCATTCAATGGCTGGGCGGCACTCAGGAGGTCCTGGAGCACGTGCCTGCTAACCGCTTGCTTGTGGTCCAAGAGGGGAAAGGCATTGTTTCGCAGGAGAAGTTTTGAACTTCTTTGGTCGCGCTATCGTGACGATCGTCATTGTTCTTACAACCGCCCCGGTTCCGTGTGCTCAGTCAGGCCGCCAGGGAAACAAGGCGCCGCCTAGTGCCTACGACAAAGCTTTCGCGCTGTTGCAACAGGGAGAGTCTGTCGAAGCACTTGCAGAAATAGACACTGCGTTGTCAGCGTCGCCTGATGATCCATCATTGAACAACCTGCGCGGCCTGGTGACCGCTAAACTGAATCGCAATGCGGAAGCAGAGGCTAGTTTCAGAAAAGTCATCCGACTGCGGCCTCAAGCGGCGATGGGCTACAACAATCTGGCTGCCCTGCTTTGGCAGCTGGGACGTTCCGACGAAGCTGTGCAATCGTTTCGCCAGGCGCTGATTCATGAGCCGGTTAATTTTGCAGCGCTGGTAGGGATTGGCACGATTTTGTCGGCTCAACAAAAGTATGCGGAAGCACTGGCATATCTGGAAAACGCCTGGTCCATTCACTCCGGAGACTTTCAAGCCGGCTACGAACTCGCTCGAGCGCTGCAAGAAACGAAACGCCCGGCCCAGGCTCAGCGCGTACTCGGAAGGCTCAGTCCTCCTCACGACAGGACGATCGCGGCGAAATTTTATGCACTTCAGGCGGGAATTGCTGAGCAACTGGGAGATCGATCATCCGCCAGCCGCGACTACCGTCGTGCATACGAGCTGAGCGGGCAACCTTTCGAGATATATCTTTCGCTTGTGCGAACCACTCTCGCGGCGCGGGATAAGAATGGTGCGCAAATTCCTCCTGCGCCGCCGGGGCTATCCGCGGAACAGAACTTCACGCTCGGCGCGCTATTTGCTTCCAGTGGCGATTACTCCGAAGCGATATCATATTTTCAAAATACCTTGCGTCTGGAACCCGCGAATTACGCGGCCGCCTATAACCTCGCTCTGGCGTATAAGCAGGCGGGCAGCCAGCAGGCGGCTTCTGAACTGATCGAACAGACACTAGGACGTCAGCCCACGGCCGAGCTCTATAGCCTGCTGGCATCCGTTCAAGAAGAGACTGGGCGCTACGTGGAAGCAGCCCGAAACTACCAGCGAGCTGTGGACCTCGATCCCGGCAATGAAGAATATTATTTCGATCTCGGCGCGGAGTATCTTGTTCATCTCACCTTTGAGCCTGCGATCGAAGTGTTCCGCATAGGAACGCATAAGTTTCCCAAGTCTGCGCGCCAATACGTGGGGATAGGACTAGCCCAATTTGCCCTGCGCCGATACGGCGACGCAGCCGATGCATTTTTAAACGCCCTGGAAATGAATCCGTCCTCCCCGGATGCATTTCTCGCCTGGAATGCGTTGCCCGCGTTCGTACTGACGGCTGAATGGGAGAAGATACAGCCGAGGCTGAAATTAATAGCAGAACGGTTTCCAGGAAGTGCTCAGGCTCTCTTTTGTTACGGCGCTGCAGTTTTTCGACGCAGCGTGGTTTCGGAACAAGAAGAAAACTTCCAACTCGCACAAGCGCTGCTTGAGAGAGCCGTTCATTTGGACCCAAAACTGGCGGCGGCCCACCTCGAATTAGCTACTCTCTATGCTCAACGCAACCTGAACAAACAGGCCGTCGCCAGCTTCCTCGAAGCGATTCGGCTGGATCCGGACTCGGAAACGGCACACTACAGATTGGCGCAGACTTATCGAAACCAGAATCAGCTGGAGCGTGCTAATCAGGAGTTGGACCTATATGGTCAGTTGTCTCGCCATCACCGCGAGCAATTGGCGCAAACCCGCAGCGCTATCCGCCAATTCGTCCTTGCGCACGGCGCTTCGGAGCCGGTAGTGACAGAAAAGAAGCCGCCTTTGTGAAATGCCTCGCCGACGAAAGGAGCTACATAGAAATGATCAGAATGTCATTGAAGTGGCAGCTGCCCGCCGTTCTTTGGGCTACGATTTGCATAGGCTTTCCCAGTCAGTTAACCGCCGACGACAGCCGGAAGCTTCCCGATCACGTTCCTCCCAAGCGCTCCTCTCAAATTCAGGACGGCTTCGGAATCAACTCGGACTTGCCCCGTGAACCATATTTGCCGTGGAACCGATGGTGGTGGACTCGTATGTTTGACGCCGGCTTCAAGTGGATTCGTATCGGGCAATACGAGAACAGCTCCGACCGCACCAGTTGGGATTGGATCGAGCAGAAACGCGGCGTGCTTTCCAGTTCGCAGGAACTCGAAGACCAGGTGGATTCTCTGGTGGATAACGGCGTCGACATTCAGGTGCAGCTGCTCTATGGCAATCCAATGTACACAGCCGCGGCGGGCAAAATGCCGGATGCCATTACCCCCGAACCAGGTTCATTTCATAATGCAGACAGGAGTCTTTATTCCGTTTTTTGGCCTCCTAAAACTCCCCAACAAATTGCTGCATTCAACCGCTATGTGAAATGGATGGTGGAGCACTTTCACGATCGCATTCATTACTGGGCGCTGTGGAACGAGCAGGACATCAATTATTGGAATCCGGTGCCCAATGCGGAGGACTACGGGAAGCTGCTGAACTCCTTCGTGCAAGTCGTCCACGACACCGATCGCAGCGCCAAAGTGATCTACGGCGGTCAGGCTGACCCATCACGAGATTTCACCAAGCGAGCGTTGGACACATGCCAGTGCGCATCTGAGATTGACGTCTACGCCTACCACACTTATCCCGGCTATGGTCAGAATCTGAATCCGGAAGCGATGGACTACGGCGCTTATTTGACGGAGTCGCCGAAGCTGTTGCGTGAACTAGTTCGCACTTATCTGGGAATTCGATCCGACGTTCAGTTTTTTGATGACGAATTTAATTCAATTCCTTCCTGGAAGGGATCGGACGAATCGGTTCAGGCTAAGTACGTTCCACGCGGACTGGTCTACAACCTCGCGGCAGGCGTGAAGACATTTGTCTGGCTGCTGGCCGCAGGAAGCGACGGAAACGAGTACGACGACTTCGGGTTGATTCACGGGATGACTCTTCACGACACGGACTTTACGCCACGACCCGTGTTCCATGCGCTTCAGAATACGAATGCACTTTTTTCAGACACGAAGTTCGATCCCACAATTGAAATCAGTTCACCAGACTTGCCGGCCCTGAGAAGACAGGCTGGAGTCCCATTTATGAGCTTCGGCTTTCACTCGCGTTCTGGAAAGGCCATCGTGGCCTACTGGCTCGCCGCCCACAGTCTCCCAGGAAATGTGTTCCCGCCCCTCTACGCGGACCTTGCATTGAAGAACACAGGAATAAGCCATCCCGTGTTGGTTGACGTTGTCTCGGGAGAGATCAAACCTGTCGAATGGAAGAATGGGACAAGGGATACTTTGCAGACCCTGCCGCTGAAAGACAGTGTCATGGCCATCACCGACGAAAGCTATTTTGATTGGCCCGTGCTCCCCGAAGCGCCGAGTTCGCTGGCGGTCACGATGAGTGGGAACTCTGCGAAACTGACCTGGCAGGTGCACGGCGGGGATCCCAAAGGCTCAATACTGGAGCGCCGGATGGAAAGCATGGCCGGGGGCGCTTCCCGCTGGGAACGAGTTGCAAAGCTGGAAAATCTCGCCACCGAATACACTGATTCTGTTGTGGCGAAAGGCAGTCAAGTTGCCTATCGAGTACGCGCGTACAATGACGCGGGTGAATCGGCGTATTCGAATATTGCCCGGGTGGCGATTCCGGCTCGATAGAGCTTCTACGCTCGCGCTAGAACACATATTTCAAGGCGAACTCAATTTGCCGGTTATCGGTAGCGGTGCTGGTGATGCTGGCGCCGCCGGATTCATCCACGGTATTGCCCGGCAATCCAAAATTAGGATGATTCAGCAGGTTGAAGAACTCGGAGCGGAACTCGATCTGCTGCGTTTCACGTATCTTGAAACGTTTCTGCAACACGAAATCCACATTGACCAGCTTCGGCCCTCGCAGGTTCCCGATGCGTGAGTTACCGAATACGTGCGCGATCTGTTGCCCGGGAGCGAGAGCCGGTATGACAAATACCGTCTGGTTGTACCAACACGTCAGCGATTGGCGACCCGGACAGCCCAGACTAGCCTGCTCAGCCTGTCCGATGGAGAAATCGTAGGGATTCCCAATCTGATCCGCCCGGTAGCTCCCGCTTCCGGTGTTGCTGAGGTCGCCGGACAGTCCCGCCGTGAATGCCTCCCCGCTCTGCGCGCTGGTAATGCCGCCAATCTGCCATCCTCCAATAATTCCGTCGGCAATACCACCTAAGCTGCTGAGGAAGGGGCGGCCCCGGCCAACCGGTATTTCGTAGATATAGCTCACCACGAAACGGTGTCGGAGATCAGGCAACACAGAGCCGAACTCCCGTTCCGGATGGTGCGCGTCCTGAATAGCCGCGCCCACGTTGCCATCCGCATTTCCCAGGTTGTGGGCCAGCGTGTACGACACCAGCAGGTTAAAGCCCTTCGAAAAACGTCTGTTCACCGATGCCTGAAGCGAGTTGTAGAACATCTGTAGCTGCGGAAAGTCCAGTGGCAAGACATTGCTCAGGTCCGGCAAGACATTGAAGTAAGGACGGCCCAGATTGCCGGTGGAATCGGAGAAGTTAGAGTCCAACGGCTGAAAGGGCTGGTTCAAATCGCTGACCTCGTGATTCCACAAGTGGTAAGCGCGCGTGCCGACGTACCCGATTTGCGCCATCCAGTTTTGCGAGAACTCGTGCTGAATTCCCAGGTTCCACTCGATAATCCGTGGCATGCGGCGAATAGGACCGGTTGTGCGCACTACTCCCGTCGGGTGACTGGGATCAGCAAAAGGAATCGTCGGCGAAAAACCGGCAGATATCAATTGACTGGGTGCAGGGATCTGGCCCACGTTGAAGAACCGGGATGAAAATGCCAGTTGCGGCGGGTTTAGGCCCAGGTCGTCGAAGATGTTGCCTTCACTCGAGTAGAAGATGCCCAAGGCGCTGTGGACCACCGTTTCCTTCTGCGGAGACCAGGCCAGACCGATGCGTGGGGCCCAGTCGCTCTTGTCAAACTTCACCCCGGCATGGGGCACCGCATTCGGTCCGTACGAATTCACCACCACGGCGCGTTCCAGATCGAAGTTGCCCACGCGGCCATTGGCGGGCGAGGTCACCTCATAGCGCAAGCCAATGTTCAAAGTGAGGTTGGGCAAAACGTGGAAGTCGTCCTGCGCGAACTCCGCCAGGTCCCAATAGCGCGTCGGATACATTCCTGTAAGAAAATCTTGTGCTGACGAAATCGGTATTCCCAGCAACAGGTCGGCTAGTCCATTGCCGCCCGTAGAGGTGGTTATGTCGGCGGTATAACCGCCTGGAAAGGCGAAGTTCCCCCGAGAGGCCGTGAGCTGAAAGAAGTTGCGCTGCTGGCGGCGGAAGTCAGCACCGAATTTGAAAGAGTGCTTGTTACGAACCCAGGTGACCGTGTCCGCCACTTGATAAATGTTTTCGATAGCGTGTTCGGGGGTCCATAGCGAGTCGCCTACCGGGGTGAAGCTGGCGATGTCGACGAATGACAATCCGGACGAGTTCACGTCGCCGCGATTGGCGAACGGAATTCCGACTTGCTCCGACAGGTTCTTACCGAAAAGCAGCGGTAGAGCATTCACTGCATACCGGAAGAATCCTCCATGCGCGTCATTGAGTAAGCGCCCCGAAAAAGTGTGAGTCCACCCGAGGCTGATGTGCTGCGATCGCGTCTTGTCGCGACTTGGGCAACAGTCTGCGCCGCCCAGGTCTCCCAGGGGCCCTGGCCTGAAACTGCGAATGTCATCGAAGCTGTAACCCGCAAAGATCTGATCCCGTTCACGGAAGCGATGATCCAGGCGTACGTCGAGCGAATCCTGATCATTCACACGATTCGGGCTTGAGAAGTAGTTATTGACGAGGTCGGTAGTGGTGGGCAGCGGGTACAAGTTGGCAACGTTCAGGCCCGTCGCATTGAGCATTCCGGAGGGAATTATGTTGCTCGGGAAAGCATCGCGGAGCAGAACCGTGCTGCCATCGGGACATACGAAACTATGAGTGCTGTACGGATCGAAAATAGTGCCAACGTCGAATGTGGGATTCGTGCCGGCCGGACCGCAAGGCGAGAAAAAGTCAGTTTGTGTCAGTCGGTCGCCGAAATTGCCGGTGCGCTCATCGGCTGTAGGCACGGTGGAAACGTAGCTCAAAGCCTCACGAATCCTGGTTGCCTGGTAGTCGCCGAAGATGAATGTCTTGTCTTTCTTGATGGGTCCTCCAAGAAATCCACCAAACTGATTTCTCTTAAAGGCAGGCTTCGGCGAAGGTGGCGGGGAGGCGAAATAGTTTCTCGCGTCCAGTACGTCGTTGCGGATAAATTCAAACAGCCCGCCGTGAAGCTGATTTGTGCCGGATTTTACCACCACGTTCACCGCAGCCCCACCGCGGCCAAATTCCGCGCTCATGGAGTTTTCTTCGGTACGGAATTCTTGAATTGCGTCCGGTGGCGGAAGCACCACGACACCGCCGAGGCCGAATTCATTGTTGTCCACACCGTTCAGCAGGAAGTTGTTGTTCGAGACGCGGAGCCCATTGACCGAGAGCGCTTCGTTGGCCCTCTCGTTCTCGAAAACTCCGCCGGAAACGTTGGACCCAGCCGGGCCGCCATTGGCACCTGGTCCCAAATAGGCAAGCTGAATGAAATTGCGACCGTTTAGCGGGAGGTCGGAGATTCGTTTCTCGGTTTCTATTGTTCCGAGTGAGGAGCTCTCGGTTTGGAGCAGGGGGGCGGTTCCGGTCACTTCGACCACTTCGGTCGCGGCGCCAACCTGTAGATTGAGATCCACACGCACGACCTGGTTGACACCCACTTCCACGCTCGAGTTCACAGCTTTCTTGAATCCTTGCCGTTCCACCGTCACAGAATACGTGCCTGGGCGCAAGAGGTTGGCAGCATATGCGCCGGCCGTATCGGTTGTGACCTCAACCGATTGATCGGTGGCCAAATTTCTGACTGTTACCTTCGCGCCTTGCACATTCGCGGCGCTGGGATCGCTGACCGTGCCCACAATACTGCCGCGGTCAACTTGGCCGAATAACGCAGAGGTACAGGTAATTACGAAGAAGGCGAAAGCCAGCTTCAAAGCACGATTGCTAGCGGATACTGCCTGCATGGGTGCCCCCTTGCCGCGCAGCAGTCTGAGGTGAACCGTTGAACCGCCTTAATACTCCCCCGCGTACCCGCAAGTCAAGCAGAACCATGAACGACGCCGGATCGCAGGAATTCAGGCACGCGGGTTTACAATGTGGACCGTCATTGGAGTCTGATTATGAAGACACTTCGGCCCTCAAGCGCTCTACTCGCGTTTTGCCTGGTCTGTTCGGTCGCGTGGACGCAGTATCAAGGTCCTGTGCGCAGCAGCCACGAAAGAAAAGCGTGGGCCGATCTGCCAGAACAGCGCAGCACGACTCATCCGAACAATGTGCCTGACCCGCGAGAGCTCAAAAGAGATGCGGACGAGCTGGCGCAACTGTCGCAGGCCATATCTGCGGACTTCGAGGCGATGAGCCGCGGTTTGGTCTCCAGCAATTTGAACGAGAGGCTCAAACGTATCGAGAAGTTGTCGAAGAGACTGCGCAACGCCGTCGAGAGTAGCAGCCGGTGACGGATTTTCTACTGATCGTTGCGCCGTCAAGCGGGCCCTTTAAGCATTGCCGATGAGGAGGTGTTATGTTGGAACTGGCGTTATTGGGAGGTCGGAAGGCGAAGAACAAGGCGTTCCCCGAATGGCCGATGTACGACGACAAAGAACGTCGCGCGCTCATGGACGTCTTGGAAAGCCGCGTGTGGTGGCGAACTCCGGGAACCAAAACGCTGGAGTTCGAGCGTGCCTTCGCGGCCTTTCACGGCGCGCGGCACGGCGTGGCCGTGACGAACGGTACGGCCGCGATTGAAGTTATCATGGCCGCGCTGAACATCGGGCCGGGGGACGAGGTCATCGTTCCCGATTTCACCTTCATCGCCACCGCCAGCGCCGTGCTCTTTGCGGGCGCTCTCCCGGTAATGGTGGACGTTCGGCCAGATACCTACTGCATTGACCCCGATCTGGTGGAAGCGGCGATTACCCCACGCACCAAAGCGATCATTGCCGGAGCGAATGGCGCGGACGGCGAATCGGTACTTTCGGAAAAGCTGGGACCTTCAGTTTTCAATCGAGCAAGCTGATCACTGCGGGGGAAGGCGGCATGATCATTACCAACGACGATGAAGTCGAACGCCTAGCCCGCTCCGTTCACGATTGCGGCCGCATGCCCGGCGAATGGTTCTACAGCCACTTTATCTATGGTTCCAATTACCGGCTCAGCGAGTGGCAAGGCGCTGTGCTCAACGTGCAACTCACGCGCCTGGATAAGCAGACTGCGCACCGGCACAAGAACGCACGCCTGCTCGATCGATTGTTGGGAGAGATTGAAGGCATGACGCCGCAGAAATTGGACGCCGGCTGCACTCGCAACGGACAATACGCTTATATCTTCCACGTCGATCGTGACGCTTTTGGAGGCATTAGCACGGAGCGATTCATTGCCGCCATGAATGCCGAGGGCATCCCCAACCAGGCGAGCTATCCTCCGCTGCACGATCTCGACGTATTCAAGAGCGGCGAATATCGCAAGAAACTTACGGGCAGGCAGGCAGAGGAAACGCACGCCTTCTTAAAAGGAAAATTCCCTCACACGCATCGGGCCGCTTGGGAGACAGTGTGGATCCCGCAACCGGCATTGCTGGGAGACGAGGAAGACATGCACGAGATTGCCACTGCTGTGAAGAAAATCCACGACCATGCAGGCGAGCTCGCCGCCGCGCCGGTCGCAGTTCGGGAAACCGCCTAGCACCGGCATGGAACTGCACGAACGCCAGCGCTATGTTCCGTATACCCGCGAGCGAAACTACGGCTGCCGTATCACCGAGTGCGCGTTTCGCGGGCTGCGCTGCGTTGTGCTCGAAAACCAGGTCATTCGCATCTCCGTGGCTGCGGACAAAGGAGCCGACATCTACGAATTCCTTCACAAGCCCTCAGATACAGAATTTCTCCTGCGTACGCCGCTGGGATTGCGCTCGCAGCCTGCGGTACTGCCTACGATCAATCTGCGCGAGGGATCCTTTTCCGATTTTTACGAAGGCGGCTGGCAGGAATTGTTTCCCGTGGCAGGCGACTTTCCCGCCGAACTGAAGGGAGCGCAGTTCGGCCAGCACGGAGAAGTGGCATTGCTCCCCTGGTCGTACCAGATCAACGAAGATACTCCTGAGCGAATCGCGGTGACTTTTTCAGTGGACACGACCCGCACGCCTTTTCATTTGGATCGCACCATGATCCTCGAGCAGGGTAAACCGGCGCTGCAGATTCGCGAGAAAGTGCGCAACATCGGCGACGAGGCCGTGGAATTCATGTGGGCTCATCATCCCGCCTTCGGCTGGCCTTTTCTGGAAGAAGGATGCCGAATCGAACTTCCGACTTGCGAAGTTGTGGTCCTTGGGTCGGAGACACCGCCCACCTCCCGCCTGATAGAACAGGAAGGCAAATGGCCTCGTTTAAAAGGCAGGAACGGAGCAGTCGTGGATTTGTCGCAGATGCCGGCCCCGGAAACCAAGGCGCACGACCTCGCGTTTCTGCGCGGCTTCGGGGAAGGACGATATTCCATCAAGAATCCGCGCTCGGGCTTGAGCTTCCATCTTTCGTGGCAGAGCAAGGTTTTTCCCTATCTGTGGTATTGGCAGGTTACACGCGGCGCGTTCGGCTATCCCTGGTATGGCAGCACTTACAACCTGGCCCTCGAACCGCATTCTTCTTTATTTCCCATGTTGCCGCGCGCGATCGAGCAGGGACACACGCTCAAACTCGGCCCGGGCGGCGAGCTAGCCACAGAGCTTGAGGCGTCTATTTCGCGAGCAGTGTAACCAAGGAGCAGAACCATAATGAAGATACTGACCCTCATGATATTCACGTTGGCGGCCTTGGCGTCACAAGCGCAGCAGACTCGCCTGGAGAATCTGCACGGCAAGACGATCCTGCTCTTTACGCCTCATCCGGACGATGATGTCTTCGGGGCCGGAGGCACGATCGCTTTACTTAATCGAAATCTGAACAAGCTGTATATCGTCATTTATACGAATGACGACAAGGGATCGTACGATCCCGACATGACATCGCAGCACCTGGCGCAGATCAGAAAGGCCGAGGAAGAAGTATCGGAAGGTTTGCTCGGCACTCCTAGGGAAAACATTTCGTGGATGGGCTATGACGACGGCATGCTGGAATATGCGCCACAACCGAAGCTGGTTGAGGAGGCGACCGCCATCATCCGGCGCGTTCGTCCAGATGTGTTGCTTAGTGTGGACCCTGGCGAGTGGTATGAGCGATGGCACAAAACCGACCATCGCATGGCGGCCTTTAATACTATCGATGCCGTGCGCGCGGCCGAATTCTGGCTCTATTTTCCCAATCAGCGTTTGCAACTGGGTTTACAGCCGTACAAGGTTCCAGAAATGTACTTCTTCTATCCCTCGCCGCAGGAAGCCAATTACTACGTGAACATCGATTCCCTGGCCGACCTCAAGTTCGATGCGGCCGCAAAACAAGTAAGCCAATTCGAGCCGGCAGTGAACAAGTACCGATCCGACTGGCAACCTGCCGATCTCGCCAGAGCCAAAGACGAGATGCGGCGAGAGCAGCCGAAAAAAGATGGCCACTACGTAGAGGCGTTCCGCTATGCAACCGGTTTTGTTCAGTATTGAATGACGGTCCACGCTCATTTTTATGGCAGATCACTCGCGATGAGAACGCTGCGCAAGCGACAAACTCGGACGATATCGCACGCCACCAACGGCGTCATCACTTTCGTGCTTTTAGTGCTTGCCGCACAGAGCGCGGCCGGGGCCGCCACACTGCGAGGCGCCGCGGCCAAAGTGGAGATCACTCCGCCGCCCGGTATCGAAATGTGGGGTTATAGCGATCGAAAGGGGCCGGCAACTGGAACCCTCGATCCGTTGTACGCCCGCGTTCTTGTGCTGGGTGAGGGCAAAAACGTCCTGGCATTGGTAACGCTCGATCTGGGGCGACCGTTCGGACCGGCATCACTGGCTCGTTTGCAGGACGTTACTCCGAAATGTTTTTCGTCGCTTATCGTAACCGCGTCCCATACGCACTCCGGGCCGGTAGTCATGGATCGTTATCCGAACGGCACGCCCGCATGGGAACTGGCCGCTATAGACAAAATCGGCCACGCCATCCAACTGGCATGCTCGCATTTGGTTGACGTGCGCATCGGTACCGGTTATGGGGCGGCCGATATCGGCCATAACCGCCTTCACGTGAACACCGACGGAACTGTGAACTGGTTTGAGCGGAACCTTACCCGGATACCGACCTCTCCCGTGGACCCGATGGTCTCGGTGCTGCGTATCGACCAGGCGGATGGAACTCCGCTGGCCATCCTGGTCAACTACTCTTGTCATCCAGTGGTTTTTGGAAGCGATAACCTTCAATACTCCGCTGACTATCCTGGCGTGATGATCAAGACCGTAGAGGCAGCATTGGGCAATAAACTGCTCTGTTTTTTCCTGCAAGGCGCCCCAGGCGATATCAATCCCTATTACGCGGTTACACCGCTGCAACAAAATGCGATCCGAATGCGCGACTGGACAGGCGAACGGCTCGGGCGTGAGGCGGCAGGGATAGCAAAAAACGTACAGACGAAGGCTGATCCGGAGGCAGCGCTGCAGTTCGTGGAACACAAATTGAAATTCCACTCGCGGTGGGATCCACAAAAGTGGCGCGACGCCATGGTAGCGGTATTTGGTCCGTCGGTATTTCAAACCTTTCCTCCGCCAGCGGAAGGGGAACTGGAACTCTCGATCACGACTGTGCTGATCAACAAACGCATCGCGATTATGACCATGCCGGGCGAAGCATTTGTGGAGTATCAAATCAGCTGGCGTGAGCGATGCCCGGTGCCGGACGCCTTCTTTCTTGGTTACGCAAACGGATATTACGGGTACTTTCCTACCATTCGAAGCGCCACTTTGGGTGGCTATGGGGCGGCAAATCCTGCCACGTGGGTGGAGGTTGGCGCGGGAGACCGCATGGTTGACGACGCAGTGATGTCAACCTACGACATGCTAGGCCGGATGAGGAAGACTCCCGAGGACGTGAAGCAATGAGCAAGCAGTCGGGTAATTTCGCTGCATGGCCTTATCCCAGTCATGCTTATGCGGGAGGTTTGTGGCGGCGTTCCGCTCTGTCTCGGAAAGTGCCGACCCTCGCCTGCTGTTTCCTCTTTCTGTTTCTGCTATGTAACGCTCCGTGCAGCGCTGCCACTTTAAAAGCAGCGGTGGCCAAGGTTGATATCACACCGCCGATCGGACTTCCGATGTACGGGTTCCTTGACCGGATCAAAGAGGGAAAAGTTTCGACCGGAGTGTTGGATCCGCTTTACGCGCGGGTGCTGATTTTGGAGGTCAGCGAAAAACGGCTGGCGCTGGTGACGCTGGATCTGGGAAGAACGTTCAACGCAGCCGGCATTGAGTGGCTGCGGAAAGCGATCGCGGCATCTAGCGGTATTTCTTTCCTCATCGTCAATGCATCCCACACCCATTCTGGACCTAATCTTCTTGACGAATATCCATCCGGCCAAGCGCCTGCGTGGGAAATCGAGATACTCAACAAAATCGCCGCCACAGTCCACGAAGCGAGCGGCCGTTTGGTCGAAGCACACCTGGGCACCGGTTACGGCTCCGTCTACATCGGCTACAACCGGCGTGTAGTCGGCTCGGACGGGCGAGTCACAATGTTGTGGAGCAACCCGGGAATGGAACCGACGTCTCCTCTCGACCCGAGGGTTTCGGTTTTGCGAGTTGATGACGCTGGCGGGAAGCCGTTGGCGATACTGGTGAACTACGCCTGCCACCCTGTGGTTCTAGGCGCCGACAACACCAAATATTCCGCTGATTTTGTAGCCGTCATGGCAAACACGGTTGAGGCAGCCCTCGAAGGCTCGCCGATTTGTTTCTTCCTGCAGGGAGGCGACGGCGACATCAATCCCTATTACGCCACTACGCCTCTGCGGGAGGATGCCACCGCGAAGCGAGATTGGACCGGCAGGCGACTTGGCGAGGAGGCTGCCCGAATCGCCAGGACGATTCGAACCGAAGCATCTTCACCGGCCACGATTGACTTCACCGATGACGTCATAAATTTCCCTTTGCGGTGGGACGCAACAACTCTCAGGGACTCATTGCTGAAGACGTTCGGTCCTCGGATCTTTGAAGATCATGCCGGTACGCTTGTACACGACCCGCCCCCGGATCATCTCGAGCTGCATGTGATTACTCTGCTGCTCGGCAAACGGATCGCCTTCGTCGGGATGCCCGGCGAACCCTTCGTGAATTTTCAAATCAACTGGCGAGATCGTTGTCCGGTCCCCGACGTTTTTTTCCTGGGCTACACCAACGGCTATTTCGATTACTTGCCGACGATCGATGCGGCAGCCGAAGGCGGTTATGGTGCTGCGGATTCAAATACCTATCTGGAAGTTGGAGCTGGCGAACAGATGCTCAGGCATGCCCTGGTACGAGTTTACGAGATGTTAGGCAGGTTGAAGGATGAGCCCGAGAAAGATTAAGCGAACGGCGAAGCAGAACCAGTGAGCCGGGTAGCGAGGGCGGATCGAACATGATGAATATCAACGGCGGTACGCAGCGGGACATGGGCGTTAAAGCTTTGGGGCAAGCTAACCAGGGGAACCCTCAGGCTGGGACGATAACCCATCTAATGAGAGTGCTGGGCATCACAGCGATTTTCATATTCCTCCTCGGAAGTACGTGGGATCAATCGTCTACGGCTCCTATTTATCTCGACCCGAGCCAACCGATTGAACGGCGAATTGACGACCTGATGAGCCGCATGACGCTCAAGGAAAAGATAGGACAACTGAATCTGCCCTGCGTCTACGTAGATCAACTGGGCAAAACAATTCCAGAAAAAATCGCAGCATGCAAAAGATTTGCCGCCGGCACGTACACCGATGAAATCGGTCCGGGCAGCGGATTCTTTACCCTGGCGGATACCATTCTGCATGAGGGAACGAAGCAGCAAGTCGAGTATTTCAATGAGCTTCAAAAAATTGCACTGAGCGAGACGAGGCTGAAAATACCGCTTCTGCAAGACGAAGAAGGCACCCACGGTGCCATGTTCCCAGGGGCGACGGTGTTTCCGGAGGGGCTCGCCATCGGTAGCACTTTTGACATGCCTCTGGTTGAGTCAATTTATGCGGCTGCTGCGCGAGAAGCCAGAGCAGTGGGCATCCATGTCCTCTCCACACTTGTATTAGAGCTGGACCGGGACCCTAGGATGGGACGCAATGAAGAAGCCTACACCGAGGACCCCTATCTTTATTCGCGGATTGCGGAGTCGATTGTCCGAGGAGCCCAGGGTTCCGCTATCGACGCACCTGACAAGGTCATTGCGCTGATGACCGACTTTCCCACTCAGAGTGAACCGGTGAGCGGCCTGGAACGGGGCGCCATCGAACTCTCGGAACGGGTATTGCGCGAGAGTTATTTGCCGCCCTGGAGTGCGGCCATCACCCGGAACGGCGCACTCGGTGTCATGGCGGGCTACCCTGAAATCGAGGCTGTGCCGGCGCATGGCTCGGAGAAGTGGATGACCGGCGTGCTGCGGCAAGAGCTGGGTTTCAAGGGAATTGTCGTCAGCGAGGGCGAGGGTTTTGGAACGCTGATCTATGAGGGTATCGTTCCAACTCAAAAGGAAGCGGGTGCGCTATCTCTGCGTGCGGGCGTCGATCTGAACATAACGTACGAACCTGCTTATATGAGGCCGCTGATTGAGAATGTCGAAGAGGGACGGGTTCCAATGGCGTTGGTCGACCGGGCACTGAGACGAGTCCTGGAACAAAAATTCCGCCTCGGGTTGTTTGAACATCCTTATGTTGACCTTGATCATGCGCAGCGCGTGATGCATTCCAAAGAACATCAAGAACTTGCGCTCACAGCTGCCCGGGAAGGGATTGTCCTCCTAAAGAACGAAAATAACCTCCTGCCGCTTCGAAAGGATGTGAAGTCGATTGCGGTAGTCGGCCCCAATGCCAATAGCGCCTCGAATTTGTTGGGTGATTACTCGCCTTCCGTAGTCCTTCAACATGTGAGTCCGATTCTTGATGCAATCAAGGCCAAAGTCTCGCCGGCGACGCGTGTTGTTTACGCCAAGGGATGCGGCGTAAACCTTCAGGACAAGAGTGGCTTCCCTGAAGCTGTTCGCGCAGCGAAGAACGCCAGTGTGGCCATACTTGTAATGGGTGAACAGGCCAGAAGAGAGGGTGAAACCCAGCAGGAGCCGCCGACCGATGGCGAGGGCTACGACGTTGCAAGCCTGGACTTAACTGGTGTACAGGAGGCCCTGGTCAGGGCCATCCAGGCGACGGGCACGCCAACAGTTCTGGTGCTGGTGAATGGCAGACCACTTTCTATCCGCTGGGAAACAGATCATATTCCCGCCATCGTCGAGGCCTGGGAGCCCGGTGAGCGCGGCGGCGAGGCAGTGGCCGACGTCCTCTTTGGCGACTACAATCCCAGCGGCCGGCTGGCGATCACTATTCCCCGCCATGTCGGACAGCTCCCGGTCTATTACAACTACAAACCCTCGAAGGCTTTCTGGATTGATAACGGGTGGGTCAACACGAAGGGTTACGTGGATATGCCCGGCAGCCCGCTCTACCCTTTTGGATACGGACTGAGCTACACGCAGTTTCAATACGAAAAACTTAGCATCGATCCGGCACAGATAGATACAGCGGGCAATGCACATGTGAGGGTTGATGTCGAGAACACAGGCAGACGCAGCGGAACTGAAACTGTCCAACTTTACATACGTGAGCGCTTTACACCGGTAGCAACTGCAGTCAAGCAGCTTCGCGCGTTTGACAGGGTAACCCTCGAGCCCGGCGAGAAGAAGACCGTGACCTTCACATTAACCTCTGAGGATCTGAAGTTGCTCGATGGCGACATGCACTGGGTTGTTGTCCCGGGAACCATCGACATCATGATGGGGAGATCATCGGCCGACATTGCAGTGAAGGGAACGTTGACAGTACAAGCACCGGCCGAACAGCGCAACGCCCGACATAACAACGAACATCAAACCCAAAAGGAATGAGCTTAAAACTCTTCTCATAACGATCTTCCTCTCCTTCTTTCCCGCCGCTGCATACGTGTCCGCCAAACTGGCATACACATTCGACGAATCCGGGATGCTCCTGCACATTCTTTTCAAGAATCTTGATTGCGTCGTGCGTTTTGTGCTGCCTATCCTTTTTGGGCGCCCGATGGTGAGCACCTCGGATTTGTTGCCGAGCACAACCTGAAAGTGGTTTCGGCGAATGGTGGACCTCCGCAGAACGTTTGCGACGTTGGTAGCGTTCAGGACGCGCGGGGCGGAGCTTGGCGGTCGGAGGACCTAGTTCTGTTTACGCCTGACTGGCAAACTGGGCTCTTTCGCACACTGATCAGCAGCTGCGACGTCAAACCAGTTACCACACTGGAGGAGGGTGAATCTTCTCATCGCTGGCCAGAAGTGCTCCCTGATGGCGAGCATTTTATCTTTTTTAGCAGCGCGGTCGCGCAGAAGAGTGGCTTGTATCTGGGCAGTCTCAGTGACGGCCGCGTCACACGCCTTGCCGATGCGACCAGCTTTGCAGTCTATGCCGAGCCCGGATTTCTCGTATTTCTACGCGGACAGACGCTCATTGACATTTCACATGTGAGGTGGGGGGAAGCAAGAGGTGAACCAGGATTGGGTATGATGTCAGGCTATGGTGACGCACTACGCCCACAGTTTGCGGACCAAGCCTCATAAGGATTGGCACGAACTCGACAAGCACCTTAGCGACACGGCCTGTTTGGCCGAGCATTTCGCCGCGGGTTTTGGGCCGGGATGGGGATATCTGGCTGGCTTGTGGCACGACTTAGGGAAGTACCAAGTGGCTTTTCAGAGGCGCATCGATCAAGATGCCAATGCACATATTGAATTACCTAAGTCCAGCCTAGAGGGTCAAGAGAAAAAGAGAAGCGTGATCAGTGAACTCAAAACGCCTTTAAATTAGCTGGAAGTTGTTCGCTCCCGGATGGTCGGCAACTCGGAGAGCGCCGGGATAAACCGGCATGTTGTAGGGGATGAAAGAGCCCTACAGGAAAGGAAAGCAGCGAATCCATCCTGGCCTTGAGTCTTGCAGGCCACACCGCGAGGTGCTGCTTGAAGCGTAGACAAAGGTATCGGTGGGCCGGGCTATTGAGCTTCGAAAAGCCGAAGGATCAGGATGCCGACTCCGTTCCGGTACCCGACCGGGGACGTGATCGTCAGCGACCGAGACCTAGCGGAGCAGCTTCGAAAAGCGCCCCGATGCAGTCGCCAGGGCGCTGCACCTGCTGTTAAGTGAGCAGAAAGTCCAACGGGCTCCGTTGAAAGGGTATTGGAAATTGAACGTATGAAGTTTCCACGGTCGTCCAGCTTGAAAAGCGCGGGTTTGAGTGCAGGACAAAAATAGCGGGAAGGGCGGAACGTCACGGACGGGAACCCATGACCGCCAAAATTCAGCCTGAACCCTCATCGGGCTGAGGAACAATACGTATGGTGTAACTTATCGAACAGTCCTTACCATCCTAAGCGCCCTTTTTACCTGCCGACACCGGACCACCACAAAGATTTACTCCGATATTGAAAGATAGCGATGTGGCTTGTGCGCAAGTAGGGGAGGCGGACAATCGCATTCTTTCGATTGCAGAATTGCGTTCAGGCAAACGAAAACCCCCGAACACAATTGAGTCACGGGACGCTTACATGGAGCGGACGTGTTGACAGGCTTCTGCACAGCGAGCACACTGTCATTAGATCAATCGCTCATTTCCTGTACCGTCAGAATGAGCAGCCAGCCGCACGGCAATGACCAGTCGAATCATTGATGAAAGGAACTCTCTGATGTGCAATCTCCTCCTCCGACTCTGGACAGACGATCAAGGCCAAGACATCGCCGAATATGCAGTGATGCTGGCGGTGATCTTGGTGCTAGTGGTTGGCACTATTCGGCTCGTCGGCTCGAACGCGAATAACGCCTTCTCCTCTGTCGCCAGTTCACTTCAGTAGCGCAAAACGTGACCGCTGTATCCTTTCACTCATGCCATCCACAGCGGCGTTCCGCGAGTCGCGACGAAGTACCCGCGTTTCTCTAAAGGTGGTGATCGCCATCGAGGGTGGCGCTGAGACTCGGACGTGTGAGGGCGAGACCGTTGTCGTCAACTTTCACGGAGCCTTGGTCGCATCCGCTATTGGGTTGAGCACTGGAATGAGGGTCTCTATTCACGTCTACGTGACGGATAAGCGT
>WNEZ01001323.1_pt1 | contig 20810 bp, 14 predicted proteins | sample 5400521 | NCBI WGS metagenome assembly WNEZ01 (sample SAMN13153339, study PRJNA577476) | soil metagenome | isolation source: 120 cm saprolite under Douglas fir tree site 2 hole 1 replicate 1 | place: USA:California | collected 2015-04-18 | reverse complement strand
CAGACGATCGGGCCGGGCTCCAAACTGATATTAGGGAAACGATTTAGCAGGGTGGCGAAAGCGACTTGGCCCTCTAAACGCGCTAGAGGCGCGCCGAAACAGAAATGGGCGGCCCAGCCGAAGGCGAGATGGCGATTGTGATGCGACTTCAGGTTCCCAATAACCAAAGATGCTGGCGGCCGTCAGGTGGTTCGTTGAGGAGATGAACGTGAAATTGAGTAGTGGCCGCCATATCAGGGGTATTGTGTATATGCAGGAGGAAAGGCGCTATCAAGTAAATCCTTTATTTTCGTAGGGTCTTGTGCAAGAAAGAGCGCCGAAAATTTGAGAGCAAGTTGTCGTCGCGTTTGCCTGAAACAGTGAGAATTCCGCGAATATTAAGTCGCTTTACTGTTGGTTTGACGATCGGGCGGAAACACCGCCAACGGAATCGTTGAGCTTTAGAATGAGCACGCGGCCATCTGAGTGGAACGACCCGCCGGTGGCGGTTTTTGCTTCTTTAAGGGGATTAGCAGGAAGCGCATGGGCTACCTCGGCAATCAGACCCGTCGCAGTGAGGGTCTTTTCGACGTATTCGCGCTCAAGATCAATATCAGGATCAATCTTGTGGGTTATACCGTCGTTACGCTGGTCGCGATCGAAGCCGACGTCGTGAGTTGCCGCGCCAATCCAGAGCGTTTGACCATCAACATCGAAGGGTGCTTTCCAAATTCTAAGGTGATTGCGGGAGGCCACCACCTTAATAGGCTCGGCATGCGCCCAACCGTAATCCTGCGAGCGGCCGAACAGATATAAGGGGCTCATCGGCATGGTGAGGTACGACTCCTTGGAAATGCTTTCAATGATGCCGTGAAGCACGGTGCCGCGCACATCGGCATCAACCTTGACCCACCCCGCGGCGGTGAAGACCCTTTGCATGGCGTCTTCCGAGCCGAGGAGCAAGAAATTGACCATGTCGCCGGGGTTGTCATTCTTATCCGCAACTCTGCGGGGAACCTTGGTCCAGATGTTGGCGTCCACGCCAGAAATGGATTTCACCTGGCGTGCGGGACGATACACGGCCTCTGAATCGGGAGCCAGGACGTCGATGCGGACAGTGTAGGTACCGTCTCCGGTGTCGTCGCTAACTTGATTAATGCCGATGGCAAGGGGGCCGGCGACGGGAGCTACAACATCGCGGTGCGCGCCGAGGAGAAAAGGCTGCGCAATTTCTGCATCGCCAACGCGGCCGATCAAGGCGCCACGGCCCGCGCCGTTGAACGGCAGAATCCGAAGGAGATCTTTGAATCCCCGGGCTATCCCGTCAGGCCCGTTGTCTTCCTTGGCATCCGCATAACGAAGCGTCCCTTTAGCGGTGACAACGATGTGTTCGCCTGGTTTTGCCTCGATTCCGGTGGCGGTCCATGATTGTTCTCCGGTGATCTGAATCTCCTGGGAAAGGCGACGTTTCCCGGAGGGATTTGACTCGGAGTTGCGGGTCGCGGCGGTGGGATTGTCTTGCCTGACGAGCTGGGCGGTGAGCCGCGCCGGGCAGGCAGCGAGCGCCGCGCAAATAGAACCGAGTAGAAGAAGCATCGATCGCTTGGTCATAGCTCGCTACATCGCCACCGAGATTGGCTTCACCATAGAAGAGATGCTTGCAACAAATGCATGTGTTGCTAGAGTGGACCCGAACAGGGCGGCTCGATTTCTTGACTCCCCGCAGCAACGCCTTGTATGTTGAGAATATGCAAGGGCTTTACCCAAAAAAACCAAAAACAACGCGTACGTCGTTTACGCAACATACCGGCGATACCGCGGGCTTCCTCGCGAGAGTCGCTCCCTTTGCTTTAATTTGCTTGCTGTGCAGCGGTGGGGTGTCTGCCGCTTCAAGCTCCCAATCGTCGTCATCCCAAGCCGCGCCTGCGGCCGTACCGCGCTTGCATGCAAGTCCAGTGACAAACGTTACGGTCGATGGAAGCGAAGCAATGTTCACGACCATGTGCGCGTTGCTGGCGGCTGGGTTTGAGTCTGATGTCAGCGCCGCGAACTGGCATCCACTGCGCGCGCAGCTTCGCGAACGAATGCAGCACCAGCGGGGCCCGGCCGTTGACGCGGTGCGCGAATTTTATAAAAAACATCAACTGGCCGACGAAGGCGCGATGCTTTCGCAGTACGTCTGGTTTGGATTGGTTTCCGGGCCAGCACCCAAGTTTGGGCTAACCTTGCGGCGGGACGAATTGCCTCCGGAGGTAATCGCGCTGGAGGGATTCAGCGAAATTCTCGCAGCCTATTATCAGGAGCAGAAGATCGGGCCGTTGTGGCGCGAACTGCAGCCCTTGTATAACCGGGAAATTGAACGGCTCCATGACTCAGTTTCGCAGATCGTTTTCGTAGCCACGAACTACCTTCGCGAGATGATGAATAATGCCAATCCGCGCACGTTCACCGTGATGGTGGAGCCACTGGTGGGCCGCATAACCAATGTGCGCAACTTTGGGGACCACTACGCCATCGTCTTGAGTGGAGCAGACGACCTGCCCGCGGACACGGTGCGTCACGCATACCTACACTTTTTACTTGATCCGCTGCCGCTTCAATATCCGCACGTCGTCGCGGGGAAGAAGCCATTATTTGAGTCCGCAGCCCGCGCGCCGCGACTGGTGCCGGACCTGCGGGAGGACTATCCGTCCTATTTCGCGGAGTGCATGGTGCGCGCGGTGGAACTGAAGTTGAGGCGCATGTCCCCGAGCGAACGCGCGGCGCGTCTGGACACGGACGATGCGGATGGCTATGTCTTGGTGAGGCCATTGTTTACTGCACTCGGAAACTTTGAACGGTCCGAACCTTCCATGCGGCTGTTTTTTCCGGAGATGGTGAGGTCCATTGACGTCAATGCAGAAGGGAAGCGAGTTCAAGCGATAAAGTTTGCGCCGGCCAGCGGCGCGGCCAAGCCGGATCAAACTGCGAGCGAAGAAGTCGCCCGGAGAAAAAAGTTAGCGCCAAACACCATTCCGAATGATCCTGATGCTATCGCGGCGTTGACGGAAGGAGAACGAAGGATCGCGGAGAAGAACCCTCGGGCAGCGGAATCGTCGTTTCAAAAGGTATTGGTAAAATATCCAGACCAGACGAGGGCCTGGTACGGCATCGGACTAGTGGCGTTGATGGATCATGATGGCGTGCGTGCTAAAGAGGTCTTCGGCAGGCTGACCTCTGGCGAGCATACGGCCACAGAGGACCCCATGGTGTTGGCCTGGTCGCACGTTTATTTGGCCCGAATCTATGATGATGAAGGACAGACCGATCAAGCCAGAACGCAATACCAGGAGGCTCTGGCGGTCACCGGGAGTCCTGACCAAGCACGGCAAGCAGCGCAAAAAGGACTGGCAGCCTTCAGCGGGGGGAAGTTGCCGGAGAGACCCTAGAGAAATCGGGCTTGGTGGGGCATCTAAATATTGATGGGAGTGCGTCTCAAGCCCACGGACTCCAGAACCAAATCTCAAATGGGAGGGGTAAATAGATGAGAAGGAAATGGAACACTTTGGCAGGCGCGGGAGCGTTCACGGTATTTTTGTTGTGCCGCGCCGCGTCGGCGTCGGCCGAGGCACAAAGTGGACAGCAAGGTCAGCCGCCCAGCCAGCAACAACAGCCTCCCTCAGACAAAGAAAAGCAGCCCAATCCCGCGCCGCTTTCGATGGACAATGCGCCGGCAGCAGGTCCGGAGGAGGACTCCGCCTCTAAAACCGTTCAGCAGACCACCGACCCTAACAAGAGAATTCAACTGGCCGAGGATTTTTTAAAGAAGTATCCGCAAAGCCGCTATCGGGCGTCGATGTATCAAGCCCTTGTATCTGGGTATTTCGCCACGCAGCAGGTGCCAAAAATGTTGGAAGCAGGCGAAAAAGAGGTTGAGCTGAATCCCAACGATGCGCCGGTGCTGGCAGTAATGGGGCAAGCTTTGGCTCGCACGTATAACGCTAAGGCGCCGGATGCGGCGAAACAGTTGGATAAGGCCGAGCAGTATTCCAAGCGAGCGATCGAGATTACCCCGACGCTTACAAAGCCGGAGAACCTTAGTGACGAAGCATTCAGTAACGCGAAAAATGACACGCTGGTGATGGCGCACAGCGGGCTCGGGTTGGTCTACATTCGAAGAGGAAAGTTTTCCGAGGCCGTCCCGGAACTGGAGCAATCGGTAAAGGCTGACAGCCATCCGGAGCCAGATCCGGTTAATTATTACCTGCTGGGCGTCGCGGACAAGCAGACGTCGCACTTTGAAGCAGCGGCAGCGGCATTCGCAAAGTGCGCCACGGTGCAGAGCACACTGCAAGCCACTTGTAAGAGCGGCGCAGAAGACGCCAAGAAACAAAGTTCTACGCAACTGAGCGCTCCGAATTGATGAAGCGGCAGGTTGCCGGCTGCACGTACTTTTGCGATGACCAATCCTGATGAGCAACTGGAGGAGCGGCTGGGCCGAGCGTTCCGGAATCCTGAATTGCTGCAGCGCGCGCTGACGCACAGCTCGGCTATTCCGGAATTGCGAGTGGCAGACGCAGGCGATGCTCCGCCGCCGGAGAACAACGAACAGTTGGAGTTCTTGGGCGACGCCGTTTTGGATCTGTTGGCCAGTGAGTATCTGGTGGAGAAGTTTCCGAAATGGAGCGAAGGGCAACTCTCCAAGAGCCGTGCACGACTCGTGAACGCGCAGGCCCTGGAAGTGGCTGCTCGGCGACTACGTTTGGGCGAACATCTTCGCCTCGGGCGCGGTGAAGAAAAGACCGGAGGGCGGGAGAAACCGGCTTTGCTGGCCGACGCGTTCGAAGCCGTAGTGGCTGCGATCTATTTGGATGGCGGCTTGGCGGCAGCCAAAGAGATGCTGCGTCTGACACTCTTTGAGTTAGCTTTGGAGGAAGGCAGCAGCCCACTATTTGAGGCGGACCGCAAATCCGCATTGCAAGAGTTCTTACAGGGGCGCGGGAAGCCGCCTGCGGAGTATCGACTTGCAGCGGAGAGTGGGCCCGATCATCAAAAGACATTTCAAGTAGAAGTTTGGGCGGAGGGCGCTTGCTTGGCTTCGGGGCAAGGGAGCACAAAGAAGGAAGCGGAGCAGCGTGCGGCCGGCACGGCGCTTGGGCGCCTAGTGCAAACGGAAGTGAGAAGCTGACCACAAAATGATCGAAGAGACGCTAACGCAGGAAACCGCGCATCCGCAACCCGCCAGCAAGCCTGAGCGTCGGGGCGACGAAGCGACTTTTTCAGAGTACATGGAATCGTTGCTGGTCACTGTGATTCTGGCGCTTTTCGGGACGACGTTTATTGTGCAGGCGTTCAAGATCCCTTCGGCATCGATGGAGGGAACGCTGCTGATTGGCGATCATCTGCTGGTCAATAAATTCATTTTCGGAGGTCGCGGCGCCTGGTATGAGAAATTGCTGCCATACCGGCCGCTTGAGCGCGGTGACATCATCGTGTTCAAGTATCCGTTTGCAGATCATCAGCACTTTGTAAAGCGCGTGATTGGATTGCCCGGCGACCGGCTGAAAGTTGAAGATCAACGTGTATACGTGAATGGCAAGCCGCTAACCGAGCCATACGTGGTTCACGACCCGGGCGCCGGGTATGATCCGCTGAATTACGCTTTTCCGCCCATGGGTAATCAGTTGTACGCGAGTCCGGTGGTGATGGAATGGGCGCACGAAATCAAGAAATACGTTCGTGGCGAAGAGATTGTAGTTCCAGCGGGAAAGTATTTCGCGATGGGAGACAATCGCGATCACAGCTTGGACAGCCGTTACTGGGGATTTGTGGATCGTGACGCGATCATGGGCAGGCCGTTTTTGATCTACTGGTCGGTCGAAGCGAACAGCGCGGATTATGGGCAGAGCGGTTTTTTGCAGCGGCTGAAAAGCGTGGTTGACACGTTGCTGCACTTGCCACAACGCACTCGTTGGAGCCGAATGCTTCGTACCGTGCACTGAGCAGGTCCGCCCTCGCTTTGCTTCCCATTTTCTCAGCAGTCTGCGAAACTCTCGAACATCATGCACCGTGTACGCAAATGGTGGAGACTTGCGTTATTGATATTGGCGTTTTTGATCGCCGCACAAGTCGGGGCCTCTGTTCTGGCGCGCGCGCACGGCATCCATACGTACTTGATCGCGCATCTGGAGCGCGCTTTCGGAAGAACGGTGGAGGTTCGTCACTTCAACATTATCTTACTGCCCAGGCTGGTCATGGAGGCCGAGCAAGTGAGCATCGGAGAGGATCCCGCGTTCGGGAACGAATATTTTTTACGTGCCGAGCGCCTGACGGCGGGTTTGCGGTGGAGCGGTCTGCTGCGCGGCCATTTCGAGTTTGGCACTCTGTCGCTGAGCCGGCCTAGTTTGGTCCTGGTGCGCAACGAGGAAGGGGCATGGAACCTTGAGCGCTGGTTGCCGCCAGCGAAGTCCACGCTTGGGGCGGGTTCGCGATTCTATGGCCCGCGCCCGCAACAGACAGCTGCGAACCGGTTGCAGAAGATTGACATCGACGATGGTCGAATCAACTTCAAAATCGGTGATGAAAAGCTGCCGTTCGCGTTTCTCGGAGTCTCGGGCAGTGTCGAGCAAGTCTCCTCGGGTCGATGGCGGTTGCAACTGGAGGCTCAACCGTGGCGCAGCGGAGTGGAGCTACAATCGCCGGGTACGCTGATGGTGCGCGGAGACGTTGCGGGAACCTCGGCGCGTTTGCAACCCGCCGAGGTTCACGTGCACTGGGGCAAGGTGTCTCTCGCGGACCTGCTGCGATTGTTGCGCGGCCAGGACTATGGAGTGCGAGGCACTTTCTCCCTCGATGGGACGGCAAAGAGCGGCGTTGCAGGGCATGCCGTCGTTGCTCACACCGAGCCGGGTGAATGGACATTTTCCGTTCAGGCACGAACAGCGCAGATTCATCGCTGGGACCTCAGCGAACGTTCCGATAACCCCGCTGCTAACGTGAACCTGGAAGGTGGTTGGAATACGGGTATGCGCAGTATTTCCGCGGAGCGCCTGCTTGTCGAAACCAGTAAGTCCAATTTGCGGGGCAGCGCGCGCTTTGCTGCCAATGCAACGCCCGCTTGGGAGGTTCGCTTGGATTCGGCGGGAATCCAAGCGGCGGATCTGCTGGCCTGGTATCGCGCGTTCGATCCCCACGTAAACAATGGGATTATGGCAGAGCAATACTTCACCGGTGCGGCGCTGCTGCGTGGATGGCCGCTGGAAATTGGTGAGGCAGCCTTTTCGAGCGCGGGCGGGGAAGTCCGCATCCCCGGATTAAACGCATCCTTGCGAATCGGCGCTATCCAGGGCGGTCGCCAACGAACGAGCCTGAACATTGCGCCAGTTCGCATCTCTTACGTAGCGTCTGAGCGTGGTGAACCGGCCGCACTGCCAATTGGAACGACGACGAAACGACGGCTTGCCACAGATAGCAAGAGCGCTGTGAGCATCGGCCTGACACATGATTTCAGCAAACGGGCGGGAAGTCTGAGCAGCGACGGCCATGCAGAAACGGTGGAAGATTTTCTTAAGGTAATGTCCGCCCTGGGACGGCCGATGAACCGCGGCTGGGAGTTAACCGGTCCCGCTTCGGGCGTGTTGAACTATCAATGGGACAATGCGGCCGCGACGAAGGCCTGGAGCGGCCATGTTGATGTGAATAAGGGAAGGCTGCAGGTCGCCGGGTTGAATCAGCCGCTGCAATTGAACAAGGCACGGCTTGAGTGGAAGGACGGATTGCGCATCGCCAGCGTAACGGACGTGGAAGGGTTCGGGGCGACCTGGTCCGGACGGGTAACGGAAGCCGCAGCTGCAGATGCCGATGACAGCGCAAAGTGGAATTTCCAACTTCATGCGAATCATTTGGACGCGGCCGATCTCGATCGTTGGATGGGACCCCGCGCCAGGCCGGGGTGGCTACAACGTCTGCTTCCTTCCTTGCTCGGAGGAGGCACGGCAAATCCCGCGGCCAGCGAACTGTTGCAGCGCGTGAACGCGGAAGGGGAACTCAGCGTCGACGAATTTACGCTGGAGGACATCAAGCTGGAGGAGATGCGCGCGAGCGGCGCTTTGCACGATTTGCATATGGATTTGCGTCAAGCAGAAGCTCGCTGCGCTGGCGGAACATTGCGCGCCAAGTTGCGGGCTGTATTCTTGCCCAGGCCGTCTTACGATGTGACCGCGGAACTTGAACGCGTCGATCTCCGGCAAGTGCCAACTCCTGGAAACTTGACGGAACGCTTCACCGGACTCGCGTCGGGAATAGTGCATCTCACTACGCAAGGCGTGGGGCGAGAAGAACTGCTGCAGCACCTGGCTGGCAAGGGTGACCTCAAACTGCGCGATATCGAATTTCGCGGCTGGGATGTGAACGCCAGCATGGCGGAAGGGGCGCCGCACGAAGGCGCGTCACGCTGGGCCTCGGGGCAGGGTGCTTTCCTGGTGCGTGATCGCGGCATCGTTTTTCCCGGGTTGCGCCTGGATGGCTCCTCGGAAATGACTTTGCTTAAGGGCACGATGAGTTTTGCGCAGGGCTCTGATTTGACATTGCAAACGTTGATTGACGATCAAACCGGCGCAGCCCTTCCGGAACAAGGATACGTTCTGAAAATTTCGGGACCGCTGGATGTGCCGAAGGTTTCGATTGAGCGGCTGGTTGCGCGCCGCCCGGCAGATTAATCTTCCGGGTTTGTTCCGAAACAAGTGGTCGGAGACAAAGATGAAAAAATGGTTTCTGCTTATAGTTGCGACGGCATGTTTGGCGCTCTGCAGTCGTGGGCAGAAGAGTGTCACTCTGGAAGAACTCATGAGTGCGCCATTCCCTGACAATTTAACGGCTGCCAAGACGTCCAATCGCGTGGCGTGGACATTCAACCAGGAAGGGAAGCGCAACATCTGGGTCGCGGAAGCGCCATCTTTCAGCGCACGTAGGCTCACAGCTTACTCGGAAGACGACGGCCAGCCGATCTCGGAACTGAGTTTCTCGGCCGACGCGAATGCTATCGTCTATGTCCGCGGCGAAGGCAAGAATGCTAGCGGGCAATTCCCTAATCCCACCAGCAATCCTGCCGGAACGGAGCAGACCGTTTGGAGCATCGCCTGGAGCGGCGGCGAACCAAAAAAGGTGGATGCGGGCGATTCGCCGAAAATCTCCGCGCAAGGTGTCATCGCGTATGTACGCGACGGGCAAATCTGGATAGCTCCGTTGAATGGCAGCGAAAAGCCCAAGCAATTGATCGTACGCGGGCAGAATCAGATCGGAGAGTGGTCGCCTGACGGTACGCATTTGGTCTTCGTTTCCACTCGCGGCGATCACAGTTTCGTCGGTATCTATGACTCGGCCGCGAAATCCGTAAATTTTATAGCTCCCACTGTGGACACTGATAGCGATCCGGTGTGGTCTGCGGAGGGTAAGCGCATTGCATTTGTGCGCAGACCCGCCGAGCCGCGCGACGCGCCCGCGGGCTACTTCCTTCAGCCTGACAAGCCGCATCCATGGGCGATTTGGGTCGCGGACGTGTCTACAAGCAATGCCCATGAGATCTGGCACAGCAGTGCCTCACCCGAGGGTTCCTATCCCTTCATGGCCAAGGACACTGGAGGCGGCGTAATTCGCTGGGCTGCGGAGAATCGCTTGCTCGTCGCTTCGGAACAAGACGGCTGGCAGCATCTGTACTCCCTTTCGGCCGAAGGCGGAGCACCGCGCTTGCTCACGCCGGGTGACTGCGAAGTTGAGCAGTGGTCGCTGATGCCGGATCGCAAAAGCGTGTTTTTCAACTCTAATTGCGGGGATGTTGATCGGCGCCATTTGTGGATGGTGGGTGTCGGTGATGCCCGTCAATTCACTCGCGGCGAAGGAAATGAGTGGAGCCCGGTAGCGTTGAGTGACGGCCAAAGTGTCGTCTACGTTGGTTCGGATGCTAAAAATCCGGGACGACCATTCTTAAGTAAGCTGACCGCCGACCACGCTACATTCGCTATTGCGCCGGAGACTTGGCCCGCTAATTTCCCCTCACCACAACTGGTTGCACCGCAACAAGTGAGATTTAAGGCTGCGGATGGCCTTGAAATCCACGGCCAGCTTTTTCTCCCTCCGAACGCGAGCGCTAAGGAAAAGAAACCCGCGCTGGTCTTTATGCATGGCGGCCCGATCCGCCAGATGCTCCTCGGCTGGCACTACATGTACTACTACGCGAATTCCTATGCGATGAACGAGTACCTGGCCAGCCATGGCTACATCGTTCTTTCGGTCAACTATCGCAGCGGGATCGGCTACGGTCGGTCCTTCCGCGAAGCTCCGGGTCGCGCAGGCCGTGGCGCCTCCGAATACCGAGACATTGTCGCGGCCGGGAAATATCTTCAAGGGCGCGCCGACGTCGATCCTTCCCGCATCGGCTTGTGGGGAGGAAGCTACGGCGGATACCTTACCGCGCTCGGTCTGGCACGCAACTCCGATATTTTCGCCGCCGGCGTGGACTTCCATGGTGTTCACGATTGGCCAACCGACAATTGGGACGGCAAGAACATTTCTCCAGAGTTGACCAAGCTTGCCCATGAATCTTCTCCGGTGACGTCCGTTGAAACGTGGAAATCTCCGGTGCTCTTCATCCACGGTGACGACGATCGCAACGTTTACTTCGCACAGACCGTGGATCTTGTCGCCCGTTTGCGTGCCCGGGGCGTAGCTATTGAGCAACTTGTTTTCCCAGATGATGTGCACGATTTTCTGCTGCATCGCAACTGGCTCGCTGGATACAGGGCCACTAGCGATTTCTTTGATCGCCGTTTGAAAGCGCATAGCGATGCCAGCGGCGGAGACACGAAAACTAAATGATCTTCCTCATGCCTGATCCTTTGTTGAGCCGCATACCTAATCCGGCCACTCGCGCGAGCCACCCATCTGCCGTTTGCGCACTAATCGCTTTGCTCGTGGCGTCCTTTTGCGCGGCTAACGAACGGCCGGCCCCAGTTAATCTCTTTCCGCGATTAAAAGCCGGACAGACCTTCGCATACCAGATCAGCTATCACAGCGACAAACAGATCAAGACAGAAAGTAACGTCATCGTTGCCACCCCTGCCGATTCCGCCAAAATTGATGTGAACGCCTTACTATTGCTCGAAATTCTGAGTGTTCAGGCTCAGGGCGATCGCGCGGTTATTCACGCGCGAACAAAGTTCGAGGTTCTGAACTCCGATTCGCGTTTAAAGGTTCCGCAGATTGAGGCACCGGACAAGCAGGTACAAAGACAAGATCCCAAGGGAAAGTTGATTGAGTTTACGATCCTGGCGGATGGTCGCCTCAATCAAGTGAGCGGTCTCGATGCTTTATTTCCCGATCAGCAGCAAGTTTGGCAAGAGTGGGCGTCCCGGTTTCTGCTCACCGCCCAGTTTCATACGCCTAGCGTCCGAATCAGCGAAAGATGGAATTCCGTGGAAAAAGAGAGGTCTCCCTCTCCAATAGCGGGCCTTCGCTGGATACGCGAGTCTACCTACGTCCGGGATGAGCCTTGCCGCGCGGTGCAGCTAACCGTCCAAGGCAGTGTTTCTCCAGCAGATGCCGAGCCGGAAACGTGTGCTGTGATTCTCACCAATGCTTCTCTCAACCAGGATTCCAATGAAAAAAATGCCACGCCCGAGGACTTCAAAGTCCACGAACTGCGGACCGCCGGCACAGCTCGCGGCGCCAACCGGATCATCACCTATATTTCGTTGAAAACGGCCCTCCTCGTGCGTGCCACGGAAGAAGCCAGCCAGAAGATGAACGTTACGGTGGCCAAGGCCGATGGTTCTAATCGTATCCATTACGACGTAAATGCGAAAAGCCACTCGGAAGTCGTGCTCGTTGTACAGACTGCCCTAGAACCCAAAAACTCTCAGTAATCGCGGTCTGCAACGCGCGTTTCTGGGATCTAATTCGTGCTTCAGTCGAGGCTCGGCTCACCGAGGTCTGATACTTGCAGCCAGGAGTATAATGAAGGTTTCGGCTCACCTCACTGGGCCGCCAGGAGAGTCCTCCGTGCAATTTCGATTGCGCAGCAGCTACCAGCCGCGCGGCGATCAACCCGCCGCCATTGATCAACTTGTCCGCGGCATTGATGCGGGTGAGAAGCACCAGGTCCTTCTCGGGGTCACTGGTTCGGGCAAGACTTTCACGATGGCTAAGGTCATCGAAGCTGTTAATCGTCCTGCGCTCGTCCTCGCCCACAATAAAACTTTGGCCGCGCAGCTCTATCATGAATTCAAGAGTTTCTTTCCGGACAATGCCGTCGAATATTTTGTAAGCTACTACGACTTCTACCAGCCCGAAGCCTACGTTCCCTCCGCCGACGTGTACATCGAGAAAGAAGCAACCATCAACGACGAGCTCGACAAGCTGCGCATGAGCGCCACACGCTCGCTCTTCGAGCGTCGCGACGTCATCATCGTCGCTTCGGTTTCGTGTATCTACGGTCTCGGTTCGCCGGAAGCTTATTACGGCATGCTCGTCATGCTTGAGAAGGGTCAGCACACCTCGCGTGAAGCGCTGCTGCGCCGCTTCGTGGATATTCAGTACGATCGCTCTGAAGACTTGCGTCGCGGCACGTTTCGCGTTCGCGGCGACATGATCGAGATTTATCCGACTTATGAAGACAATGGTTATCGTATCGAGATGTGGGGCGAGCAGATTGACGCCCTGCGTCAAATCGATCCGCTCACCGGTGAAGTTCGCGCCGGGCAGGAAGACTTGACCCGTGTACCCATCTATCCCAAGACACACTACGTCATGCCAACCGAGCAGCGCGAGCGCGCCATTGTCACCATCTATGAAGAGCTCGAATGGTGGAAGAAAGAACTGGAGCGCGCCGGAAAGTTTGTGGAAGCGCAACGCCTGACCCAGCGGACGCTTTTTGATATCGAGATGATGCGCACCATAGGCTATTGTCACGGCGTCGAAAATTATTCGCGCCATCTCAGCGGCCGATTGCCAGGCGAAGCTCCACCGACATTACTTGATTACGTTCCGCAGGATTATTTGCTCTTCGTTGATGAGTCGCACCAAACTATTCCGCAAGTCCGTGGCATGCACGCCGGCGACCGTTCCCGTAAGGAAACTCTGGTGAACTACGGTTTTCGCATGCCTTCTGCATTGGACAATCGTCCACTTACGTTTGAAGAATTCGAACATCGAGTGAACCAGGTCCTATATGTATCTGCGACCCCCGGGCCGTACGAACTCACGAAATCGGGCGGTGGCTTCATCGAGCAAGTGATTCGTCCGACCGGCCTTGTCGACCCCGAAGTCGAGATACGTCCGGTCAAAGGTCAGGTCGACGACCTACTGGAGGAAATCCGCGTACGTGCCGAGCGCAACGAGCGCGTGCTGGTCACCACTTTGACCAAGCGCATGGCGGAGGATCTCTCCGAGTATTTCACTGAGATCGGCGTACGCTGCCGGTATCTCCATTCCGAAGTCGAAACTCTCGACCGCATTAAGATTCTTCGCGACCTTCGCCGCGGTGAATTCGACGTCTTAATTGGCATCAACCTACTGCGTGAGGGGCTGGACCTGCCCGAAGTTTCGCTCGTCGCAATTTTAGACGCTGATAAGGAAGGCTATCTGCGTAGCGCCACATCGCTCATTCAAACCATGGGTCGCTGCGCACGCCACATATCCGGGCGCGCCATTCTCTATGCGGATACGCGCACAGGTTCGATGAATCAAGCCATCAGCGAGACCAACCGCCGGCGCGAGAAGCAGCTGGCTTACAACCAAGAAAACAACATCACGCCTGAATCGATCGTGAAGTCTGTGGACATGGAACTTGCGCGCATCGTCGAAGCCGACTATGTCACCATACCTATCGATGAGGCCGCCCTTGACACCGCTACTGCGAGTGTCAAAAGCGAACAGCAGCTCGCCGAGTTGCTAAAGCAGCTCGAAGGGCAAATGCGCGAAGCGGCCAAGAAATTCGAGTTCGAGAAAGCCGCTCAACTTCGCGATCGCATTCGCAGCCTCAAACAGCGCGACCTAGCGGGCTTGTATTCCACGGAGAAGGCGTCCGCGGCATCGTAATGCCGATGTGAAGGGTCGAAAGCGTTACACGACGCCGCGTTTAAGTTCGTCTAGTGGATAAAACGTATCCCTCCAAGTCACACCGCCCTGCCACAACGTAACCACTGTGGAACGCAGCAGCATGTAGCAAAACAGCACCGCGCCAATCGGATGCGTCAGCGCATACAGCGGCGAGACGCGCATGACCACATTCACGCCAACGTGAAACCCCAGCGCGATCACCACCGCAGCGACCGCAAGAACCCGAATCCACCCATGGCTCACAAAAATTGCAATGAACGGCGCCACATTTAGCAACAACATCCCGATTGCCGCGAGCAGCACCAGCCCCACGTTGTAGCCCAGCGCTGCGAAGAAATTCTTAGTCACGCCGCGTACTAAATTCCCCAAGCCCGCGTGCCAGCGGACTACTACCGCTTCTTGCGCAAGCCCTACCGAGCTCCGGAACCCGGCTTGCTTCACGATTTTTCCGAGTTTCATATCATCCACAACTTCCATCGCTAACCGCCGGTGCATCCCCGCTGCCTCATAGGCTGACCGCCTGAGTAATTGGAAGGCACCCACGCCCACATAGGTCCAGGAGTCAGGATTAGTCACGCGGTAAGGATCGGTCGCGACGTGAAACGTCAGGCCGAAAAACGTGATCAGCACCTTTTCCCAGAAACCCTCCATTTCCACGTCGCCAAACAACGTCAGGTGATCGAGCGCGCGCTCGTTCATCAGGCTCACCGAGCGCCGTACTACCTCAGGCGCAAATCGCACGTCCGCGTCCGTGAACAGTAGCCACTCGCCCGTGGAGCGCTCGTAGCCAGTTTGCAACGCATGCGTTTTCCCCAGCCAACCTGCAGGAAGGGAATCGACGTGGGCAACGCGAATGCGCTCGTGTTCTAGCGCAAATTCATCCAAGATTTTCCCTGTGCGATCTTGCGAGCGGTCATTCACAGCGATGATTTCAAGGTTTGGATAATCAATGGCCGTAAGCGTCGCGAGTGCCGGGGGCAGTTTTTCCTCTTCATCTCGCGCGGCAAAAATCAGGGAAATGCGCCGGCAGTCGCGATCTGCAGCGGGAGGGAAATCTTTAATCCACGGAAGACGGAGCGCGCCATACGCCACACGCAACCCGCGAAAAGCCCAGAACAATGCGATCAGACCAAACAGAACCAATCCAGCTATGTGCTCGACTTTTGCTGTTGCGATTGGTGTCAAAGGCTCCCCTCGGTTATCCTAAGCATTACACAAAAACAACGCCGCTTTTCGCGGGATTCAGGGAGCTGCCGCAGTGAATATACCCATCGAAGCGACCACGCTTACTAATGGACTCAAAGTGGTCGTCGCACCAGATACCACCGCACCCGTAGTCACTGTGGGCGTCTACTACAAAATAGGATTCCGCCTGGAACCGCAAGGTCGAAGCGGCTTCGCGCATCTTTTCGAGCACATGATGTTCCAGGGCTCGGCGCATGCCCCCAAGATGCAGCACATCAAGCTCATCAATTCCAGCGGCGGCACTCTCAACGGCTCAACTCACTACGATGTCACCAACTATTTCGAGTCTGTGCCTTCGAACGCTCTCGAGCGTGTTCTCTGGCTCGAAGCAGATCGCATGCGCGCCCTAAAAGTGGATGACGAGAACCTTCGCAACCAGCGCGACGTCGTGAAAGAAGAAGTTCGCGTCAATGTGTTGAACCAGCCTTATGGCGGATTCCCCTGGCTCGATCTTCCTCCTGTCGCCTTCCGTAACTGGGCCAACGCTCACAATTTTTATGGCGATTTTGCCGATCTGGATGCCGCCAGCCTCGCAGATGTGCAATCCTTCTTCAAGACTTACTACGCACCGAACAACGCCGTACTGCTAATTCTCGGTGACGTGAAGCCCGACGAAGGCCTCGCGCTTGCCAAAAAATATTTCGGCGACATACCTGCCGGGGCTGCACCTCCATTTGCCGATCCGCGCGAACCAGAACAGGTGGAGGAGCGCCGCGGCGAAGTCGAAGAAAAGTTCGGCACCCTGCCTGCCATGGCGATCGGTTATACCGTTCCTCCGCGCCGCACCAGCGAATGGTATGCGATGACCCTGCTTGATCAGGCGCTTCACGGAGGCCGCGCTGGCCGCATGTATCGCCATCTCGTCCTTGAAAAGCAGGTCGCCGTCGAAGTCGATGGCTGCATTGACGATGTCTTCGGCTACAACGGGCCAACGCAAATGGTGACGAAGATTCTGCACAAGCCCGAGTATTCCAGTGACGCAACCCTCGCCGAATTTGATTCCGTCATTCGCGAGGTCGAGCAAAACGGCATTTCGCAAGATGAGCTCGACCAGCTCAAAGTCAAATTCCGCTCCGACTATTATTCGACCCTGGAAGGCGGCCGCGGCGGCATGCCTCGCTATGGGCTCATGCATCTCCTCGCCTGCTTTTCGCTGTTCGACAACGAGCCGCAGCTTGTCAATAGCATCCTTGACGGCTTTCTCGCGGTGAGGCGCGAGGACATCCAGGCAGTCGCGAAGAAGTACCTGCGCAGTGACAAGCGCGCCATCGTTTTCCGTCGCCCACCAAATACCAGCGTTCCCTCCAACGTCGGCGCAAGAGAGGCGGCATAATGGCCACACGCGCCGCTGCCGAAATCGCAAGTTCTATTCCGCCGCTTTCCGGGGAGCGTCAAGTCACTTGGCCCAAGCGCACGAAAGCTCGCCTTGCCAACGGGCTCGAAGTCGTCCTCGCCGAATCCCACACGGTTCCCAAATTTCACGGCGAGCTCTTTTTGCGCTCCGGCAACGCGGCGGCGATCCAACGTGGACCCGGGCTCGCCGAAATGACTGCCTCCGTTCTGCGCACCGGAACGGCGAAACGCGCGAGCCGTCAAATTGAAGAGGACCTCCGCCGCCTTGGCGCTGATCTCTCCTCCCACGCCGGAGCCGACAATAGCGCCGTTGCATTCGCTGGCCTCTCTGAGCTTGCCGAGCCACTTCTGCAACTGGTCAACGAGCTTGCGCGCGAAGCTGCGTTCCCCGAGCCCGAGTTCGAACGCGAACGCCGTCAAAAGCTTGAAGAAGTAAAGTTAGACCGCACCCAGCCCGGCTTCCTTGCCAGTGAGCGCCTGCGAAAAGTTCTTTTCGGCGCGCACCCGTACGCGCAAGTGGCACCTACAGAACAACAAGTCGCCTCTTACAAGCGCGACGATCTGGTCTCCATTTATAGGGATTTCTACACGCCGCAAAACGCACTCCTGCTGATGGTCGGCGATTTTGACTCCGCATCTATGCTCGAAACTGTCGAGAAAGTTTTTGGCGGATGGAGCGGTAACAAGCCTACGATCCCGCCGTCACCGGAACCGGGAAAGCCCCGCGGACGCCGTGTTCATCTGGTGCACGTTCCCGGCGCGGTGCAAACGCAAATTCTCGCCGGCTGCCATGCCATTACCCGCAAGCATCCGAATTGGATAAAGCTCGGCTTGACTAACAGCATATACGGCGGTGCCTTCAATTCGCGTCTGGTGATGAATATTCGCGAAGACAAGGGCTACACCTACAGCCCGCGCAGCAGCGTCAATCCGTTGCGTGAATACGGCTATTTCTCCGTTTCCGCCGCGGTTCGCAATGACGTCGTCGCCGCTTCGCTTACTGAAATGTTCTATGAGCTAGATAAACTCCGTGCTCTTCCAGTTCCTGAGCCTGAATTGGCCGACGCCCGCAACTACGTCAGTGGCGTCTTCTCGCTCGGTCTCGCCACGCAAGATGGCCTGCTCTCGCAATTAGCCACCGTCGCGCTCAACGAGCTCCCCGACGATTACCTCGAAACCTATCGCGAAAAAGTTCGGGCACTCACGCCGCCTGATTTGCTCGCCACGGCGCGCAAATATTTCGACTCCTCCAACATCCAAATTGTGGTCGTCGGCGATCGGACGCAAATCGAGCCGCAAGCGGCTCTCTTCGGCGACCTCGAGGTCTACGACGCCCAAGGGAAACATTTGAGCTAATTATCATTGTTATTTACTTTGCAGTTTATATTTGTTAGCATCCCGCTGCTATGGACTGCCGCAGACCAATGACGCGGTTATTTTTCGCCCTTATGATGTTCTGCTTTGTCGTGGAAGGAATCTCGGCCGCAACAAAGAAGCCGCCCCTCAAGCCAATCAACATCAACACGGCAAACTCTGAAGAGCTCCAGCAAGTCCCCGGGATTGGTCCTGCAACCGCGGAAAAAATCCTACAAATGCGGAAGTCCTACGGCGCCTTCAAAAGCGTTGATGACTTGCTCTCCATCCGCGGCATCGGTAAGAAACGCCTCGAGAAAATGCGCAAATTCCTCACCGTCAGCAAGGCGACGGCATTGAACAGAACCTCGCGGCCGTCGGTTTCCGCAAATCCTTCGAAAAAGCCGGACGCGATATCTTCAGCTCCGCAATCTACGGAATCCGAAGATCCACCAATCTAATCGTGTCGGCAGTGTATGAATAATGCAGTGAAAAAAAAGCCGTAGCGGGGATTCGTTAAATGTTCTGATGAGTCTCGCGCCGCGCCTCAACTCGCAGCGGAACTTGATCGGCAATGCGGATCCCGTAACCTTCCAGCGCCACCACCTTCTTGGGATGATTTGTAAGTACCCGAATATCCTTCAGCCCCAGATCGATCAGGATCTGCGCGCCAATCCCGCTCTCGTGCTGCACCATGCGCTGACGCGCCGGCTCGCGATCAAGTTGTCCGCGCGAGTGCAGGTGAATCTGCGGCAGCACCCCCGGCTCGTCCGATTGCTCAATACCAAAACCGCGCCCGGTGTGATGTAGATACAAGAACACGCCGCGGCCCTCTTTAGCAATCGCATCCAGCGAGCGCGCAACCAACTCCGAGCAATCGCACGTGATCGACCCAAAAACATCGCCGGTCAAACAATGGGAATGCACGCGCACCAGCGGTGCGCCTCCGCTTTCCAGATCTCCGCGCACCAGCGCCACGTGCTGGTCGTGGTCGACGTCACTCGAATACGCGATCATACGGAAGTCGCCAAAACGCGTCGGCAGAATGGCTTCTGCGACCCGCCGGACATAGCGCTCGTGTTGCATTCGATAGCGAATCAAATCCGCCACCGTCAGCATCTTCAAATTGTGCTGCTTGCAGAACTCCACCAACTGCGGCACCCGCGACATCGTGCCGTCTTCATTCATGATTTCGCAAATTACCCCTGCGGGAGTCAGGCCAGCAATGCGCGCCAAATCCACGCTAGCTTCGGTTTGTCCTGCGCGCACCAGCACTCCGCCATTTCTCGCTCGCAGCGGAAAGATATGCCCTGGCCGCGCCAAATCCTGCGGCTTCGTCTTGGCATCGACGGCAGTGAGAATCGTTACCGCACGGTCGGAAGCGCTGATCCCGGTAGTAACGCCTATCCGGCCATCTATGGCCTCGCAAAACGCAGTCCCATGCACGGAAGTATTAATTGGCGACATCAGCGGCAGGTGCAGCTCATCGCAGCGTTCCTCGGTCAGCGGCAAGCAAATCAGGCCCCGCGCGTATTTCGCCATGAAGTTGATGGCTTCCGGCGTAATCTTTTCAGCCGCCATGGCCAGATCGCCTTCATTTTCGCGGTCCTCATCATCGATAAGGACAATCATCCGCCCTTGCCGAATGTCCTCCACGGCCTCTTCGACGGTCGCAAATTCAGCGCTCATATCTCTCATCTTACCGAATATACCATTGGTGCGTCTTGACGCGCAGAGACAGAGATGCGGCAGCCCCGGTTGGGAAAACTTAAAAGTACGCTAGAATTAGAGTCTCGCATGTCGGGGCGTAGCGCAGCCTGGTAGCGCGCCTGCCTTGGGCGCAGGAGGTCCCGAGTTCAAATCTCGGCGCCCCGACCAATTTATGTTTTTTGTTTCCCATCACTTAGAGACGCCTGCATTTTTGTTGAAGCCCTTGTGAATTTCTCATAGGCAGGAGGTCGGTTTTTGCAAATCATTCAATCTCCATGACTTCGCTGTACTGTGAGCAGGCAAGAATTCAAGAAGGCAGGAGTGCCATTCAGAAATTATTGAATCGACACAACTTAAAAAGAGCTCATGGGGCGGGTGAGGGGAAAACTGGGGGGATCTTCTGCACTTTTCGTTCATCATTCTGGTCAAAGACACAGCGATGGGTCAGGTGCTAGGAAGTTCAGGAAGTTCGGTCCGCCGAATGAGGCTTGGCGTGAGAGCAGTTCAACCCTTCGGTTAACAGACATCTATTTTACTTAATCACATTTTGCCGGACCGGAGTAAGCGTCTGGTCTGAACCGTCTGGACGAAGTGTGAGTGTATAGCGATGATGGCCTTTGTGGACACATCGGGAAGTGTCCACGAGGGAATAGATGGACACTTCCGAGCGAACCGCTGTTGAGACACCCAAACAGATCACAAGGCGACGACGATCGGTCGAAGAGAAGCACCGAATCGTCGAAGAGACGTTAGAGGCTGGTGCCTCAGTGGCGCGCGTAGCACGCCGGCATGCGGTCAACGCCAACCAGGTTTTTTACTGGCGCAAGAAGTACCGTGAAGGACGGCTGGGTAAAGTCTTGTCGAGCAACCTTCTACCTGTAACTGTCTCAGAGATTCCGTCGAATAAATCTGGACAAGTTCGTTGTGCGACCACGCGATGCACTTCGGGGACGATGGAGATCAAGCTTCCGAAAGGACAACTTCGCGTGACGGGGAGTAATCGAAGCAGAAGCGCTGCGTATCGTGCTGGAGCATTTGCTCGCATGATCGGGTTGCCGGCGGGAACGCGTATCTGGATC
>WNEZ01001698.1_pt1 | contig 20822 bp, 19 predicted proteins | sample 5400521 | NCBI WGS metagenome assembly WNEZ01 (sample SAMN13153339, study PRJNA577476) | soil metagenome | isolation source: 120 cm saprolite under Douglas fir tree site 2 hole 1 replicate 1 | place: USA:California | collected 2015-04-18 | reverse complement strand
CAATGATCGTGCCGTCTCCCGACAGCGGTTGATACACGAAATGAAAGGCATCGGCTGTGTCGTAAATCTGCGCACCCGCACCCTTCACCGTGAACACGCCACTCGCGTAACTCGCATTTCCCGCTACGCCCACCGAGCCGATATCCCCGTCGGTCCAAACCGGAGGAAGTGTCGGGATCGTCAAGGCCTGGACCGTGAGGAAAACCGTGGTGGTATTCGTCAAGCTGCCCGAAGTGCCCGTGATGGTTACCGTGACCGTTCCTGTAGTCGCGGTGCCATTGGCTGTCAGCGTCAACGTGCTGGTGCTCGCCGTGCTATTGGGGTTGAAAGACGCCGTCACCCCGCTGGGCAGACCGGATGCCGACAAGCTGACGCTGCTATTGAAGCCGTTTTGAGGAGTGACCGTGATCGTGCTCGCCCCACTGGCTCCCTGCGCAATCGTTAAGGTGTTTGGAGATGCGGAAAGTGTGAAGCTCGGCGGAGCGGCCACGGTAAGTGAAATGGTCGTCGCATTCGACAAGTTGCCCGACGCACCTGTGACGATCAGCGCGACCGTTCCTGTCGCCGCGGTGCTGCTGGCCGTCAGCGTTAACCTGCAGGTGCTTGTTGTGCTGCCGGGGTTGAACGACGCCGTCACTCCGCTGGGCATACCGGATGCCGACAAACTGACGCTGCCATTGAAACCGTTTTGAGGAGTGACCGTGATCGTGCTAGTGCCGTTCGTTCCCTGCATGATGCTCAGACTGCTCGGCGAGGTCGAGAGGGAGAAGTTCCCTGTGGGGTTCATGACCAGGGAAATGGTGGTCTGGTTCCTCAAAGTGCCGGACGAACCCGTCACGGTTACGGTAACCGTGCCGATCGCGGCTGTGGCGCTTGAAGTAAGCGTCAATGCGCTCGTGCTCGCGGTGCTGCTGGGATTGAAAGACGCCGTCACGCCGCTCGGCAGACCGGATACCGACAAGCTGACGTTTCCGGCGAAACTATTTTCCGGAGTGACGGTGATCGTGCTCGTGCCGCTGGCTCCCTGGGTGATCGTTACGCTGGTCGGCGAGGCTGACAGTGAAAAATTCGGCCCAGAGCCAGGCCAGTTGTTCACCAGATTGGCGGCGTTGACGCTACCGATTCCTGTGGCGAAGTCCCAGCCGGTCGTGGTGCCATATGCCGGGTTGAACGAGTTATTAGGTGTCGAAAGTACGCCCACTGAGCCATCGGCCAAGTAGCAACTCGCGCTACCAATGCAGTCCACGTCCATGTCGCCGAAGGTTACGTCGTAGTAAATACAGCTATTGGAAACAGCATTGCCATTGGACGAGTTACAAGAACTGCTGCCACTCGAACCATATTCGTTGGCAGCGAGTTGATAATAGACGGGATTGGGATTGCCCTGGGGCCCGCCCGCCTTCTGATTTACGAGCGCCTGAATTCCGGCCATGATGGGCGACGCGAAAGATGTACCACCCGCACCGGACCAGCCACTAGGAGCACCTGTGCAGGCAGCTCCGCCATTTGCCGTGTCAGACCAGCAAAAAACATAGAAGTGTCCCCAGAGACCGTCAGCGGCGAAAACGGAGACGTCTGGCGTGTCGCGAACGCTGTCGTTTGGATTGCCGAGGACAGACTGCCACGAGGGCTTGGGCCATCCTTGGCAGCTCCCACTCACGATACCGCTATTGGCTGGAGACGGAGTTCCAGTCGCGCAGCCGCTTGGGCCGCCACCGCCGGCAACCGTGCTCAGGAGAAGTGAGCCGAAACTGGGGTCGTTGCACAGGCTGGTCGAGCCGTAAGTCAGGCTATGGCCTTCGTAGTTCGAGAGTAGCGCACCCGCGCACGAGTTGTTCCAGGGAGTTTCCGGAATGTAAGAAATCGCGGAACCGAAAGTCGACGTGTTGCTCGCCTTCCAATAAGTAGCGTTGGTGCCGGAATAGGTGTCACTGAAGTCCGTGCCACCCACGGCCACGTTGTACGGCGTGGACGCGAAAGCGTTGACGCCGATGCCGTGCGTTGCTTCTGAAGCACTGTTGTCGCAGCCTGCGGCACCGCTATCGCCCGCGGCCACAAATACAGAGACGCCCTCCGTTACCGCCTGCTGATAGGCCGACCTGTAAGCCGCGTTGGCGGCCGCGCCGTTCACCGTTTCGCACTGGCCGTAGCTTATGCTCATGATGGCCGGGGGCTGGCTGCTGGCGTTAATAAGATTTTGTACGGCAATCAAGCCGCCGAATGTCGCGCCACTATCCGCACAAGTCGCCATCACGATGGCCGCGTTCGGCGCGGCGGCGCTGGCCCAAGGCCGAGTGTCGAACGAAAGGTATTCCAGTCAGAATTCCTGAACACGTTGGTGTCTTCGATGACTACAATCGTCTGGCCCTGCCCCGAATAGCCCGCACTAAAAAGAGGGTTCAAGTTGTAAATGGTCGCCAGGTCCGCAGGCACGACCGCATAATTGTTGCCGCCAAAGCTGTCCGCAAATGTGTACTGGGCTTGCGGCTTATGCATCCTGTACATCGCGTGGGGTCGGAAGTCGTGTAAAGAGACGATTCCAGACACTGCGGTCGCGAGCGCGGCGGGGATCCGAGGATCGCTAATGTTGGCAATGTGCTTCTCGCCTTTGACTTCAAGATGACGGATCTCCGTTTGGAAGGCTTCGCTCACCTGGCCGGCCGTTCCTGAAAAATCAATAACCATCCCGCTGGGATAGATCACGTTGACCTTGAAGCCGTGCGACTGCAACCACAGACTGATGGCCTCAAGGTCTTGGTTCGCTAAACCGAATCTCTCTCCAAATTCTTGCGCTGTGATCCACCGGTGGAAGTTTAGGGATCCTTCTGTCTGCTGCTCGTCAATGAACTCTTGGAGCGCTTGTTCTTGCTCGGGGGGGCGCTTCAATTGCAGGAACATGTGTTCCATCGGAAAATTGTCTGCGACCGCACCACGGTCATTCCCAGCCTTTGATTCGGGACGCGTGTTGCCGGCGAGATGGACGCGATGGCTTTCGTCAATTTTCTCCGTGATGAGGACGCGCGAATGCCGTCCCGAATCAATCCCTTGGGCATACGTGAGGTGGGAGCTGCATGCGAACGCCAAGACACCTAGAAAGAAGGAGGCGAAACCCATTTGGCGGGGCATGGGCGTCCTTTCACCAAGAAAAGCTTGCCCCCAAACAGGGGGAAGGAAATTATGCCCGCGGCCTAAGAATTGCCTACCGCGCTGTTCGTCGGGAAGCGAGAGCCCAAGTCCTCATCACTGAGGACTGCTGACGCAACGCGCTACTCAACTCCGCGGATACCAAGGATTCAGGGACCGCGCTGTATGCAAGACTAATAATCCAAAAAAGAGCAGAAATCAACGGTCGAACGGACAGGATTGGGACAGGAGACTGGTGGGTCTTATGGTCCTGTTTCGGGCTCAAGGATTCGTTCGAGCGCCGTCGTGCATGGTACCGATTGCATCGCCGAATGGGCCCTGACGCTCGCTTCCCCACATAAGGCCGTCAATGGCATAACTGCGGACATAGTCTTCGGTCAGCGCCTGCCAAAACGCCTGCACCTCGGGGTTATGAAAACAAAGCGTGCTCGCTTTTTTGCCCGACAGCGTCACCTCTTGCAAGCGGTCAATGCCCTCCAGATCGCGGCGAAAGACATCTTCAAACCAACAGAAGACCTTCATGCGCCGCGACTGTGCTTGGGGTAGAACGCTGGCGAGAACGTCGAACCCGGGATGGTCGGGGGCCTCGATCTTTTTCAAGGTAGTGTGCGCGTAGTACTTCTCGTGTGTGCGGGCAAAATTGCCGCCGTGAAATTCAGCATCGTATTCCTGCTTGCCATAATCCGGTAATGGTTGGCCGGGAACTTGGCGGCCGGCAATGCCGCGGCCATAACTGAAGCTCGCGATAAACAGGGCGTTGATGTTGGCATCTCGCTGAAAGCGATCCAAAACAGACTCAACCTCTTCGTCGACAAAGGATACGGCTCCCACCTGGATGCCAATTGTTCGGCTGGTGGCTTGCGACTGTAGCGGGAAACTCGAAGCAATACTCACAGCCCCTATTAATTTTGCAAATTCTCGTCTGGAGAGTTCACTCATCGTGTCACCACGCCGATCGAGTGCAAGAACGGCTTTGAATGGTCACGCAAACGCCCAGCCCCGCTTTCGGTCTTCTTGCACCGATATGGCGGAAAAAGTCTACATCACAGACGTGAGAGCAGGAAATCGGGGGTGAGTGAAGCGCATGGCTTCCAAGACAGCATTGCTGACGAGTGGGAAGTTACGGCTAAGTGATGTAGGAGAAGACTTCAGGCAGCGGCTGAGGAACCGGCACCTCGAAGAACCTGGCAGGCTCTCGGATGAATGATGGTTTGGCCGCGCGCGAGGCTAGAAAGATGGCCATCCGTTCCAGGCCATCACTGGTCCAATCCCACAAAAATCGTACGGGATGTCCCACCATCATAATTACGCGGCTATTCTCCCCTTTTTGCGTTTCCGGGATTCTCTCTCTCCAAAAACCATTTTGCCAACCATTGGGCTCTTCCAATTTGGCTCCGTTCATGGCTATAATAGCCATGAGGAAGGAGCAGCCAAATGCGCAGTGTGAATGTGGCGGAACTGAAGAACCGGCTGAGCAAGTATCTTACATTCGCCAAAGCAGGCGAAGAAGTGGTGATCCGAGACCGTAATCTCCCGGTGGCCAAACTGGTTCCGTTTTCAGCGGAAGGTGCCGACGATCAGGAACTCGTATTGGTTGCGGCGGGAAAATTGCGTCTCCCCCAGGTGCGACTCGATGTAAAGGAACTCTTGAAGATTCCAACGGGGAGCGTTGAAGGGAACAAGGCGATTCAAGCCGTTCTCGCCGACAGAGAAGAAGAACTGTGAAGAAAACGACCGCGTTCTGGGATGCCAGCGCGCTAGTTCCCTTGTGTGTTCACGAGGCCACGAGTCGTCATGCTCAGTCCCATCTGAGGAGATTTGCGCCCGCAGTTTGGTGGGGAAGCCTCGTAGAAGTCCACAGTGCTATTTGCCGCCTCCATCGCGATAAGGAGATAACCGATCTCGACAAACAAGGTGCGGTGGCACGCCTGCGTTTCCTAAACCGTGGGTGGAGGGAAATTCTTCCCAACGATCAGGTCCGTGATTTGGCGACGCAGTTGTTGGATAGGCATTCCTTGCGGGCGGCCGATAGCCTACAACTTGCCGCGTCCTTGATCTGGTGCGAACAACGTCCGTCCAGGAGGAGCTTCATCTGCGGGGACCGGCGATTGGCCAAGGCCGCAGAGTTAGCTGGATTCTCAGTTCTCGAACTTTCAAGCGTTGTTCCCTGAACGAAATATCACGCCTTGTCTTTAGCACTTCCTGCTCAGACCTTGCGGCAGGAGATAGCTCTTCCATGCTGTGGTCTGGGATTTGTCGATGACAACATCGAGTTGTGTTCTTCAACCGGCGATCCAGTCGGACGATACGCTTGCGAGATCGTCAGCGGCTAGTGAAATAACCGCCCGTGCTCTTCAGAGAACCTGTATTCCTAGGCGCGGGACCAACGACCTCTACACTGATAAGGGCGAGGTCGGTGGTTCAAGTCCACCCAGGCCCACCATTTGTTTCAGTAGGTTAGGGTGTTGTCCCACGAATCCGAACCAACAATCCAGCCCACACTTCACTGCACCATATGCGTATCCACTCCTAACGCCGTCAGATATTCCCCCTGCGCCGCCAGTGTTTCATCGCTGTCGTCCTGCGTGTACAGATCGAGGGTCGTGTGAATTCTTTGAATCACGCAGGATGCCCTGCACGGTTTTCGGCTCGACTTTCGTCTTGTTCACCAGCCAGTTGCTTAAGCTGTGAGTTTCCGTTAGAAGTTTGAGAATGACGTAACCGGAAGGCACGATGACCACGCCAGTGATCTGTCCAGCACGAATTCCCTTCAAGGCTTCGCGCAACTCTGGCCGTAGAGTTGACGGATCAACGAGGCCGGTGTATCCGCCTTCCGATGCGTTTGGATCAATCGATTCGGACTTGGCGATCCCGGCAAAATCCTCGCCCTTCATGAGACGCTTCAAAATCTGCTGCGCCTTGCCTGGCGAATCCACAACAATTACCTGCAGATTGAGCATGCCGACAGAAGTGTCCTGCGAAGGAAACGCCAGAGAAGCGGGAAAAACAAGACCAATTGCGAGCAAACCGGCAAGCCAAAATACAAAACTCTTAAAGTTCGATCCGTCAAAGATCATCGGCAAACCAAAAGGATGCTTGCGCTACGCAGCAAGTGGCTCGAGCGAATTCGAACATGAGGCTCAACGTGGTAGTGGGCCCACGCAACTTGGTTAAGCAAATCAGGTGCGACTTGGAGTTATAAAAGAACGCTGGCAGACCCGGCAGCTATGTTATTGATTTCACAGTCGTCCGGAGTTTTGGCGAGGGACTGCGGAAATGGGATGAGCGTAGGTGTAATATAGTGGGCGAACCGCAACTTCGCAGCCCGTAGAGGGCCCGAGGAGAGTAAGTGGTGCTGAATCAGCGCGGTCGAAGACTTATATCACTTCTCGACGGAGGCGTTTCATGCTTGCTTGGGGGATGGCTATGCCTGAGCCTCTTCGCCGCTGCTCAGTCTGGCAAAGCAAAGTCGACTCCTGTTCCAGAAGAAAACGCCAAAAAGCTCTCCTTTAATGACACCATCCAACCAATTTTGTCGGAAAACTGTTATGCATGCCATGGTCCGGATCCGGGAGGGCGGAAAGCGGGCCTGCGGCTGGACCGCGGAGAATTTGCTTTTGCACCTCATCAGGATTCTCACGAGAAGTATGGGCCGGCAATTATTCCCGGCAACCCGGACAAAAGCCCGCTGGTCGACCGGATCGAAACGAAGAATGCGAAGGATCGCATGCCGCCACCGGAGTCGCACAAGATATTAAAGCCGGAGCAGATCGCACTGCTGAGAGAGTGGGTGAAACAGGGGGCACAGTACGAGGAGCTCTGGTCATTCCTTCCGCTAAAGCATCAGGCGATTCCTGCGGTAACCCACGGTGGATGGGTGCGGAACGCAATCGACAACTTCGTGTTGGCGCGGCTGGAAAAAGTAGGATTGACACCTTCTCCTGAAGGGGATCGGCGGAGCTTGATCCGGCGGGTGACTTATGACTTGACAGGGTTGCCGCCGACCCCGGAGGAAGTGGAAGTGTTCGTGGCCGATTCCGCGCCCGATGCATATGAGAAGGCTGTCGAGCAGTTGCTGTCCAGTTCTCGCTACGGGGAGCATCGAGCGCACTATTGGCTGGACGTAGCTCGGTATGGCGACACGCACGGCCTGCATCTGGATAATTTCAGGAGTATCTGGGCGTACCGCGACTATGTGATCCGGGCGTACAACCAGAACAAGCCTTTTGATCAGTTTGTGCGGGAGCAACTTGCAGGAGACATGCTACCGGTGGAAACCCTTGATACCTTGACGGCCTCGGCATACCTGCGCGCCGGAATCAGCAGCGGTGAAGGCGGCACGCTGATTGAAGAGTTGCGGGTCAACAACAAGAGAGAACGGACGGAGGCATATGGCGCGGCGTTTCTTGGATTAACGGTGGGCTGCGCGAACTGCCATGACCACAAGTTTGATCCCATCACGCAAAAAGATTTCTACCGGCTGACCGCCTTCTTTAACAATCTGACAGAAGTCCCGTCGAACGATGATCGCAATGACTGGCCGCCTTTTCTTCGGCTTCCGAAAATAGAGAACCGCGAAGCTTACGAGCAAGCCCTGGCGAAACGGTCGGAACTCGAGCGGCAACTGGCGCTTCGCCGCGAACAGGCTCGCGAACTGATTGCTGCGTGGATTGGCCAGCCAGTGCACACTGCAATCGCAGTTCCTGTAAGTTCGGAAGGCCTCGCGGTGAGGTTACGCTTCGACGAGCAAAATGGATCGACGTTCGTCGATTCAGCGCCAGGCACATCGCAAAAACATATTTCGGCAACGGGAGCTCCGGTAGTCTGGGGCGAAGGCACCTGGTTCTGGCCGTATATGCGTATGGAAATCAGCACCAGGCTGGAATTGCCGAATGCCGGTGATGTAGAGGCAAATCAGGCGTTCAGTGTGGGAACGTGGCTGCGACCCCATTTACGATCGCTGGAAGCGAAAGACGAAGAAAAGCCTGCGGGAGTCATTCTGTCCGCCACGGATGCGGGACAAAAGCAGCGCGGCTGGCAACTGAGAGTGAGCAAGGGCAAGCTTGGATTCGTTCTGGCGCACGAAATGCCGGATAACGCTATTCAAGTGGAGACAAAGCAGAGAATGTTAACGGTTGGCCGCTGGAATCACATACTGGCTACCTATGACGGCTCAGGAAAGGCCGCAGGTGTCACGCTGTATGTAGACGGACGACTGCAGGAGCTGGCAATCACCAAGGATTCTCTGCAAGGAAGCACGCACACCAGCGCGCCTCTGGAATTTGGCCGCACGTATCCGGACGCGGATCCCTTGCGCCAGTCCGCCTTTCAGGATTTCCGGTTCTTCCAGCGGGCACTCTCGGCGCGGGAAGCGGCACGACTTCCCATCGAGGATTATGTAGCGGAAATCGTGCAAAAACCGATGTCGGGTTGGTCGGAAGATGAATTTCATACGGTTAGCGAGTTTTACTTTGCGCAGCGCGATGAAGCGACTCAAAAGCTCAACGCCCAGATCGCGCCTTTGAATGAAGAACTGGATCGACTTTCGAAAGATGGCGCGATCACTCTGGTGAGTGAAGAAGGGCCGGGGCTACCCTACGCAGACGTACTGGCACGTGGAGCGTTCGGGGCCCGGACGGAGCGCGTAAGGCCCGGAGTGCCGCACTTTTTGCCGGCGCTTCCTGCGAATGCGCCGCTTGACCGGCGGGGCCTGGCGGAGTGGACAGTCAGCGCCTCAAATCCACTGACGGCCAGAGTGACCGTCAATCGGATGTGGTCGGAGATTTTTGGCACAGGCCTAGTCGAGACTACAGAGGATTTTGGAGTGATGGGTGGGCGGCCCAGCCATCCGGAACTGCTTGATTGGCTGGCGCTAGATTTTCGCGAGAACGGCTGGGACGTAAAACGTTTTTACAAGCAATTGGTGCTGTCTGCGGCCTATCGGCAATCCGCACGAGTGACTCCGCAGTTGCTCGAAATCGATCCGAAGAACCGCCTGCTGGCGCGCGGCCCGCGGCATCGGATGGATGGCGAGATGCTTCGTGACACGGCGTTGGCGGCCAGCGGCTTGCTGGTAGAAAAAATTGGGGGCCCAAGCGTAAAACCCTATCAGCCGGCTGGAGTGTGGGAAGCAGGAAGCCATCAAGGCAGCGACACAAAAAGCTATACGCAAGACCATGGCGAGTCTTTGTACCGGCGCAGCCTTTACACTTTTTGGAAACGAATGGCGACGATGCCCGATATGGACGCCTTGGATGTGCCCGTGCGTGATGCCGCATGCACCCGCCGCCAACGCACCGACACTCCGCTGCAAGCTTTGGTCTTGATGAACGATCCGCAATGGTTGGAAGCGTCGCGGCGTCTGGCAGAGCGGGTGATCCATCAATCGTCCGAGACTGGTACGCGGCTCAATTATCTTGGCGAAGTGCTGCTCGCTCGTGCGTGGGAACCACGGGAAAAGCTGGTCCTTGAAAATGCGTTGATGAAGTTTCAGAGCGCCTATGCGCATGACCCGTCCCGGGCAGAGGAACTTCTGAAGGTGGGCGAGAGCAACCGGGACAGCGGGATCCGTCCGGATGAACTGGCTTCGTGGATGCTGTTAGCCAGCGCGGCGATGAATCTCGATGCGGTGTTAAACAAATGAGATCGAACATTCACGACGACTGCGGAAGGTGTTGTGATCATGGGGGCATGGGACCCACCGTTTACGACCTTCCGATCCCGCTCGAACTTCGTGAGGAATGGCGGCTGCTGGCAACGCGCAGACATTTCCTCGGCAGCATGGGCAAGACGCTTGGCTGGGCAAGTCTTTCCACTTTGTTTGGCGGCGCTATGACACCGCGAGCCGTCCACGCGGCAAGCGATTCGCAGGCAATTTCGCCAACGCACTACGTGCCGGACTTTGCGCCAAGGGCCAAGCGCGCGATCTATCTTTTTATGTCCGGTGCGCCCCCGCAGATGGATTTATGGGACTACAAGCCGGGACTCGCGGCCCTTTTTGATAAAGATCTTCCGGACTCTGTGCGGGGCACGCAGGCGCTAACGGGCATGACCTCCGGCCAGGCGCGTTTCCCGATTGCGCCATCGCATTGGGGTTTCACTCGCCAGGGCAAATCAGGGCGCTGGGTGAGTGACCTGCTTCCGTGGACAGGAAGGCTGGTGGACGAGCTGGCACTGGTGCACTCGCTGCAGACGGATGCTATCAATCACGAACCGGCAATCTTGTTGATGAATACCGGGAATATGGTGCCTGGCAAGCCGTCGATGGGCGCCTGGCTTTCCTACGGGCTTGGCAGTATGAATGAAAACCTGCCCACTTTTGTAGTACTGAATTCACTGACGTTACCCGGCACAGACTTACAGCCGATTTCGCCAAAATTATGGAGCAGCGGATTTTTGTCAAACGAATATGCCGGGGTCGCATTCCGTTCTCAAGGGGAGCCGGTGCTTTACCTTGGCGATCCAAAGGGCATGAGTCGAGAAACCCGGCGCACGCTGATCGATACCGTGAATGCAATCAATCAAATGACGTTTGAAGAAGTTGGTGACCCGGAGACTCACGCGCGCATTCATCAGTACGAGATGGCGTTCCGCATGCAAACTTCGCTGCCGGAGCTCACGGATATGGATGACGAGCCGGACAGCACTTGGACGTTGTATGGAGACGAAGCAAAACAGGCGGGCACGTTTGCGTACAACTGCCTGCTGGCGCGGCGCATGGCCGAGCGCGGGGTCCGCTTTTCACAGATATACCAGCGCGGATGGGATGTGCACTCGAATGCCGTCGGCAATTTGCCCAAGCTTTGCGCAGCGACGGATCGCGCTTCGTACGCGCTGGTCACGGATTTGCGGCGGCGCGGGCTTCTGGATGACACGTTGGTACTATGGGGCGGCGAATTCGGACGCACCGTATACAGCCAGGGCGGCCTTTCCAAGGAAAACTACGGACGGGATCATCATCCGCGTTGCTTCACGATATGGTTGGCAGGCGGGGGCGCTAAAGCCGGGATCGTCCACGGAAAAACTGACGATTTTTGCTACAACGTGGTGAAGGACCCGGTCCACGTGCGTGACTTCAACGCAACCGTACTTCGATTGCTGGGCATCGATCATGAAAAGCTGAAGTTCAAGTTTCAGGGTCTGGAACAAAAATTGACGGGAGTCATTCCGGCGAAAATCGTGCCGGAACTAATCTCATGAAATCTTCCTCTCGACGGTCTTTTCTTGCTCGCTGCTCGGCATTGGCTGCTGCCGCCGCAATTCCTCCTTTCTACGTGCACGCATCGGACAAGTCCGGCCAGCGTTTGCCGGCGGTTGGTTCGGGCCTTCACACTTACGAATGCGTACATGATTGGCTCACGCCACCTGATGGGCTGGTCTGGGGAGACACGCACGGACTAGCTCAGGACGAGCAAGGGCGCATCTATGTAGCCCACACGGTCAACAAGTCGAGCATGCGTGGCGAGTCGGTCGTCGTTTATGACGCCGATGGCCGCTTTTCAGGCGCGTTTGGGGAGGAATTTCGGGGCGGGGCTCATGGCCTTAGCCTACGCCGCGAGGGCGACGGCGAATTTCTATATCACTGCGATATCAACCGCTGCAAGATCGTGAAAACCACTCTCGACGGAAAGACTCTCTGGTCGCATGGCTATCCCCGCGAAGATGCGGCTTATGCCGAACGGCCTATCGATTTTGTCCCGACGAATGTCGCCTTTGCACCAAATGGCGATTTCTACGTTGGCGATGGATACGGTTCGCATCACGTGCTGCGCTTTTCGCTGAGCGGCAAGTTTTTGGGCGAAATTGGCCGGCCGGGCCATGGAGACGGAGAGTTCGATACGCCGCACGGCTTGTGGGTTGATCCCCGAGGCAAAGAACCCGTGCTGCTAGTGGCCGACCGCGGGAACCGGCGCATTCAAACGTTCACGCTCAGCGGTGCTCATATCCGCACCATAAAGGATGAAGCACATTTGCGAATGCCCTGCCACTTTCACGTTCAGGGCGAGTGGATGATTTGCCCGGATCTTGACAGCCAAGTGTGCATCTTGGATCGAGAGTACAAGGTGATCGCCCAACTAGGCGATGGCCAAACCGCTAACGGAAAGGTTGGCTCTCGTCGAAATCAATCGAGACGCGAATTTACGCCAGGACAGTTCATCACGCCACATGCGGCCATTTTCCTGCGTGACGGAAACATCCTGGTGGCCGAGTGGTTGCCAATCGGGCGAATTACGCTCTTGCGACGAGTCTGAGGCTGCTGAATGCTCTTCCGCACGCGGTTGGTACTGTTTGGAATCGGCGCTGCTTTCCTCCTAATTCTCCTCTGGCCCTTGCTTCATGCTGCTCCTGACGGCCTCGAACACGGCGAGCTGAGCCAATTTGTAGGGCGCTTCCATCCGCTGGTAGTTCACTTGCCGATCGCATTTTTGCTGCTGGTTCCGTTGCTGGAATGTGCGAGCCCGGTTCGCCGGTGGAATCGTGCGAGAGAGTCGGCGGAATTTGTTCTTACCCTCGCGGCCATCACTGCCTTTGTGGCAGTGTTTTTGGGCTGGCTCCTGGCCTGGAGCGGAGGCTACGAAGGAAAACTGGTAACCAGTCACATGTGGGGCGGATTTTCGTTGGCCGTTGCTGTGCTGCTCTGCTTTGTCTTGCGTGCCTGGGACAAACGTGTTTACGGCGCCGCGCTTCTTGCCACACTGGTTCTTCTGGCCTGGACCAGCGATAAGGGCGGAAAGCTGACGCACGGCGAAACGTTCATGACGCGACACATGCCGGGCAAGCTGCGGACCTTGCTACGCGTGCGGGCTATACCAAACAAAGTGCAGCCGATCAAGGCAGCGAGCGTAACATCGACAAGCGTAAATGCTACTCTGGCGCCATCCCCCACTTTTTTCGCTGCGCGAGTTGCGCCGATCTTTGAGAACAAGTGCTCGAATTGCCACAACCCAGAAAAGAGAAAAGGGAAACTCCGGTTGGATAGCTTTGAAAACGTGATGCGTGGCGGAAAGGACGGCATCGTTGTAAGACCCGGTGACCCGAAGCACAGCGAACTGTTCCGCCGCATCAACTTGTCACCGGACGAAAAGGATTTCATGCCGACAGACGGCAAACCACCGCTGACGGCCTCGGAAGTCAGAGTCATCGAGTTATGGATCGCCTCGGGCGCATCGAGCAGCCTGCCTGCAATTGAAGTGCGCGGAGCTCCGCCTCTTCTGTTCTTCGAGCTGCCTGTGTTGCCCCTTACCAGAGACTATCGTCCGCAACTGCCACTGATCACTTCACTCGAGCACGAGCTGGGCGTGCGCCTGGTTCCCCGCTCGCGAAATCCTGAGGATGGATTGATATTGCGCACCGTAAGCGCGCCAGAGCGCTGCGATGATGTTGCAGTCGCTCGGCTAAAAGTGATCGGGATCCTGATCGTGGATGCTGAACTGGCGCGCACGAAGGTCACTGACGCTGGACTGAAAACGCTCGCGACGTTTTCCAACCTTCGTGCCGTTGATCTCGCGCACACGGGTGTCACTTCGGCTGGCGTGCCGATTCTTGCCCGCCTGAGCCGTTTGGAATCGCTGAATCTGACCGCGACCGCCGTTGACGACGCGGGAGTTGCCGCACTTCGCCGCAAGCAAACGCTCAAGCGGTTATATCTTTTCGAGACAAAATGTGCGGCTCAGTCTGAGCTGGAATCAAGGGATGAGAGGCCGTAGCTACCGTGCAACGATCTTGCGGCCGATTTCGGAGAGCAAGAGACAAATGGCTGTATCCTATTGATTTGTAAGGAAGAAAATGGAGCCGAGAGTGGGAACCGAATCCACCTCCGAAGCTCGGGAAAGGGCGGTTCAGATTACTTGGCTCGTGCTCGGTTAAGGCTTCTGCCGATTTGCGGCAGAGTCCAACTCCCCCTCTGCGCGAAATTTCAGCCATGTTGTCGTTTGTTCAAATGGCGATACCACAGTTTATGAGTCCGCCGCTCTAACCGCTGAGCTACGTGCACCGCCGCGGTTTTCGAAATAAGCTTTAGGGAGCCGAAGGTTTAGGGGCCGCTGACGGCGGGGGCGGCAAGAATTTGGAGTCGTCCACACCAACATTCTGCTGAAGCTGCTCGACCTGAATGGTGAATCGGTTGCCGGGGCGCGCAAGCATCCAGCGGAATGGCGCCTTCACGCCATTCGCATCGCGATAATCCGCATAGTCGATCTGCGTTGGGTTACGGCCGAGAGGAGTTTCGGCATAGCGCACGAGTCGCAGCAGCAGGCCCGATTCCTTGTCCAGATATAAGCGGAGCGGCGGTTGGCCCTCGGTGCGGCCGGCAACCACGTAAGTGTCATGACCATCGATTTTTTCGCCAATGTCGACGCGGAATTTCTCATACAGCGTCTTCAGGTGCGCCGGCAAGTAAAGATCGGCATCGATGCGCGCGGCGGCGTTTTCCGCTGCCGACATCGTATGCACACGCCCGGGAACACTGAGCCACCCCTGTTTCCCATCAAAACCAGTGAAACTGTCTCCGCCCTGGAGATGCATGACCGAAAGCCGCTTGTCCGGAGCCTTCGAATAAACATCGACGGGAAAATGCTGGCCGCCGAATGCAGTGATCGTTCCCTTCTGCACGCGGCTCGTGATTTTCTGGAGCGCATCGGCCCCGCCGATGGCGGCGAGATATTTGTCGAGTAGCTGCTCCGCACTCGGCAACATGGCTTTTGCCTCGTCGGGCTTTTTCTCTCCTTCGGCTGCCAGCTTGGCTTCTTCATCAGTGATGGTGGGTGTGGCCACAGGATCTTTCGAGCCGCGGTGGCAGGAATAGCAGGTAACTTCTCGGTGGCCCTCGAAGTTGTTTTTATTGATCGCCATCATCATATTGATCATCTTCCGCGCGGTGACTTTAGGCTTTTTGTCGTCTTTTTCGTTCGCATGCGCGACGTGGCAGTATTCGCATTCGACGCCAAGAGAAGCGGCAATGAACTGCATCGAGGGAATCAACTGATCGGCCGGGATTCCCTTGAGAGCTTGAATATTCTTGAACTCTTTTTCCGCGAGTTTGGGCCCCGCAGGAGCCGCCGGCGCATTCGGTGCGGTGGACTGTGCCCGGGCCCCCGCAATCGCCAGCAAGAGGCACAGCGATGTTCCGCAGACGGCAATCCAGAGTTTCTGACGATTCCCATTCATCGAATTATTCCTCGCAGGTGATGTAACGAAAATGCGCGCGGCACGGTTACAAGAAACTGCTGAATCCTTTGGAATGGAACGCAAGATCAGGTGCTGATTTCGCCGCCCTTCGCGAGCTCCGTAATGCGGTCAGCGGCGCGGAAGGCCAGCGCCTCAATGGTCATGGTGGGCTGGCCGCGGCCGGAAGTCACCAGGCTGCTGCCGTCGCAAAGAAAAAGATTCTTGACGTCATGCGTCCGGTGATCCGAATTGATCACCGACGTCTTCGGATCTTTTCCCATGCGGCAGGTGCCGAGAAGATGCACGGCGAACTGCTGCTCCCTTACCGGAAAACCCCACTTTTTCTGCGCGCCGGCGGCGTCAAAGATTTCATGAGCGCGTGCGAACATCCAATTCCCAAGCTTCAAATCATCAGGATGATCCGTGTAGGTCAGGCGGAGCGCGGGCAGGCCCCAGGCGTCCTTCAGATCGGGATCGAGCGAGAAGCTGTTGTTTTCAAGAGGCAGGGACGTGCCATGGCAGAAGATTTCCATAGTACGGTTGAAATCCTGGGCGAGAACGGCCTTGAAGTCCTTGCCCCAGCGGGGCGTTTCGGGCGGTAGACCACCGAAAGCAAAACTGATGGGCGTGAAATCGAAGCGCGCATCAAGCCCGCCCCCGCCGTAGAATCCAACTTTCTGTGGATCGAGTTCGTAGAAATCGTGCATCACGCGGCTGACGGCGAATGCCTTGTAGTCATTGAGCGGGTGCTCGAACTGGCCGATTACCACGCCACCGCTGTTAAGCATCAGATATTTTCCGACGATGCCGCTGGAGTTCGCCAGACCGTTGGGAAATTGTTTGTTGGCAGACAGCAATAGCAGGCGCGGGGTCTCTGCGCCGTTCGCGCAAACTATCACAGCCTTGGCTTTCTGTAGATGGGTGTTGCGCTTTTCATCGAAGTAGACGGCGCCGGTTGCGCGGCCATTGGCGTCCGTTTCGATGCGATGCACGTAGGAGTTGGGACGAATCTCGCAGCGGCCGGTGCGCTCCGCCATTCGAATGGCGGTGGCCAGCGAACTGGATTTCGCGCCGACTTCGCAGCCGAAGGAGAGACAAAAACCACAATTGATGCAAGCGCTTCGTCCCGCTCGCGCCTGAGAAAGGATCGCCATGGGTGCCGGGAAAGGATGCCAGCCCAGCTTGCGCGCGGCACGCTCGAAAATCACGCCGGAAGATTTCACCGGCAGCGGAGGCATCGGATAAGGCTTCGACCGCGGCGGATCAAAGGGGCTGGCGTCGGCGAGGCCGGAAACACCTATTTCCCATTCCACTTTCGTGTAGTAGGGCTCGAGGTCCGCGTAGGTGATCGGCCAATCCATCAGCCCGGTGCCGGCAACCGCGCCCACCTTGCTGCGTTCGACGAAATCGATTTCGTGAAATCGCCAGAAATTCGCCGTGAAGTGCACGCTGGTCCCGCCGACGCATCGCCCATAAACCAGCGCGCGCTGCGGCTTTGCTTTTTCGCCCGGCGTCTTGCGAAAGGTGTTCGGCTGGAGCTTCGGATGGTTGGTGAGCTTGTCCAGTGCCAGGGTTTCGATTTCGTTGTGATTAAAATCGGCTTCCGTCAGGTAAGGGCCCTGCTCCAGCACAACGACGCGAAACCCGTTCGTCGAAAGTTCCTTGGCGATGATCCCGCCGGCTGCACCGGAGCCGACGACGACAAAGTCCACTTCGTCGGAAGTCTTGTACTTGGGGTGGTCAACGGTCATTTCTTGTCCGCTTCTTTCGCCTCCGGTTGCCAGCCGGAATACTCTTTGTCGTAGTACCCGAACGGTGCCTGAAACATATGTTCGCGCTCGCGGCCGATGACTTTCCACCCGACCCCATCGTGATTGCCGCCGTAATCTGGGTCGATCAGGAATCCGTTGATCGTATGCTGGCGGAGCGTCTCAAAAAAACTCTGCGCACCCGGGCGCACCCTAAACGCCCTCCCCGGTGCATCGGTGTTTTCATCGAAGGAGTGCAAAACCGCGTCTTGCTGTTCAGCCGCCAAGCCGGAGAATTTAGAGAGGCTCGGGTACATCTCACCCACTCTCGCCTGCAAATCGGGCAGGCCCTCGCGGTACGTCTTTTGGTCGTCGGTCCAAAAGGTGGCCAGGCCACGATCGATGAAATAAACGACACCGGCTTCGCGTGCCCCAGGAGTGTCGTCCGTCGGAATGAGGCGCGCTGTGATGGCCTCGACCTCAGCCGCCTCCTCCGGAGTGAAGAATTCAAATTTTGGCGGCGTTGCCGCCTTCGCGGCGTTATGCGCGTGCGTTGCGGCGGACAGAAGGGCAGGCCAATTCGCGGAAATCCACGCGGCGCTGAGACCTGCTCCTGCTCGCAGGAGAAAATGGCGGCGGTTGAGTTCGTCCATAGTGAATGATCGAAAATTCTCGGACTTGCCGACTGTAGGATGAAGCCGATTCTCCGTCAAGAACAATTGACGCAATTACGCGATTCAAAATCTCTATCAAAGTCCGCATGAGTGGAAGGGCCATTGGCGGGCAGAGCCGGCTGGTAGAGGATGTCCGGCATTCGCAATCTTCAGTAGTGAGTTAGTTTCCAATTATCCGGCATCCGGACTGGACTATTTTTATGGGGCATCAAGATCGGAAGGAATCCAGGCGTTCATAACGCAGACCGTGCAGAAAATGGAGATAGGATGCCTCGATGAGTTTCGAGCGTTCTGGTGTATCCTCTGTGCCTTCCGTAATAATAGGGCGGGTATTTGACCTAGCTCAAAGAGAACGCTCGCTCGGTCTGCTATTTACTTCTCGAAAGTTTTCCCAAGGAGGCGGACATATGAAATCAATACGATGTTTCGCGGCGACTTTGGTTCTTGTTGGACTGCTTGCGGGCTGCTTGTGCTTGGGGGGCGGGAATACGGTGGCGTACGCCGCCAGTCCCGGCGCCACAATTGCTACCGGCACGCCCAGTTTCTGCCAAGTGCTCCCCAACTTCATCACCAAGGTCGAAGCGCTGAAGCCGGGGCCGCTTCGCAATTGGGTCCTTGCTGCGGCGCTGCGGATCTACGGCAAATATTGCGGCGGTAGCTGAGTTCGACCGTCACATATCGCCACGGAAGAAAGTGACGCTGAGGCTCGATTCTCTCGACTGTCCCGGGCGTCCCGTTGTGCCCTTTGTATCCGTGGTGGTAACGCAGATTCATCGTTCACTTGATCGCGACCTTCGGGGGCGGTCTGCGGCCGTCTTTATGACCTGGCAAGTTAATTCCCTGGGACCAACCAGCTTGCCCAAGATAAACGCCCAAACCGGAAGCGGCTGACCCACCACCGAATCTTCTTTCAATTTCGCGAATCCGCGGTGATTCTGAGACACTATTAAGCGCCTATGGCTACGTTATCGGGGGCAATTGGATCCGGCAGCAAATGGCTGCTTGACAAAATAGTTGGCGCGATCGCCGCCACGGGAATCAATCCCAACCTCCTGACATTCCTTGGACTGGTCGTAAATTTTGGCGCCGCCGCTTTTTTTGCAGTGGGCCGGTTCTTCGTCGGCGCCCTGATTATTTTCTTCGCCGGCTTCCTGGACATTTTGGATGGGCAAGTGGCGCGGCGCCAGAACCGCGTTACCGCCTTCGGTGCGTTCTACGATTCGACGCTCGACCGCTACGCGGACATGGCCCTGTACATGGGCCTCTTGGTCTACTACTCCGTGACCGGCCGGACTCCCTATGTCGTGCTGGCCGCCGTCGCCACGGCCGGCTCCGTGATGGTGAGTTATGCGCGTGCCCGCGCCGAGTCCCTCATTCCCTTGTGTAAAGTCGGCTTTATGGAGCGCCCCGAACGCATGGTACTGCTGATCATCGGCGGGCTCTTCAATCGCATGGGGCCGGTTCTTTGGGTTATCGCCGTCGTTTCAACGCTCACCGTCATCCACCGCATCTATTACACCTGGCAGGAAACCCGTGCCGGCCGCGTCCTTCCGGGCATCAAGCTGAGTCTTTGATTGCCACCTCTTGCCTTTGTAGCTACAATGTTTAGTGAGGTAGCTACTTGCAAAAGGTCGGCAGCCGTGAATTCAAAAACCGCCTCGGACGATATTTGCGCGCAGTCCGTAAAGGCCAGACTCTACTTATCACTGACCGCGGAAAACCGGTCGCAAGAGTCAGCCCACCCGACCAAAATGGCGATAGCGAACTTACATTCAGCGAGTTACTGAAGAAGTTAGAGGCCGAGGGTAAGATCCGACTGCCCAAGCGCCCGCTTGGAAAATTTCGAGCGGTCCCGTCGCGCGGAAAACCGGCGTCCCAGATGATCATCGAGGATCGCAGGTAGTGCTTTACCTGGATTCATCCGCTCTGATAAAACGCTACCAAAATGAGCAGGGCACAGAGGCCCTCAACGCCAGGCTGCGAGAAGAAGCAAAAGGCCTCAGGTCTGTGTTCACGTCGGTTCTCACTTACGCGGAGATACACGCCGCGTTCGCGCGGCGAGCTCGAGAAAAACTGCTGTCGGCCGAGGAAGCTGCAGCCGTACAGGATGAGTTTGATGCAGATTGGGTTTTAAGCATCGGTCCAATAGAGCTAGGAACAGGTGTGCTGGTGTTTGTGCGGGATCTGGTAAGAGGATTCCCTTTGCGCGGTGCTGATGCAATTCATCTTGCTTCGGCCCTTTGGCTCCGTGACATGGCTAGACTGGGTATGAAAGTCGACCAATACACGGAACCCCTAGTTTTCGTATCTTCAGATAAGCAACTGGCGAAGGCGGCCGCGAAGAACCACCTCGAAGTTTTCAATCCCGAAACAGGAACCTGAGGCGCATCGGTCCGCCGTTCGGTCTCATGGCCACGATGGCGCAATTTCAGCGGGACTTGCAACTGCGAACCTTGTTGCGCCATGAAACAGTTGAGTAAGCAGCGTGCCTTGATGGATCGGTGCTGGGCGAGAATTCAGCGCTCCTCTACGGGTTTAATCCCTTTGCGCCAGATTCGGTGCAATCTAACGCACTTCCCCGTGCCCATCCAATCGCAGATTCCGGCCCGGCCGGAAACAGTCACACTGCTATCCTTTAGCATCCAAACCAATTACAAGTAATCATTGACATAAGGGAAATAAAACTAATGATGGTCTCGTTGGGTTGGCACATTTCTTCCGTGCCCTGCGAACCATGCGCATTCGCCACGCAGTCTAGGCGTTCCGAATTGTCTACCTATTGGCACACAAGATGCTCCCATAAACCCCTTAGAATCCGCACTTACGAGCCCCTCCCCAGTCGCTGAAAACACAGCCACTTTAAGTTCTGTAGAATGCGCACTTACGGCACTTTCTCCCGCAACCTCTTTATAAGTCACCAATCGCGAGTTACCTGCCTACCCCCTGTCCCCCTAACCGAGTAGCCAGGCCCCATTGCTGGGGCCCGGCCCTCTAAGAACCGGACGTGAGACTTTCGTACTCATCCGGCTCAAGCCCTGCGAACGCCTCTTTGAGGGAGACGCGGCTTCGATACGGAAAGGTGCTGACGGTG